>Ga0247844_1000868_pt1 | contig 60218 bp, 45 predicted proteins | sample LaCtaG_FD_192421 | JGI IMG/M metagenome (GOLD analysis project Ga0247844, IMG submission 192421) | Freshwater microbial communities from meromictic Lake La Cruz, Castile-La Mancha, Spain - LaCruzMarch201714.5m_1 | ecosystem: Environmental > Aquatic > Freshwater > Lake | place: Spain: Castile-La... | reverse complement strand
CCGCACTCAACCGATACCTCAAAAAGAACGAGTACACCGAAGTAGAAAGCCACGAACTCCGCCTGGCGTTTGAGGACGTAACTGGGCAAGACCTCAGCTGGTTTTTCAACCAATGGTTTTTGGGCGCGGGCCACCCCTTGCTCGACATTGAATATGGCTGGGACATTGACGCGAAAAAAGCCAGCGTGACCGTAACCCAAAACCAGGACGGTCAGGAGGTTGCAAGGGTTTTTGATCTCCCGCTCGCCGTGGATATTTATGAGGTTTCAGGCAAATCACGCCGCGAAAACATCCGCGTTACCAAGCGCAGCCAAACCTTTACATTCGACTGCGCAAGCAAGCCCGCGTTGATCAATTTTGACGCGACCAAAACCCTGCTCTGCCAAAAAAATGACCTGCACAATGCCCAGGAGTGGGCCTTTATGTACCGCAATGCGCCTTTGTACCGCGACCGTATCGAGGCCCTGCAAGGTTTACAGGCCGAACCTTCCGCACTCACACAAACGATCCTGAAAGAGGCGTTGGCCGATAAGTTTCATGGCATTCGTCAGCAGGCGCTGATGTCGGATGGGATAAGTGATGCAAGCACCCTGCCTGCCATCGCCCGCCTGGCTGAAACGGATCCGGAGCCGGGTGTGCGTGTACAAGCCATCAATCTGTTGGGAGGAACAAAGGATAAGCAGTACATCCCTTTGCTACAGAAAAATATGGGCAACGAGCAAGCCTATAGTGTAGTGGGAGCTGCCCTTTCGGCACTACAAAAACTGGACCCCAGCGCAGCACGCGAAGCATCCAAAGTCTTGCAAGGTGATGATTCAGAATCGTTTACGCCTGTTTTGGCTGAGTTGTATGCCGACAGTCCGGACCGTTCCAATCTTTCGTTTTTTGAACAAAAGTTGGACAAGGCCGATGGCTTTGGCGCTTTCCCGTTTTTCGACAATTACCAGAAATTCCTCATCGGACTCGGCGATGCAGCACTTTTGGATGCCAGCGTGGAGAAATTCAAATCCATATCGCTCAACCTTCAAACCAGTGAATGGCGGAGATTTGGCGCCACCAAAGCCATTGCTGATCTGCGGAATCATTATCGTGAAAAAAGCAATGCAGGTAAAGTGACCGAACTAGAGGCCATCATTGCGGAAATCAGGGCAAAAGAAACGGATCCGACCTTGAAATTGTATTACGATATGTTTTAAAAGACAATTTGAAACACAAAAGGCACAAAAGGACACAAAAGTAGCACGATACGGTCTTTTGCGTCCTTTTGTGCCTTTTGTGTTTCAAATTATATCACATTTAGTTCTGTGGTAAATTAATCTCTTCCCTTCATGATTTATGGTTGTGGAAACAAAGTGTATTATTAAAGTTGCGAAATTTGGGATGACTCATTTGTTTTACCCATCCTAAAAGCCTGAATTCTGCCATTTGGTCGGTCAAATCAAAAAAATCGTCGGAACAAAAACATCAGGGGTGTGGAGAGTAGCGTAGTTTGGCGGACGAAAATCAATTCATCAATTTCAAAACGTTATGGACTCACTCGACCGTCTTTCACCCAACCCCTCTACCATTTCCAATCGTTCTATTGCCTTGCGATTCGGTGCGATCTGGGGAGCAACCAGCATTTTTTTTAGCCTAATTGCCTTTCTTACAGATACAGATCCAAATATGCCCGAAACAGGAGGCATCAAGTGGCTTTATGCAATCATTGGTTTTGGAGTATCTGTTTGGACAGTGGTAGCAGCCATCAGTGCCGATCGCCAGCAACTTGGCGGCTTCATCACTTTGGGGCGTTGTGTGGGTTTGGGCGCAATGGTGGGCACCGTAGCGGGCGTGATCGGAGCAGTTTATACCCTACTCTACTCATTTGTCATAAATCCTGATTTTCAGGAAAACCTGAACATTGCTATGCAGGCTGAATGGGAAAAACAGGGCATGGATGAGCAACAAATTGAAATGGCGTCCTCAATGGCTTCAATTTTTACAAACCCGATGGTAATGACTATTTCGCAGGTCATTGGAGGGGTTGTTTTAGGGGTAATTATTGGTCTCATCGCAGGCGCTATTATGAAACGCGAACAACCATATGCTTAAGGATTAATACCTTCGCCGCAGCCCTAACAGGAGTCATCCCGAATTTTTTAAGCGCTAATTCTTAAAGATTTTCGAGTGTTTTTTGATTTAAGATTCCAGATTACATGATTTAAGATTTTAGATTTGGGAGCAAGTCGTCGAGATTTACGCTCTGGCGAAAACATCTAAAATCTTAAATCATGTAATCTGGAATCTTAAATCAAAAAACACTCGCGCCTTCCAAAAATTCGGGATGACTCATGTTTCGTGGTTTGAAACCTTTACTTTTCACTGATTCTCTACAATGACCCCTGGTATACGGTACGGATTTTTAGGTGGCGCAGTTGTGATTTTTTATTTCACGCTGCTTTATGTCGCAAAACAAGACCTGTTTTTAAGTCCCCTTTTTCAATGGGGCAGCCTGGTTTTTTACCTTTTCTTTATGTGGCAGGCCACCAAGGAGGATTGTGCGACCAATGGCAAAGGGCGCGATTTCCGCGAGGTGGTGCGTACCCCGTTTGTCACATTTTTGCTCATCAACCTATGCTATTGGCTTTTTTATTACGGCCTGCACCTTTTTGACCCCAGCCTTTTGCAGGCCGAATTAAAGCTCGAACTGGACATGCTCAAAAACCAGCTCAGTGCAGGTCTCGGCGACCCGGAACAAGCCAATAAATTCCGGGAGCGAATCCAGGATTTGGAAAAAATAATCCTATCGCCCCAACCTCAACCCCTGGGCCCTGTTATGATGAGAATGTGTGTAGGTGCGATGGGCGGTTTTGGCCTTGCCGCCGGGGTGGCTGCGCTGGTCAAAAGCCAAAAAAAGTAGGTAGGATTGGGGATGAGAAGGTTGAGGGTTTAGGGTTGACCCCAATGACCTAAATGACGTAATGCCCCCTATGACATAATGACCTAAATGACCCCAATGACGTATTTACCACCATGACCACACTTTCAACCTCCCGCAGGGTCGCTGTGATCCGCAAGTGGCTCAGTATCTTTAGCATCTCGCGCTTGGTACGATGGGCAATCATCTTCGCGCTGGCGTGGTGGATTTACGACAACTGGCACGAGGACTTGCCTGCGGCCAACTACATCGGCCATTACGCCTTCCCTGATTCAAAATTCGTGCAGGTAGACGGTATGGACATTCACTACCGTACCAGCGGAAAAGGCGAGCCGATTCTGCTCCTGCACGACGCTGAAAGTTCCTTGCACTCCTGGGCGGGCTGGACGGAGAAACTCAGTGAAAAACAACAGGTTGTGAGCGTTGATCTGCCGGGCTTTGGCCTGAGTGACCCGCACCCACAGGGGAGTTACAGTGCGTTCATGTACGAGAGTTTTCTCGACAGTTTTTTGCAAAAACTCAACCTGAAAAAAGTTTCGCTCGCGGGTTGTGGTCTGGGCGCGCAAATCGCCTGGCAGTTTGCAGCACAGTCGCCCCAGCGGGTAGACAAGCTCATCCTGCTGGACGCGCCAGGTTTTGAAGAAAAAAGCAGCTCCCCTATTGATTGGCTTGCCAGTACGCCAGTGCTCAACCGCATACTTTGGAAAGTAACCCCCAAAGCGTTTGTGCGCCTCTCACTAATAGATGTCTGGGCCAATGACGCACTAGTAACTGACACCCTCGTGCAACGCCACTTCGAGCTTTCGCTGTTGCCCGGCCACCGCAAGGCATTCACGGACCGGGCTTCTGTGCGCGACAATCGTCCGCCCATTGACCTTATCGAACGTATCACAGCGCCCACGCTTATCCTTTGGGGAGCAGAAGACACACGCATCTCTCCTGAGCACGCTTATGATTTCCACAAGCGCATTCGTGGGTCCGTTTTGAAAATTTATCGCAACACTGGGCACTGGCCTCAGGAGGAAAATCCAACCGAAACATCCCAAGACGTTCAGGCGTTTTTAGAAGGCAGGTTTTGAACCGCTTATGGAATTAGTCAAATTAGGTACATTTTCACTCAAGCTTTCTACCTTTGCCAATTCGCAATTTTTGCGATAAGAACCTGATCGTAATCCGTTAGTTTTTTTGAGGTAATGAAAGTATCGCTGAATTGGCTTCGAGATTTTCTCGATATACATAAAACACCTGTAGAAATCGCCGACATACTGACATCGCTGGGCTTGGAAGTGGAAGGATGGGATACTGTGAAACCTTCGCCTGTTGACTTGGATAAAGTGTTGACTGGCAAGGTTTTAACCTGTGAACGTATACCTGACACGGACCACCTCTCGGCCACCACAGTAGATGTTGGAGATGGTACGGTGCGCTCCGTAGTCTGCGGTGCGCCCAATGTGGCTGCCGGTCAAATGGTCTTTCTGGCCGTGCCAGGCGCCAACGTTTTCAGCAAAGATGGCGACTTGTTCACCATTGGTGAACGCAAGGTAAAGGGTGTCCCCTCTCAGGGCATGATCTGCGCCGAAGACGAACTGGGCCTGGGTCACGACCACGCGGGCATCATCGTATTGCCCCCCGACACGCCGCTTGGCCGCAGTGCCGCAGATTATTTACAGAAAGAATCGGATACCGTGATCGATGTTGGACTCACCCCCAATCGGGCGGATGCTACCAACCATCTGGGGGTAGCCAAGGATTTGGCGGCTTACCTCCGGGTGCATGGAAATGAGGAAATAGCGATCCGCTTACCAAAGGGTGCAAACCTGTCTGGCTCCAATGCACCTTACGCTGTTTCGGTTGAAAATATCCAAGCCTGCCCACGTTATTCGGGCGTTGTTCTCAAAGGCCTAAAAGTTCAGGAAAGCCCCGAGTGGCTCAAAAACCGGCTGCTAGCAGTCGGTCAACGCCCCATCAATAATGTCGTGGACGTGACCAATTTCGTTCGCATCGAACTGGGTCAACCCCTTCACGCTTTCGACCTGGAGAAAATAAAGGGCAACAAAATTTTGGTAAAAACCCTTCCAGAAGGCACCCTTTTCAAAACCCTCGACGAAGTGGAGCGCAAACTTTTTGCGGAAGATTTGATGATCTGCGACGGCGAATCAACGCCCATGTGCATCGGTGGGGTGTTTGGCGGCCACACGAGTGGGGTGTCTGACTCCACCACGGCGATTTTCCTCGAAAGCGCTTTTTTCAATGCAAAATGGATTCGCCGGTCTATGCTCCGGCACGGGCTGCGCACCGATGCGGCCTGGTCTTTTGAAAAAGGGGTGGATCCGAACGGCAGCGTACGTGCATTGGAACGAGCCGTTGCATTGATTCTGGAACTGGCCGGGGGCGAAATTGCTTCTGGCCTGGTGGATCTTTATCCCAACCCAGTCTTGCCCGCCCGCATCGCTTGCGAATTTGGCCGCATCAATGCGCTGATCGGAGAAAATCTCTCCAAAGAACGCATCAAGAAAATTCTTGAAGCCCTCGAAATCGGAATTGAAAACGAAACGGCCATAGGTTTTACAGCCATTGTTACTACCAACAAACCCGACGTGACCCGTGAGGCCGATATTGTGGAAGAGATTCTACGGGTACATGGACTCGACGCCGTGCCCATCCCGACGCAAATCAGGAGCAGTATCGAAATACAAGCCCGGCCAAACCCCGACGCGGTGCGCAACCTTGCGGCAGATTTCCTTGCAGCCAATGGCTTCAATGAATGCATGAGTCTGGCGCTTTCCAACTCGGCCTATTACCTGGGCGACAATGCTGCTTTGCCCCTTGAAAAAGAACAACTGGTGTTCATCCACAACTCGGCCAATCAAGGGCTGGATTGCTTGCGCTCAAGTATGCTTTTCAGCGGTTTGGAAGCAATCCAGCGCAACCAAAACCGTCATAACGCTGATTTGCGCTTGTTTGAGTTTGGGAAAACCTATTCCCGCACCGGGGAAAAACCGGGAGATATTCACCGCTTGAGCATCTTTTTGACGGGTGCTCATGCTGCGGAAAGTTGGCAGCCGACAACCAAAAAAATGGTGGATTTTTTCACTTTAAAAACCTTCGTGACGAACTTGTTGACTCGCATTGGGGTAAGTGGATTTCAGGAGACGGTTTTGAACGATGCGCCCTTCCAGTACGCCTTGAAGCTGCACCGTGGCCCTCAGGAATTGGTGACTTTTGGGGCGGTTTTGCCTGCAATCCTGAAAAAAATGGATATTAAAAACCCTGTGTTTTTTGCCGATTTCAATTTTGAAAATGTGTTTAAAGCATTGGGAAGCAATAAAATACAGTTCACCGAACTCAACAAATTTCCCAGTGTTCGCCGTGACCTTGCCCTCGTGATTGACCAATCGGTGGGCTTTGGCGACATTCGCCAGCTGGCGGCCAAAACGGCCAAGAAAATGCTGAAGGAAGTGAATCTGTTCGATGTGTTTGAAGACGAAAGCAAACTGGGCGCAGGCAAAAAATCCTACGCTGTGAGTTTTGTTTTTGAAGACTTGGAGAAGACCTTGCAAGACAAGGAAATTGATGGGATGATGGGACAATTGGTGGGCGTGTTTGAAAGCAAGTTGAATGCAATTATTCGGAAATGAACCACAAAAGCATCTCCGAAAAAAAATCGCTGTTCATTGCAATAGAAGGCTTAGACGGCTCCGGGAAAAGCTCCGCCGCACGCCAGTTGACCGACATGCTCAACGAATCAAACGACGGAGCAGTACTCTTGACGTATGAACCGCACGACCCGTCCTGTGCAGGGGTGTTTATACGGCAAGTGCTGACGAAAGAGATTCAGACTTTTACGCCAAGGGTACTTGCATTGGCCTTTGCGGCAAACAGGCTGGATCATTGCGACCGGGAGATCATTCCCTGGCTTGAAGGCGGCGAGGGCCGTATGGTGATAAGTGACCGGTATTATCTTTCCTCTTTGGTCTATCAAAGCAGTGAAGATTTTCCGTATGCCTCCGTATTGGCATTGAATGAAAAAGCCAAAAAACCAGACATCATCTTTTTTATCAACGTGAGCGATGAGATTTGTTACGAGCGGATGAAAATCAGAAACCAGCCTGAAGAGCTCTTTGAAAAGAACCTGTCCGACTCCCGGAGGAAATACCATGAAGCGATTTCCTTTCTGCGGACGCACAATCACGATAATATTGTAGAGATAGATGGGAGCGGGAGCATCCGTGAGGTGGCCAACGCAATCCTATTAAAGATATACACCATCGTACCAGAATGGACGCCCAAACAAGCTTCATAAATTAAAACAAAAATACACACGCCCATAGTAACCCGGGCTTCGCAATATCGCAAACCGAATCATCACAATACAACAATCATGGACATAACTAGCATCATAATAGGGTTGGTCTTAGGAGGTGTGGCTGCATACCTCATCGCCAGCCTGACAGCAAAAAAAAGTGGCTCTAAAGCCGTCGAAGAAGCCACCCGGCAAGCCGACCTCATTATTCAGGAATCTCGCCTTTCTGCCAAGCGGGTGGAAGACGAGGCGGCTATAAAAGCCCAAAAAATAGTGAGCACTGCTGAGGCAGAAAACGAGCGTATCAAGCAACAAAAGATACAAGAGGCCAAAGAACGCTATGCTCAGATGCGGCTCGAAGTAGAGGAAGAGAAGACCAAAAGGCAGCTGGAACTCAAGGATTTGGAGATGGAGATTGCTTCTCAGCAGAAGGATTTGAAAATTGAAAATGATGCCCTTGAAGCCCGATTTAAAGAACTGGAGACCAAAAAAGGGGAGGTCGAAACCCGCGAATCTGAGATAGAAACCCTGCGTGAAAACCTGGACAAGCAACTCAAAATCGTTCAAAAGAAAAAAGAAGAACTCGACGCTGCCAACGAGGAGCGCATTAAAGCGTTGGAAACCATCGCCAAACTCAGCCAGCAGGACGCCAAGGATCAACTCCTAGAACAAGTACGCGCCAAGAGCGAGAGCGAGGCCCAGACCATCGTCCGCGAGGCCGTTTCACAAGCCAAAATTAACGCCAGCAAAGAGGCTAAAAAGATCGTCATCCAGACCATCCAGCGCATGGCTGCTGAGTTCACCATCGAAAATACCGTCTCCGTTTTCAACCTCGAAAACGACGAAATGAAAGGCCAGATCATTGGTCGCGAAGGCCGCAACATTCGCGCGCTTGAAGCTGCCACGGGTGTAGAGGTCATCGTTGACGATACCCCGGAAGCCATCGTGCTTTCTTCCTTCGACCCTGTACGCCGCGAAATCGCCCGCCTGTCGCTCCAACGCCTTGTGGCAGATGGCCGAATCCATCCACAGCGCATCGAAGAAGTAGTAGCCAAAGTACAAAAACAACTTGAAGAACAAATTGTCGAAATCGGCGAGCGCACGGTCATCGAACTGGGTATTCACGGACTCAATGCAGCCCTTGTTCGTATGGTGGGCCGGATGCGTTTCCGTTCCTCTTATGGACAAAACCTGCTGAAACACAGCATAGAGACGGCTGAACTCTGCGCCATCATGGCTGCCGAACTCGGCATGAATCCGAAACAAATCAAGATGGCCAAGCGCGCCGGATTGCTTCACGACATCGGCAAAGTAGCCGAAGAGGAGACCGAACTCAGCCACGCGCTCGTGGGCATGAAACTCTGCGAACAACACGGAGAGCACCCCGTCATCATCAACGCCGTGGGCGCTCACCACGACGAGATCGAGATGAACAATATCCTTTCGCCCATCATTCAGGCCTGCGATGCCATTTCTGGCGCACGCCCGGGTGCCCGGCGCGAAATCCTGGAAAACTACCTCAAGCGTATTGGCGAACTTGAAGAAATCGCACGCAGCTACGAGGGTGTTTCCAATGCCTTTGCCATGCAGGCTGGCCGCGAACTCCGCGTCATTGTGGAGGCCGACAAAGTGACCGACCAATATGCCGACGACCTGTCGTTCCTTATTTCCCAGAAGATTCAGGACGAAATGCAGTACCCCGGCCAGATCCGGGTTACGGTGATTCGGGAAAAACGGGCGGTGGCGTTTGCGCGGTAGGATTGAGATATTGTCCGGGCAACCCGAGCTATTTTTGCAACGTCAAGCACATCAATATGAAAAAGCAACTACTCTCTTTCGGACTTAGTCTCGTCGTCGGCATGACCGCCGTTTCTGCTCAAAAATATTCCAACGAATTCCTCGCCATCGGCGTGGGGGGGCGCGCCCATGGTATGTCGGGCGCACAAGTAGCCCTCACGGACGATATCACGGCAGCCTACTGGAATCCTGCTGGCCTGAGCCAGATAAGCTCTCCCTTGCAAGTGGGCGCTATGCACGCAGAATGGTTTGGCGGCGTGGGCAAATACGATTGGATCGGCTTTGGCAAATCGCTGAACCGCGAGCGCAATTCCTATATTGCTTTTTCGCTTATCCGTCTCGGCATTGATAATATTCCTTATACCATCAATCTGGTAAATGCTGATGGCACCATCAACTATGACAATGTGACGGAATTCAGTGCCGCTGACTATGCTTTTATGGGGAGTTACGCCCAAAAGCTGAAAAATCCTGCATTCTCTATAGGCGGAACCTTGAAGGTCGTCCGCCGGGTCATTGGAACCTTCGGCGGGGCATGGGGCTTTGGGGCCGATGTGGGTGCACAATACCGAAAAGGTCCGCTTATGTTCGGCATTCAAGGCCGAGACCTCACGACGACTTTTAATTCCTGGTCCTTTGACCTCACAGACGATATTCGCTCAACCTGGGCAGCTACAGGCAACGAACTCCCCGTGAGCAATACCGAGATAACGAACCCAAGTTTTGTGCTTGGAGCGGCCTACCGCTTCAAACTGGGCAAAGAAACCACGCTTTTACCCGCCGTAGATTTTGTGTGGACTACGGACGGTCAGCGAAACGTACTGATTAGTTCAAAATCCATTAGCATTGACCCTCGGTTTGGTATGGAAGCGGATTACAAGAAATTCCTCCAACTCCGCGTTGGTGTGGGCAACTTCCAGCGGGTAAAGGATGATTTCAACCCCGAAAAAGAGAACCTTTCTATGCAGCCCAATTTTGGCGTGGGTATCCGTTTTGGCCGTGTAAAAATTGATTATGCGCTCACAGATATTGGCAATGTATCGGCGGTGCAGTATTCGCATATATTCTCGGTTTTGCTTGATTTCAAAGAGAAAAAGCCGAAAGGAGAGTGAATTTTGTGTGTAAGAATAACATGAGCCCTGAATTTTGTACTAAGTACGTCCCAGCGGGACGAAATCCTTGCCTACCGGCAGAAATGTTGTTTGCGATCGAAAAGCGTGTCGTAGGTACGCTATCTGTACTTTTATTTCGCCCCAAGATCCATAACCAAAAATGGATTTATTCAGTATTGAGCCCAGTGAGATGCAGAATTTACTGCCACAGGATGGCACAGTTAACTATTACGGCAAAATATGGACAAGCCCGGAATCAGACCATTATCTTGATTGCTTACTGAACAGAATTGAATGGAAAAACGATGAAGCCGTCATTTATGGGAAGTTACTCATTACAAAAAGAAAAGCAGCCTGGTACGGCGATCGGGATTTTGAATATACCTATTCTAACAGAACCAAGAAAGCTTTGCCTTGGACGGAAGAATTGTTGGAACTAAAATCCACCGTAGAAACCAAAACAGGCGAAACGTACAATTCCTGCCTGCTTAATTTGTACCACAACGGGGAAGAAGGAATGGCTTGGCACAGCGATGGTGAGAAGACCTTAAAGAAGCATGGCGCAATTGCTTCCTTGAGTTTTGGAGCAGCACGCAAATTTGCTTTTAAACACAAGACAAGCAAAGAAATTGTTTCCCTAGTTTTAGAACACGGCAGTCTTTTGGTAATGAAAGATGCTACCCAGACCCATTGGCTGCACCGTTTGCCGCCCACTAAACTGATTTTAAAACCGAGGGTCAATTTAACGTTCAGGTCCATTGTTCTATAGAAAAAATTAAGCCAGCCAAATAATCACTGATGCTCAATGGTGTCCTGAGAAAGAAAAAATACTATGATAAATTATCAAATCTAGATTTGATAAAAAATGGATCTATAAATAAATGAATGGGACTCGGGATTTTTAAATGGGTGGTTAAAAATACGTTTTTTAAATACTTCAACCAAAATCTTACATTGAAAAATAAGATTGACATAGCCAGGTTAAATCAGTTACGGACAGAAATGACATCTTCCGAAATAAGCCATCTAATAGGGTTTGGTTTTATGGCTATGGTTGCTTTTGCACCGTTTATTTATGGCAACAGCTCATTTGGATTGATTATTATAGCCGTGAATATATTCATGAATTTATATCCATCTTTGTTGCGACAGGAAAAAAAAAGAATTGACAGACTGATAAAAAACTATAGCTAACATTGACCACATTTTTACCCCCCCCCCGTAGCTTCCCTGCCAGTCGAGACTTGGCAGGCGAGAGTGAAAGGAGGGGTTCATTTTAATCACATTCCCAATTATGGATTTAGCCTACCTCTTCAACATACTGCTTCGCCGCAAATGGCTCATTTTGGGCGTGATGGCAACAGCGGCGCTTGCTACTTTTTTCTTTATAGGACAAAAACCCGAACGTTTCAAGTCCAGTGTGGTACTGGCTACGGGCATCGTGAATTACAAAGGCATCAAGTCTGACAATTCCGATGCTTTTGTGCAGCAATACCAGGTGGACAATGCCTTTTCCAACCTTTTAGAATTTGCCCAATCTCGTACCGCCATCAAATTGGTCACCATCGAAATGCTCCAGCATGATCTGGCGGCGGAAAGCGGCAACGGTACCGAAAAACCCTTCCGGCAAGCCAATCTTGGGCTGGCTAAATTTACGGAAGAAGAAAAAAAATCGCTGTTTGCGGAACTTCAAAAGATTCATTTGGATAGCCTGGAAGACCCTTCCTTCAGCCCACAATTTGATTTCTTGTTGGACAAAATTGCCCGCGCCTACGGCTACGACAACGATGCTATTTTGCGCAGCCTTTCGGTGAAAAGAAAAGCCCAAACGGACTATCTCGACATCGCTGTCACGACTGAAATCCCCGCCCTTTCCCAGCATTTGGTCAATTCCTACTCTAACCGTTTTCTTACTTATTACTTCAACCTTTTGGTGCGCGATAAACGCCAAAACGTGGAATCGTACACCAAACTAGCCAACGAAAAAAAGTCGGTGGTGGATTCCATCAGCGACCTGAAATTTGAATATTTGAAACAAAAGGGCCTGCCCGCTTTGGGCAAACAAAGTGAGGAACTGGTGGGCCAAATCGCAAAATTGGAATTTGAGCGACAACGCGCCGCTGCTAAAAAAATGTCTGCCGCTGAATCCGTCAGTCGCATCAAAAAATACGAAGGCGACCGTGAATCGCGCGATGCCCGGGAGATTCAGAGCCGACTTTTGGAAAAAAACAACACCGCCGAACAAATGGAGCGGGTGCGCGAACTCACCCGCCGAAATGCCGAGGCAGGTGGAAAAGACGAGGAATTGGCGGATGAACTGGCTACCGCCAAAACCGAATTGGAAGAAGCCATGCGCTCCTCCGCCCGCTCCCAGGGTCGCCCACGCAACGAAGAAGGTAAAAAAACCAAGGAAGACCTCTACAAAGACCGGGTAGACAATGACCTGGATCGGATTGAGGCCGAGGAAAGTTATAAGCGCACGAGCAGCGAGATTTATTCCCTCCGAAACAAACTCAGCGGCATGGTGGTCAGCGACGAGGTTTTTTCAAGACTTCAAGCGGAGCAAGACAATGCCCAACTGGAGTTTGACAAAATTTATGACGAATATATCAAAGCCAAACTCCTGCTCGAAAACGCTGAAAACCCACTCTCCATCGTCCAAAACGGGCAGCTGCCCGAGTGGCCAGAGCCTGACCGCCGCCTCCTGATCAGTATTTTTGCAGCTGTCGTGCTGGGAAGCCTAACGGTCATCGCGCTTTTTGGGCTGGCTTACATGGATAATACCATTCAGTCACCCGACCTGTTCAAAAAATACACCAATGGTCTCTTTTTACTCGGCACCATCCCCGCTGTGCCGGTCAAAGGTTTTGATCTGGAGCGCATTTTTTCAGCCAAAAACCAGGAAGGCACTTATGCTGCGTTCCGGGAGAGCCTGCGCAAAATTCGCGGGCACATCATTGCTTCCGGAGGCGGCAACATCCTGATTGTCAGCCCAAAAGCCAAGGAAGGAAAAACCTTCGCGATGCTTTCTTTGGCGCATTCTCTGGCTTTCAACAACAAGCGGGTACTCATGCTGGATACCAATTTCAAAGCCCCGCTCCCCGAAACTTTTACCGATCAAGCCAGCGCCAACAAAGCCATCCTGAACAAAGCCCTTCAAGACCATGGCCTGGCCGAAGTGTTCCAACTTAAAACCCAAACGGCCGAAAAAAGCGAAATACAACTCGTCGATATTTTGGGCAATACTGGCCTCCCAAAATCGCCCGCCGAACTGCTGGAACCAGCACAGTTTCGGGCATTTCTCACGGATCTCCACCAGCATTACGACTATGTATTGATGGAGGCTGCTGCGCTCAACCAATACTCGGATGCGCAAGAACTGGTTCCATTCGCCGACAAAGTCCTGGCTGTGTTTAATGCCAACTCGGTGCTGAAGAATGCCGACAAAGAGTCGCTCCAGTTTCTGCACATGCTGAATAGCCAATTTATTGGAGCGGTACTGACGGAGGTGAAGGAGTAGGGAATGTCCAATGTCCAACAAGGAATGTCCAATATCCAAGTTGCCATGGCCAGGAATGAGTTGTAATTCAATATAGTACGGTCACCGTGAGTGGCCAAATGCAACCCTTACTTCTACATTGGATATTCCTTGTTCGATATTGGACATTCCCTTGGACATTCCTTGTTGGACATTGGACATTTTTTTCCCCACCTTTGTCCTTCCAAAAGCTTATTTCCTTACACAACCACCTTCTTTTTTACATGAAAAAAGTACTATCCCTTCTGGTGTTGCTTGCATTCGTAGCAGCCCCCACCTTTGCACAACATAGCAAAAAAAAGCCTTCCATGACGGGTAAGGCACCTGAAAACCCTCAAATTTTGGTGCCAGGCAAAGCAGTGGTCCCGATGGCAAACAACCCATTTGGGGTCGCTACACCAAGGCCAAAGCCTATGCCAACGCTTCAGCCCCAGACGGTTTCAAAAACCTCCGAAATCTCTATCGTACGCGGCGAAAACGGTTTGCCCATCTTGTTTGAAGGCAAAACGACCGCATCTGGCTCGGCTTCAGAAAGCAAACCGGTTGCCGAACGTGCGCTTGAATATTGCGCAAGTATTCAACCACAAGGCATTGCGCAGCCTGCGGCGGAATTTGTGCATCAAAAATCTCAAACCGACGAGCAAGGCAATGCTCACGTCCGTCTGGAGCAAGTTTACAACGGACTGCCTGTTTGGGGCAGCGAAGTGATTTGCCACACGAAAAACGGCGTATTTGAGCGTATGAACGGACGGTATTTCCCTACGCCAAAACTTGCTTCCATCGTTCCTGCGATTGACGCAGAAGCGGCTATCTCGAAAGTAAAAACCGAAATCGGCGTTTCAAAAATCAAAACCGATTGGTCTGAAGCAGATTTGAAACTGATTGACGGACAGCCGTTTTCGGCCACTTTGATTGTTTTTCACCCAAAACAAAACCTTACGGGCGAACGCCTGACTTGGCACGTTGCGGCCCGCCCCAATGTGCTCAGCCGTTCTGAATGGTTTGTGGATGCCATCACCGGAGAAGTGCTGGATCAATTTGAACACACTTGCAACTTGACCGGGCATTTGCACCGTGCCATGGGCGAGTGCAGCGATCACGCATCCCCAAATCCCCATATCACCGCATCCCCATCCGATGAAGAGGCCCCCGTGAACGTTAACGGGGTGGATTTGCTGGGCGTGAACCGGACGTTTGTCAACGGTGGCTGGCAGGCAGGCAACCAATTTTTGCTGGAAGATGCGAGCAAATCCATTTTCAATTCGAGTGCCTCCAATATGCCAAACGACCCGGTTGGCGTAATCGTGACGCTGGATGCCTTCAACTCTTCCCCTGAAAACCAGAATTTTACCGCCGATTTTGTAGTTTCGAACAGCGCAACTTTTACAAACAAAGCAGCAGCTATCAGCGCACATTACAACAGTGAGAAAAGTTTTGATTATTTCAGATCAAAGTTCAATCGTGAATCCATTGATGGTGAAAAAGGCAATGTCATTAGCATCGTGAATGTGACAGAAGCGGATGGCACATCCATGGAAAATGCTTTCTGGAATGGTCAAGCCATGTTCTACGGAAATGGAGGCAGCACCTTCAAATCGCTCGCGCGCGGCCTCGACGTGGGTGGTCACGAAATGACGCACGGCGTGGTGGAAAAAACGGCGAACCTGATATACCAAAATGAGAGCGGCGCGCTCAACGAATCTTTCGCCGACGTGTTCGGCCAGATGATTGACGGCGATGTGAACGACTGGAAAATCGGTGAAGATGTTATGCAAAGTGGCGGCGGATTGCCTACCGCCCTGCGCGACCTTTCCAACCCCAACAATGGTCAGTCGTCCAACAGCCCGTTTTGGCAACCCAACCACACCAACGAACAATACACCGGCAGTCAGGACAACGGCGGGGTACACATCAACTCCGGCATTGTCAACCGCGCATTTTACCTTTTTGCCAGCAACGCCGCAGTGGGTACGACCAAAGCTGAACAGGTTTATTACAAAGCCTTGCGCGATTACCTGGTGAAATCCAGTAAGTTTATTGACTGTAGGATTGCAGTGATTCAGGCAGCCACTGACCTCTACAGTGCTACAGAGGCAAACGCAGCGGCCAATGCTTTTGCTCAAGTGGGCATTGGTAGCAACACGCCAACAGGCAACTATCTCGGTCAATTAAGCACGAACCCCGGCACAGATTATATCCTTTGCTCCAGCGATGATGGCCTTAATCTCAATTTGATGAGCGGAACCGGCCAAATTTTGCTCAACCTGTACGACGAAGGCGTTCTAAGCCGCCCGAGCATCACGGATAACGGGATTGATTTTGTTTTCGTCAACGATGCAGGTCATATTATGCTCGGCTCCCTTAACTACCAAGTTAATCCGATCGAGGTCGTTATCAGCCAATTGAGCCTTGACCCTGAATGGCGCAATGCAGCCATTTCGAAAGATGGCAGATTCGTTGCGGGGATTACAGCTTTTCGTGAGCCACGCATTTACATTTTTGATTTGGCCAGTCCAATTGGCGAATCTGAAACTTTCTACCTCTACAACCCAACCTACTCGCAAGGGCAAATCACGGGGGACGTAGAATATGCCGACGTGATGGAATTTGATTATTCTGGTCAATATTTGATGTACGATGCGCACAACGACCTGGACGGTGTGGGGTACTGGGACATTGGTTTTGTGCAATTCTGGGAAAACGACCAATTCACCGACGGCGGCGATGCCTTCATCACGAAACTCTTTACCGGTTTGCCGGAAAAAGTGAGCGTCAACAATCCCGCCATTGCCAAGAATTCGCCCTATATTATTGCATTTGACCTGATTGACGAGATCAGTACCCCGCGTTATGACATTTTGGGAGCGAACTCTGAAACGGGAGACTACGATGCAATTGTGACAAATAACGGCGACCTCGGTTGGCCAAACTACAACCGCTTCGACAACAAATTGCTGTACGAAAAATCGGACGCTTCTGGCTATGACCTTCGTTTACAGGGGTTGAACGCGAACAAGATCCAGCCACAAGGGGGTAGCAGTCAAATCGTAGCATCGCACTACTGGGGCGTGTGGTACGCCAACGGTGTGCGCGGCCTTCAGGTAGGCACGAACGATTTTGAAAGCCAAAATTTCGAGGTGAAAATATCGCCCAACCCAACGGCAGATTTTGCACAACTGACGCTTCGGGCCATTGCTGCTTCAGGTGCATTGGTGAGTGTCCACAATCTTTTGGGAGAAACCTTGATGACCCGTTCGGTCAATCTTTTGGAAGGTGAAAACCTGCTCGATATTGACCTCCAACCGTTGCCTTCTGGCAATTATGTAGTGCGCATTGCAGCCGAAAATGGTGCTGGTGCGGCGCTGAAGTTGGTGAAGATTTGAGCGCTAAAAGTTGAAAGTTTCGAGTTGAAAGTTAAAAGTTAAAAAAAAGGCCGTCCCGCTGCTTGAAGTGGTTGGACGGCCTTTTTTTGAGGGCTTGCCTAAAGGTTCTTTTACTAGTCGTCATCGGGCGTGGACGTTCTGCTGTAGCTGTCATAGTCGTCTTCTTTTGTGCAAAAATAGAAGTACATTTCTAATTACCCAAACCTTTGAAATCAGGTATTTTCACCCCCAAAAATACGAAAATGAAAATCTTCTGCCTCCTTTTGCTAGCCCTTTTGCCAGCCTGCCTTCTTGCCCAAACCTCCGAAATCAGCCTCACTAAAGGATTGATTATCAAAGAGTCCTGCAAAATCCTGCCTGGGAATTATTCCATCAGTCTGTCCTCCGAGAAAGAGCCCGGTATCACGATCTCCGGCGAAAACCTGGTCATTGATTTCCAAAACGCCGAAATGCGTGGCGCCCCCGAGGGTGTTTTGCCCAACCAGTTTTCCGGCAGGGCCATCCTTATAAAAGGCAAAAACATCACCCTCAAAAATGCCCGTGCACGAGGCTATAAAATCGCGCTTTTCGCCGAAGGAGTGGAAGGTCTGACGCTCGAAAACTGCGATTTCTCCTACAACTACCGCCCCCGACTGCGCTCCATCCGCGAGCGGGAGGATTTCTCCGATTGGCTCAGTTACCACCACAACGAGCAGGATGAGTGGTTGCGCTATGGCGCGGGCATTTACCTTAAAAACTGCCCGCGTGCCACGGTGAAAGGCTGCCGCATAACGGGTTGCCAAAATGCGCTTTTAATGACAGGTTGCAACGACGGACTGGTGTACAACAACTTCTTCACCTTCAATTCTGGTCTCGGCATCGGGTTGTATCGAAGCAGTCGCAACAAACTGATGCACAATCGATTGGATTGGAATGTGCGCGGCTACTCCCACGGATTTTACCAGCGTGGACAAGATTCGGCGGGCATCTTGTTGTACGAGCAGAGCAGCCAAAACACGATCGCCTACAACTCCGCCACGCATTGCGGCGACGGGCTTTTTCTTTGGGCAGGGCAGACCACAATGGACACGGGCGAGGGCGGCTGCAACGACAACATCATTTTTGGCAACGACTTCAGCTATGCCCCCACCAATGGCGTGGAAGTCACGTTTTCACGCAATCGAGTACAGGGCAACAAGATCATAGAATGTACTTATGGCATCTGGGGGGGGTACAGCTACGGAAGTACCTTTACGGGCAATTTCATCGCTGACTGCAAGACAGGTATCGCCATCGAGCACGGACAAAATGACACCATCCAACGGAATGCGTTCCAGTTTGACAGCACCGGCATTCAGCTTTGGGCGCGCGAGACTCAGCCTGCAGATTGGGGCTACGCCCAAAAACGCGACACCCGCAGCCGGGACGCGGTCATTGACCGAAACATTTTTTTGAATACGCGCAAATCCTTGAAAATCAGTAATTCAAAAAACATCTCCGTCAATGGCGAGAACCTTTTTTTAGGCTTTGAAAAACTCTTGGAGACGGCCAAGCCCAACGAAAACCTGAAATTCATACGCAACGATATATACAGCACAGCAGCCAAAATCGCCGAAGTATGGACTCATCCCGAACTCACCCCTTCCAAAAATCTCAACTTCTCGCATCCCGACAAAAATCCTGAAAATCCATACGCCGCGCTGGATATCCCGCTCCATGAACTTAAAGAACCTGACAGCCTTGCCGATGGAATGCTGGCTGTGCTTCCCAAAGGTTCACCTCGTGGCCGTAAATTCATTCTGATGAATGAGTGGGGTCCATTCGATTTTCGTCGGCCTGTTGCTTCGCTCGACACCATGGCAGGCAATCTTTATTCCCTGGTGATCATCGGGCCATCGGGCAGCTGGAAAATCACAAAAATGGAAGGCGTACTCAACGTGAGTGCAAAAAGGGGATCGGTTCCGGCCACCCTAACTGTAGAACGCGACCCAGCAAGCGATGCAGTTTTTATTGAATTTGAGTACACCAGCCCACAGGTAACGAAGACTGTTTTTGGAGAAATTGTCCCCACCGGAAAGGTATACAAGTTTGATTTTCAACGTTTTGAAAAGAAGCTGGACTGGCGGGTGAAATTTTTTAATATGAATTCAATGGATAGTCTCACGGGAATAATTGATAGTCTCACTTCAAGTGAGACTATCAATTATTCCCGTGAGACTATCCATATGCAAACCCCCATCGCCGAAAAAAAGGTGAACGACCTCTACTTTGCCTGGTGGGGCAGCCCGCTTGATGGTGTGAATGAAGACAAATTTCTTACGCTGTCCGAAACAGAATTCACGATCGCTCCGGGCGATTATATCCTCGAACTCACTTCCGATGATGGCGTTCGGCTCTACCTCGATGGCAAACTTTTGATCAATAACTGGGACATCCACGAACCAGAAACGGATGAAATTGCGGTCAAGCTAGGGGGCAGTCACCGCATCCGAATTGAACACTTTGACGCGGGCGGTTTTGCCACGTTGGACTTTCGGATGCGGGTGAAAAGGTAGAGTTGCGCTTTAAATTTATGGCCCGCTCGTCTGCCAATAGCGAAATTGAGTTTTTTCTAATTTTAGCCCAAACAGCGTGCTACTTTTGGTCTCAATTTTTTGACAATTCATGAAAAAACTGTTCATAGTCTTTGTTTTAGGTGTCTTTAGTACGGCTCTTTTTGGCCAAATGCCATCCGAATCTTGGCGCGCAAAACTAGCCCCCGAAATCCTTGCCGCTTTGGATCGTGGAGAAGCCGCCGACGTCCTGCTGGTTTTTAAAGAAAAAGCAGATCTGCGTGCTGCCCAAACTTTGAAATCCAAGTCTGAAAAAGCCCGTTTCGTCTTTGCCCGGTTGCAGGAAACAGCTTTCCGTTCGCAGCAAAATGCATTGAAAATTTTGAATGAAAATGGCGCATCCGCCAATACACTTTTCCTCGTCAACGCGCTCGCAGTTGAAAAAGCCGATGCTTCCACGCTACAAAAAATAGCAGAGCTTCCTGAAATAGAAGCGATTACAGCTGATCCCTGGGTCGAGTTTGCAGGCCCTATGGAAACTGCCCATGATTTGAATAATGCCGTAAATCGCGATGCTGTCGAATGGGGCATTGCCAAAATTCAGGCCCCTGAAGTCTGGGCGATGGGGTATTCAGGGCAAGGCATCACGGTAGGTGGGGCCGACACAGGCTTCGACTGGACACACCCCGCCATTCAAGGTAAATACCGCGGCTGGACGGGTGATGAAGCCACAAGTCAACATCATTACAACTGGCACGATGCCATTCATGATTTCAGCCCGTTGAACAATGATACGCTCGGAAACCCAGGCAACAACCCCTGTGGACTCAACGCCACCGTACCTTGCGACGATAGTAATCACGGAACGCATACAATGGGTACCATGACGGGTGATGATGGCCTTGGCAATCAAATAGGGGTAGCACCCGCTGCAAATTGGATCGCTTGCCGTAACATGGAACGGGGTTGGGGCAAACCCTCCAGTTACATTGAGTGTTTTCAGTGGTTTCTCGCGCCTACTGATTTGGGCGGTTTGAATCCCGATCCGACAAAAGCGCCACACGTCATCAACAATTCCTGGTATTGTTCTACGGAAGAGGGCTGTACGGACTTAACGGTCAATGCGTTGCTACAAACCGCTGTCATAAACCTGAAAACATCCGGGGTAGTGGTAGTGGTAAGCAATGGCAATTTTGGTTCCAGCTGTGCCAGTACTTATGGGCCGCCTGCGTATTTTGAAGAAAGTTTTAGCATAGGTGCTACACGCTCCGATAATTTCATTTCAGGTTTCAGTAGCCGGGGCCCGGTGCTGATTGACGGCAGTAACCGCATGAAGCCAAATGTGAGTGCGCCCGGAGAAGATGTGCGTTCCTGTATCCGCGGCGGAAATTATGCCAATTTCAGCGGTACGAGCATGGCCGGGCCGCACGTCGCTGGTCTGGTAGCTTTGGTGCTTTCGGCCAATCCCGCGCTGGCTGGCCATGTGGATGATATTGAAGATATTGTGGAACAAACTGCCATTTACTTTGCCGACACCCTGGATTGTGGGCCTGGTAGCCCCGGATCAGCACGACCCAATCACGCCTATGGCTGGGGCCGCGTAGACGCGCTGGGAGCGGTGCAGGCGGCATTGGAATGGCAGCCTTCCGTCAGCACGGATGCACCGCTTTCGCCCATGGCGACCGTATCGCCCAACCCTTTGCGCGAGGCCGCTACTTTCAGCTTGGAAAATCTTTCAGGAGAAACCCTTCTGGAAATTTTCAACGCGGAAGGCAAACAAATTTTTGTCAAAAAATGGAACGCGCAAAATCGTGAAACGCTTCGTATTCCCCTTGACAATCAAGCGACTGGCGTATATTTCTGGAAATTAAAAAGTGGGAATGGGGTAGCCAGCGGGAAATTGCTGCGCGAATAACCTATCGCGGAAAAACTGCCGCTCATCTCCCGCCCGGGGCCCTTAAACTACTAAAGTGCAATAAATCAAAGAACTAATTTGGCACGCAGCACCTGAGCGGTTTTTATTTGAAACGCAAAGTAGGTGTGCAACCAAGGCTCCGGTTAAAATAGGATTTGAAGGAAGGAAAGAACGGTCTAAACAACCCTTTAAACCCTCAACCTTCTCCGCCCCTCAACATTTTAGACCCTCCCAAATCCGTATTTCATCGAATTTTAAAAACCTTGTCTCTATTAGCAAAAAATGGCGGACCACATTGTCCTACTTTTGAAACCGTTTGGTTATTGACTTTTATTGCATTGGCCACATTTTCACATTGACCACATTTTCACATTGACCACATTAACAAAAGATGCCCTTTTCAGAAGTTCTCAGCATGGCCTTCAAGAACATCCGCGCCAACATGTTGCGCTCGGTGCTCACCTTGCTTATTATTGCATTCGGCATCATGGCTTTGGTGGGAATCCTTACCTCCATTGACGCGATTGCCTATTCTCTCAGCGACAACCTTTCAAACCTGGGCGCCAACTCGTTCAGCATCGAACGGAAATGGAACGATGTAAAGAGCAATCGAGGGGGCAAACAGCAAAAACCGTCCGAACCCGTGCGGTACAAACAAGCAACGGAGTTCAAAGAACGTTTCGATTTCCCCGCAAAAGTCGCAGTTGGATGTTACGGTACGGGCAATGCAACGATAAAATTTGGGGAAGAAAAGACCAACCCAAACGTAACCTTCAACGGAGCAGACGAAAATTTCATGGATGTGAAGGGGGTGGAGATTGCCCTGGGCCGCAATTTTTCAAAAATTGAGGTAGAAAGTGGCGCCCCTGTGGCGGTCATTGGGTCTGATATCGTGAAGGTGCTTTTTGATGGAAAGAACGAGAAAGCACTGGATCAAATCATCACCATCAACGCGCATCGCTACCGGGTGGTGGGAATTATGGCCACAAAAGGTTCTTCAATGAACGAATCGAGCGACCGTAAAGTGTATGCCCCGCTCGTGAACGTAAAGGCGCTTTTTGGTGCCGAAGACCGGGATTATTTCCTGATGGTGGCCGTGGAAGATCCAACTTTGATGGATGCCGCCCAATCCGAAGCCACGGGCCTTTTTCGTCAGATTCGTGGACTTCGCCCTGGGGAAGAGGATGATTTTAAACTTTTTGCGAGCGACGGCATCGTTGCAATTTTGAAAGAAAACACGGTGACGCTTCGCCTCGCGGCGGTCGCCATTGGCCTGATGACCCTGTTGGGTGCCGCCATTGGGCTGATGAACATCATGTTGGTGAGCGTGACCGAGCGTACCCGCGAAATTGGCATTTCCAAAGCGCTGGGCGCAACCCGGCGCAATATTATGCTCCAATTTCTGGTCGAGGCCATCACCATTTGCCAAATTGGTGGTCTGGTGGGCATTTTCCTCGGCATCCTCATTGGTAATCTTATGCCCCTTTTTATGGGTGGTTCCTTCCTGATTCCGTGGGCATGGATGTTTCTGGGTTTCGCACTTTGTATGATCGTAGGCGTAATCTCGGGTTTTTATCCTGCTATGAAAGCGGCGCGGTTGGATCCGATTGAGTCGCTGCGCTATGAGTAGCGACTTCTAAAAACAATCCGGTTCAATCGTGGTATTCACCCAATTAATTTCGGTCTTGCAGACCAGAAAATTGCCGTAGCCTTCAAAGAGCGAAGGCGCTCCTTTGGCACTTACCCGATAATACATTCGATAGTATTTTCCAGCCTCGAATTTGGTTGGATCCATGTACAAGAGAAGCCCTCCGTTGGTTTCTGTCCGCAAGGCGATTTGCCACACTACGTTGAGTGAATCGTCCACAATGGCTATTTTAAGTTTGACTGCTTGGTCGGGTGTAGTACCTCTCAGGGAAATTGCTAACGGAGCCGCAATTTTCACAGGCGAAGGGTATGTTGCAACCTGTGTGATGGCCGCTGCCACCGTACCATCCAGACTGACGGTATCGCTAAAATTAAGAAAAGCATTTTCACTCGCGTTTAGCGTGATTTGCTCCCAGTCGGAAGAACTGCTACAGCCGTGTATGCCCCTGGGCACACCTTGTTCATCAAATAATTTTATACACGAAAAATCCTGCTCTATAGGAGCGGGATCTACAATAGGCGCTTTTTTATGTTCGCAGCCAAGCGTTAAAAAGAGCAGGGTTGACAGGCAAAGCAGACATGTTGTACGCATGATATGGGTAGTTTTGTGACGGTCAACATAAAATTCTTTACCAGTGTAGCCACTGGCTCTACTGCCCCGCGACTTCTCGCATCCGAGCCAATAAACTCACCGCCCGTTGATTCTGCGGTGCAATGCTTACCGATTTTTCTGCGTCGGCAAGTCCTCCCGGACGGTTTCCATTGTTAAACTTAGACACCGCTCGTTCAAGGTAAGCATCCGCATAACGTTGTTTTTCCTCTACAATTTTAAGCATTTGCGGAGATTTTTCCATCGTTTCAATGACCTCTGTCAAGGCTCGTTCGGCCTCTGCATACCGCTTTAGATTATTAAGCACGCTGCTACGCATTTGTTTGAATTGCAATGCCTTGTGTGGTGCTAACATGCTTGCGGTGTCCAGATCAGCCAGTGCCCGTTCAGGATAAACAGTAAGCGCCGTAAAGGCCCGGTTGAAATAGGTATCGGCGTTGTTTGGATTTAAAGCGATGGACTGGGCATAAAGCGAAAATGCCCGGTCGCGCAGGGTGCGCTGCGCGGCAGTATCTTTGGATGCCCCCGCCTTGATGGCGATGCAGTTGGCCAGCGCACTAAACACATTGGGACGGGTGCAGCCATCTTGTACGGCGCGTTCGAGCATGAGTTCGGCTTCTGGAACGCGGTTCACTTTGCCATACCAGTTGGCAAGTGATTCCAGTGCCTGGTCTTCGTTCGGGTAAAAGCGCAATACTTGTTGCCAGAGCGTTTCGGAGTTTTTCCAGGTTTGGGTTTGGGCGCGGCTCAGCCAAATGCACCAGATTGCGAACAGTCCAATCACTGCCCACCAAATATTCCTCAAGGCGGGTTTGTTTTTCAATAAATAAACCTCTGCTGCATACGTCAGCATAAAAAAAACACCCGCTGAGGGCAGGTAAAAATAACGGTCAGCCATGATGACCACCCCAACCGAAACGAACTGCAAGACCAGGATCACGGTGGCGAAAACCCAACCGAAACCAAAGGCAGTGATACTTGCCCTCCTTCGCCCCTGAACATCCCCGCCTACCAAGTTTTGGCGAAAGGGCTTCGGCGGGTAAACACTCCAAACCGCCAAGGCTAAAGTGGATAACATAAAAACTGCTCCGCCGATATAGATGCCACCGCGCAATTGAACTTCCGTTGGATAGGGATAAAAGGTACAGAGATTGAGCGGCAAAAAAGTTTTTACGAAATACATCATGTAGCCATAACCCGCAAAAAGCAGTTTCTGATCGAAGCCGAATATCGTGGAAAGTGCCTTGGATTTTTCCGTTGAAAGCGTCAACAAACCGTGGAAATCACCACCCCGCTGCACATCCAACGCGATGAGGCCAAAAAGTAAAGAGAGCGCGAACATGGGGATTTTTTCAAGCATCCAACGGATGTCAAATTTTCTCCCGTGCCAGTAATCCATCAGCAGGCAAACCAGCGGAAACACAACCGCCACCCCTTTGGAAAGGCAGGACAAAAGCATGAGTCCCAATGCGATCCAAAGTTTGGTACTGCGCTGTGTTTCAAGATACCTCCAATAAGCAATGCAGCCCGCCAGAAAGAAAAATACGTACAGCACATCCTTGCGCTCCGACACCCACACCACCGATTCTGCCCGCAGCGGGTGAATGGCGAAAAGTAAGGCCGTCAGCAGGGCCACGGAGCGGTATTTCCGACCCGAGAGCAGCCAGACCAGCCAGCACAACAACCCGGCGTTGAGCCAGTGAATCAGCACATTGGTTACGATGAACGACTTTGCACCGGCACCGAACATCGCCGAATTTAGCCACAGCGACCACATGGTGAGCGGGTGGTAGTTCAGGGATACTACCTGACTACCGAACGCTTTGAAACTTGCCGCTGTCGGGTTCAGGATTTGCGGGTTTTCATAGACGTACACATGGTCGTCCCAGGAGACGAATTCGTGGCCAAAGGAACCGCTGAAGGCGACCATAATGGCGGCGAATAGGCCCCCCAGGCTCAGGTAGAACCAGTTTTTTTGAAGCCAGGGCTGGTTGGCATCTGCGGTTGGTTTGTAGCGACTTGCCTTTGCTCCCACCGGCCGAGACTTGGCCGTTGGGGAGGCAACTTCAGCTGAAACAGTTGGTTTTGCTTTTTTCTTTGACATACAAGAAGAACCAAAAATTATAGGTTCAAGGATGAAATTGTTGTTTGAATTCTTCAGATTAACGGAGCAGTTGGCCCAGCGATATACCTCTATTTAGCTTTGCCAATAGGCTTTTTCACAACGCCTTTCTTCGGCTTTTCCCCCTCAAACACCATCACGCTCAAGGGCGCCAACTTAAACGTCACCGAATAATCTTTTCCGTGCTCCTCTTTTTTCACAGCCTTCAAATCTCCGTTCACCACGCCCGAGCCGCCAAATTCCTTAGAATCGCTGTTCAATATTTCGCGCCAGATACCCGCATGAGGAACACCAACAGTGTATTCCGGCATGTAGCTGAGGTTGAAATGGCAGACTACGAGCAACATCGGATCTTCTGCATCGCCATGGCGCACGAACACCAGCACAGAATTCTCGGTGTCGCCGCCGGAAATCCACTCGTAGCCCTCCGGTTGGAAAGCTTTGCGCCAGAGTGCTGGCTTATTAACGTAAACTTCATTCAGAGCCTTGACCCAGTTTTGAACGCCTTTGTGGAAGTCATATTGGAGCAATTGCCAAGGAACGCCCAGATCGTGGCTCCACTCTGTGCTTTGGCCAATCTCACCGCCCATGAACAGGATATGGGTTCCGGGGTGCATCCATTGGTGGCCAAAAAGCGCCCGGAGGTTGGCAAATTTTTGAAACTCGTCGCCGGGCATTTTGTACAGCAGACTGGATTTCAGGTGCACCACTTCGTCGTGGCTGAGCGGCAACATAAACCGCTCTGAAAAGGCGTACACCATGGAGAACGTAATCTCATTTTGGTGCCAGCGACGGTAAGGCGGTGGGCGTTTGAAGTACGACAGGGTGTCGTGCATCCAGCCCATCATCCATTTTTGGCCAAAACCAAGACCCCCATCAAAAGTCGGTTTGGTCACCCCTGGGAAGGCCGTGCTTTCTTCGGCAATGGTTTCGGTGCCTGGGTATTCCTGATAGGCGGCGTTGTTGAATTCCTGGAGGAAAGAAATGGCTTCCAGGTTTTCTTTGCCTCCGTATTTGTTGGCCATCCATTCGCCTTCCTTGCGCGAGTAATCATGGTACAACATGGAGGCCACTGCATCCACCCGAAGTCCGTCAATATGGTACTTATCCAGCCAAAATAAAGCATTGGAAATCAAGAAACTGCGCACTTCATTTCGCCCATAATCGAACACATAACTGTTCCAGTCCGGGTGGAATCCGCGGCGCATATCGGCGTATTCAAAGAGGTGTGTGCCATCAAAATAATACAAGCCGTGGATGTCGCTCGGAAAGTGCGATGGCACCCAGTCGAGGATCACGCCGATGCCGGCCTCGTGAAATGTATCTATCAAGAACATGAGGTCTTCCGGCGATCCGGAGCGACTGGTAGGCGCAAAAAAACCTGTGATTTGGTAACCCCAGGAAGGGAAATAGGGGTGTTCCATCACGGGCATGAATTCCACGTGGGTGAAGCCCATTTCTTTCACATAAGGCACCAGCGCATCGGCCAATTCCCTCCAGTTGAGCGAGCGGTTGCCATCGTGGCCGATCTTTTTCCAGGAACCTGCGTGCACTTCATAAACCGACCAGGGTTGCGGTTTCCCGGCTTTTTCCCGGCGGGTTTTAAGCCATTTTTCGTCTTTCCATTCGTGCGTGTAATCCCAGACGATGGAAGCGGTGCGGGGCGGCGTCTCCCAAATTCGGGCATAAGGATCACCCTTGTCGAGCGATACGCCTTCAGGAGTTTTAATGTGGTATTTATAGGTCGTGCCCTTACCAAGGCCCGGAATGAATCCTTCCCAGATGCCGCTGGAGTCCCAGCGGGGGAGCAGGATATGGCTGTCGGGGTTCCAATGGTTGAAATCGCCCACAACGCTGACACGTTTGGCATTGGGTGCCCACACAGAAAAAAGTACCCCCGGCTCCCCTTCGTGTTTTACGAGGTGACTGCCCATTTTTTCATAAAGGCGAAAGTGTTTGCCGCTTTGGAAGAGCGAGATATCGAAATCTGTGAGAAGGGAATAAGGCTTGACCATGTGACTGTTGACTGTTGACTTTTGACGCGCCGCAGTTTCAACGAAGGTAAGAGACTAATAACCATCGCTCATCGTACGTTGGCGAAAGGTAAGACGTGTGCGCTCTTTTTGGCAAAAAGAAAAAGAGGCCTACACAACAAAGGGTAAAAAGCCCATAGATCAAGGTCTTGGCACAGTTTTGGTTTAAATACCATTGCCTCCCGTATATTCTCGTTTCCAACCAAAGACAATCTCGCATGAATGGACAACCCTTACACGCTGTGTTTCAACAATTCCCGATGCTGGCGTCGCTCTCGGAGGCAGAGCTGCAGCGCTTGGCACTGATGGCGGAACGTCGCACAGCACCTCGTCATTCCTTTATTTATTTGGCCGACCAGCCTAGTGACTATGTATGCCTGCTCGCGGGCGGCGCGGTCAAAATCGGCATTTACTCGCATGATGGCCGCGAAATCATCAAGAATATCCAGCATCCTTTCACCGTATTTGGCGAATTGGGCCTCACCGGGGAGCAATGCCGGGTAGAATTTGCTTCGGCCATGAGCCGCGATGTGGATTATTTCGCGGTACGCGTAGAAGATTTCAAATATCTGATGCAGCAAAACTTTTGCCTATCGCAGGCAGTGATGCTTTGTCTCGGAGAAAGGTTACGCCGTGCCGAACGCCATTGGGAATCCTTGATTCTCAAAGATGTACGGACTCGAATTGTAGAATTTTTGAAAGAAAGCGCCGGCGAACGTGGCCGCCAGGTGGGCTTTGAAACTCTGGTAAAACATGGCCTCACTCAGCAAGACATTGCCAACCTCGTAGGGGCAAGCCGTCAAACGGTAACTGCCATCCTCAACGAGCTGAAAAAATCAAATTTAATACATTTCAACCGCAATACCATCCTCATACGGGATATGGACAAGTTGAATTGATTCCAAAGCCCTTCACGAAAAAGAAAAAGGCCTCTAGCGTTTGCAAGAGGCCTTTTTCTTTTTCCTGTTTAAATCTGCCTACCTGTCAAATGTCAGAATCGTCACCTCCACACGCTGGTTTCTTTTCCGGCCTTCTGGGGATGTGTTCGGTTCGACAGGCTTGGTCCAGCCATACCCTTTGTACTGCACCCGGTCTGGAGATACCCCTTTTGAAATCAGCCAGTCGGCTACTGATTTGGCGCGGCTGGTAGAAAGTTCGAGTGCTCTGCCCTCGTTGGGATACAAGAGGTTGTTGGTGTGCCCGCCTATTTCCACACTGATGTCCGTGTTGTTCTTGAGCATGGCATAAAGTTCTTCCAGGCTTTTTTCGCTGCTGCCCAAATCAAAAGTGTACTCGTTGGCTTTGAAATAAACGTCAAGGCGAAAGCTTTTGCCACGTTTAGGCTTAGGAAGTTCCGGGGTAGGGGTAGGCGGAGCAGGTTTCGTTCCAGTAACGAGGGTTGGCTTATCTAGCCCCTTTTTGGTGATAGGCGGCTTCTTTTTGGCATCCGGCATTTTGTCTGGTCCACAGGTCACTTGCTTGATAGGGGAAGCATTATCCACCAAAATATTCCCATTTAGGCAAAGTGGTTCCATTGGGTTGAAAGGGTCGTTTGCACCAAAATAGGCTTCGATGATGATGTGCGACCAACTGCCTTTGGTTGGACTTAAGGTGAAATCGTAATTAATCCATCGGGTGTGTTTGATCACAGCAGTTTGATCCAACAATTCTCCCTTGCCGCAATAACCATTCCCTCCCCAAATAAGGATTCGTACATAGTTGGAGTAGTTTACCAGTTCTCTGGAGGTAGAGGGCTGGGAAGCACTGCCACTTTTATAGGTATCGGAGCGACAAAGACTGAGGCTGAACTCATAGCACTGATTCACCTCCAGTGGGCGACTGAGCCTTTGACCCACACTTTCCCACGTCTTGTTGTCGCGAACCACCATGCCCAGATAAGTATTTCCGTGTTTAGGCACGGTAGTGACATCCCACCCGCCCGGTTGAGTGTCTGGCGGACTGTCTTTCATTTGTCCGCAATCATACCACCCATTGGGCGTGTGGCTTCTTTCTGGCGTATCTTCAAAGGAAGGGTTAACTAGAAAAATCTGGGAACCTACTTGCCCCCATGCCGTGATCGGCAATGTGAGCAAAATGGCTGCCCTGATAATTTTTGATTCAAGAAACATAGCAGTAACTGTTTTGATTAAAGTTTGCGCATACTGATCGGCAAAGCGTGTGCCATTTGCAAGGCGGCTGACAAACCCGACGCTCATTTTGCATAAAACCCCGCTTTAACGCCCAAGTCTATGTTTTAATATCCCTTTTCGATGAAAGTAACGTTAAAACGCTCGACTGCTCACATTGAGCGGTCGAGCGTTGGGTTGGATCGGTGGATTTGGTTATAGGGTAATTTGGTTATTGGGGGATTTGGTTATTCGAGCGACCATGCTTGAGTACTCAAATAACCAAATCCCCCAATAACCAAATTACCAATTATCCTCACCAACGAATCAGCGCGCTTCCCCAGGTAAATCCGCTGCCAAATGCAGCCAGACACACCAGATCACCTTTATTTATTTTTCCAGCTTCCCAGGCTTCGCAGAGCGCAATGGGCACAGAGGCCGCCGTGGTATTGCCGTATTTTTGGATGTTGTTCCACACCTGATCGTCCCGGAGGCGGAGTAAACGTTGCACCATCTGGCTGATGCGCAAATTAGCCTGGTGTGGAATAAACATCGAAATATCTGATGTTTCTAGCCCTACTTCGTTCAAGGCCTCCAGGATAACTTCGGGAAATTTCTGAATGGCCATTTTAAACACGAACTGGCCTTCCATATTGGGGAAAATGAGCCCCTCTTCTATCATTTTTGGGGTAATAAAAATTTCACCGTAGGTATCGGGTGGGGGGTAGCCCAGGTCGGTGGTATCGCCCAGTCTTTTTTGGTGATAGCCACCATGCGCGCCGGGGTTTATGAAGGCTAGTTTTTCGGCATAAGTGCCATCAGAATGCAGTTTGGTGGTCAGTATGCCCTGGTTTTCGTCGTCGGTAGGCTGGATGATGGCCGCACCGGCGCCATCGCCAAAAATTACAGTCACATTGCGCCCCCGCGTACTAAAGTCAAGGCCCATGGAGTGCATTTCAGCACCGACTACCAGCACATTTTTGTACATCCCGGTCTTCACGAATTGGTCAGCAATGCTGAGGCCGTACAAAAATCCAGTACACTGGTTTCGGATATCAAGTGCGCCCACCTCTTTGTGGGTGATGTTTAGTTCGCGCTGAAGCAATACGCCACAACCAGGAAAATAATAGTCGGGGCTCAGCGTGGCGAAGATGATGAAATCAATTTCTTCCGGTTGTATGCCTGCCCGTTCGCACGCCACCAAAGCAGCTTTTGCCCCCAAGCTGGAGGTCGTTTCTTCGTGCTTTACGCCATAACGGCGGGTCTGGATACCCGTTCGCTCCTGCACCCACTCATCGGTGGTGTCCATTAATTTGGCCAACTCATCGTTTGTGACGATCCGTTCGGGGAGGTAGGAGCCGATGCCGGCAATTTTGCTGCGTTTCATGCGTGGTGGAAGTAGATTTTAAACAGCCTCTGAATTTCCGAGCAAATAACGGCCAAATCGAGCAAAGGTTCTTGTGAATTTTTGTCAGGACTTACGCACGTTTTGAATTCACAATCCAAACACCAACGATGGTGAGCGCCATGCCAGCCACCTCCCAGGGGGTCAGTGCCTCTCCCAATAAGGCCCAACCCAAAAGAATGGCCACCACCGGGTTGATGTAGGTGTAAAGCGAAGATATCGTGGCACTTAGGTGTTTCAACACGAACATATACAGTGTGAATGCCAGTGCGGAACCTATCAGGGCGAGATAGACCACGGAAAGCCAGCCCTGGATCGTGTGATGAATGATGTGTGTAGTGTCAAAAAAGAAACTCATTACAAAACCACCCAGCCCACCAAAAGTAATTTGAAGTCCTGCATTGAGCAAGGGCGACACGCCCGGGGAATTCCATTGCTTGGCCATCACAGTACCCAGCGACCAAGTAAAACAAGAAGCAAAGCAACCTGCGATACCCCAGCGGTATTCCGGGCGAATAAAATCTTGCCATCCTTCTCTGAAAATTAATGCTAAACCCCCAAAGCCCAACAGCACACCCATTACCATGCGCCCGTGGATGCGCTCTTTGCCATGCCATGCCAAGGACAGCAGCACTACCAGCACCGGGGTAAGTGAGCCGATAATTGCAGCCAAACCCGACGATACATATTGCATCCCCCAAGTGACAAAGCCGTTGCCGCCTGTGATGGTGGCGAGCCCTGTAAGTGCTTGAAGCCCAATATATCGGCGTTCGGGCATTCGAATTTTTCCCGAACCAAAGGCCAACAACAGCAGGAGCAATCCCGCTGCCGTTTGGCGAATCCCCACCAACAAAAACGGTGGAAAATCAACAATGGCATACTTGATCGCAGTATAAGTAGTACCCCATACGATACAAATGAGGGCAAGGGCAAGGTAGGCACGGCGGGTAGCAGACATCGCTCAAAGGTACCGATTCGTCGTAAACTTTGAAGGCCATCCCCTGTTCTACTTTCTTTTTGTTCTGTTTGGTGGAACTTTTTACCTGCTTTTTGGAATTTTATTTGACGTTCGTCGAAAAACAAAAGAAACAGTGGAAACGATTGATCTAAAAACCGTTTCCTCTGTTACCTTTGCGGTATGTTTACAGAACAGCAGGAAAAATGGTTGAAAAGGGTGGAAGAGTTGTTTTTCAAACTCGGCATCAAGAGCCTCACGATGGATGACGTGGCGCGTGAGTTGGGCATTTCCAAAAAAACGCTCTATTCCTTTGTAGAAAGTAAAGACGATTTGGTGAGCAAGGTCATGGATCGGCACATCACACATCAGTGCAAAGAAGACGAAGCGCTGCACGCAGAATCTACAGACGCCGTGGATGAAATGGTGCGCGTGATCAAGCAGATTATGGCAGATTTTGGTCAAATGAAGCCTAATGTCGTGCATGAAATGCAAAAATATCACCGAGATGTATGGGAGCGTATCAATGACTTTCAACAGACTTACATCCTTAACATGGTTCGAGAAAACATAGAATGGGGGCGTCGAGACGGGCTGTACCGTGCTGATTTTGACTTAGAAATTGCCGCTCGATTTTACATAGCGGGTGCCATGTCCATCTTTGACGAGCGATATTTCCCCAAGCCGCCTTACACTTTTGAGGGCTTGTTCAGAGAGTTCATTATCAATTATTTGTACAGTATCACCTCAGAAAAAGGGGGTGAAATTTTAAAAGAAAAATTAGAGGCTAAAGCAGCACTCCACTTACCATAGATACCATTCAATTCAATGAGCGCGAACGCTCCATTCCGTTTCGCGCCACAAATCAATAATCATGCTGAAGCAATACGCACTAAAACTACTATTCTCCTGCCTCCTGCTGGCTGTCGGCACCTTTGCTTACGCTCAGGGTGTCCAAACGATGAGCCTCAACGATTGCATCCAGTACGCGTTGGAAAATCATCCTGACATCAAATCCGCCCAACTTCAGTTGAAGGATGCTGACTGGCGGGTGAAGGAAAATTTTGCCACCGGACTGCCCCAGATTTCTGCCGGGGTGTCTTATTCGGGTTTCATCCAACGGGGTGGCTTGCCGAGCAGCGCACTGTCGTTTGGCGGCGATGGTGGGGGCATCGACCCCAACGCCCCTTATTTTCAAACCCTTGATCAGGCACTTGGCACGGGAGGGGTGGACGCCTTGGGGCAATTTTTAGGTGCAGCATTTGCATCCGACCCAGACTCGAAGATCTTTTTTAATCCGGTGCACAGCGTTTCGGGTACTGTTGGGGTGAATCAGTTGATTTTCAACAATTCCTATCTCATTGGCCTTCGTGCAGCAAAATATTATCGCCAATACGTTGACAATCAATTGGCTGTAACGCGACAAACAGTGCGCAACACCGTAACAGATGCTTACCTGCCTGCCCTTCTGATTTCCGAAAACCTTTCCATACTGGACAAAAACATCGGCAATCTGGACAAACTTTTCTCTGATACAAAAGCCATCAATAAAGCCGGATTCGCTGAACAACTGGATGTAGATCGCCTCGAACTCTCGCTATCTACCCTCAAAAGCGAGCGTGGCAATCTGGCCCGGCAGCGCGAAATAGTGGTAAATGCCCTAAAATTCACCATGGGAATGCCGGTGGGTACCGAAGTGAACATTTCCGACGATGTGCCCGCCCTGCTCTCCGCTTCCGGCGAGGTGGATCTGATCTCCCCTCCTAACTTCATGGCCCGCCCAGAATATCTGCTCTTACTTAAAGGTCGTGAATTAAGCGGCCTTGAGATTGACCTGTATCGCAAACCCTGGATGCCCACAGTGGCAGGTTTTGTGCAATGGCAACCCAGTTATCAAGGTGGTTTTGGTACTAAAGACTTGGAGACATTCAACGATTGGTACTATATCTCTTCCGCAGTAGCAGGCGTGTCCGTGAGCGTGCCTATTTGGGACGGCGGTGTTTCGAAGGCCAAAAAAGAACGCGCCATCATCTCAGCCCAAACGGTGGACATTCAAAAACAAATGCTCGAAAACGCCCTCACCCTCGAACTGGATTCGGCCCGAAAGCAATACCTCAACGCTCAGGAGCGCGTAGCCAGTCAGGAAAGAAATCTTGCACTCGCACAACGCATTTACGATACCACTCAAACCAAATACAAAGCGGGTATCGGCAGCAGTTTCGAGATCACTCAATCAGAGTCGAGTCTTTATTCTGCTCAACAAGGGGTGCTGCAGGCGCGATATGATTTATTGACTGCCAAAGTGGCGATTCGGAAAGCGCTTGGGCAGTAATGGTAAACCGGAACGCTGTTCCGGTGAAGTACGTCGGAACTCCGTTCCGAAGAATTAATGCCGGAACAGCTTTCCGGCCTACAACACACAAAAAATTGATTTTCAACATGACACATAAGAACCTACTTCAGATTACATCTTTCTCTCTGGTGATTCTATTGCTTGCCTCCTGCGGCGGCGGCGGATCAAAAGATCCCGCTACGGAGCTCGCCGCACTGAAAGACCAGAAAGCAAAACTCGACACCCAAATAGCCGATCTTGAAAAACAGGTCAATGCCGCCAACCCCGCAGTTAAAAAAGTAAAGACCGTGGGGCTCACAGAAATCTCCACCGCACCCTTCCGCCACTATATTGACCTTCAAGGCAAAGTAGACGCCGACGAAAGCGTGATGGCTACGGCCAAAATGCCGGGCTCCCTCAAACGGGTCTTGGTGAAAAATGGCGACAATGTGCGTAAAGGCCAACTTATCGCCGAAGTGGACGACGCGGTTATGATCAAAAGCCTGGCAGAACTAGAAGGCCAGCTTGCCACTGCAACCGACATCTATAATCGCCAAAAAGGCCTTTGGGATCAGAAAATTGGCACCGAGGTGTCGTTTATTCAAGCTAAAAACGCCAAAGAAAGCGTGGAGCGCAGCATTTCTACCATCAAAGAGCAATGGAGCATGACCAAGATTTATGCTCCACAATCGGGCACCGTAGATATGGTAATGCTCAAACAAGGACAAGCTATTGCACCTGGTATACCGCTTTGCAATATCCTGAATCTGAGCAATCTAAAAATAAAAGGGGAAGTAACCGAAGCATACGCTGCCAAGGTTAAAAAGGGCGACCAGGTGCAGGTGTTTTTCCCTGATTTGAACAAAGAAATCACCACCCGCATCACTTACGTCAGCAGAAGCATTAATTCTACCACCCGCACATTCACCGTGGAATGCGCCTTGCCTGGCGGAGGCTACAGTGCCAATCAGATCGCTGTGATGAAAATTGTGGATTACCAAAGCGCAAATGCCGTTGCAATCCCGGTCAACCTCATCCAATCTGCGGATGATGGCGATTTTGTACTGGTTGCTGAAAAGACTGGTGAAAAACAAGCCACTGCTAAAAAGGTAACCGTAAAACAAGGCCAGAATTACAACGGCCAGGTTGAAATACTGAGTGGCTTGAAAAAGGGCGACTGGGTTATTTCTACCGGGTTTCAGGATGTGAACAATGGGGAGTTGGTGGCTTTTTAATGTGGAACGAGCAAGGTTTAAAAACTAAGCGGCCGCTGCTTCCGATGGCTCATCTTGCAAAAAGTTGAGGAATGTATCCATTTTGGCAGTTTGCCATTCGTAAAACAGCTTAAAAGCCAATGCACGATCCTCTTCTGTGGGAAGTGACAAAACAAAAGGCTTCCAATGACTTAGAAAAGCCTGTTCAATTTCTTCAGATTGAAGTGTTTCAAAATATTGAAAGATTTTTTGAAGTTGCGCGTGTTGAGAAATAGTCATGATTCGCGTTTTGGAATGGCTTTGCAAATATAATTGTTCCAAGCCAAGTTTCAAAGCACAAATCAACAGATCCCCAATTTACCAAATGACCCACACCTATAGATACTCCCCTCTTTCGCTTCTACTCGCCGTAGCCTTTGGCGGCGGCGAGATGCTTAGGTGGGTAAAAAATCAACAATAACATGAAAGAATTTAAACCCACCAGTTGGTCTATTGACAACCGCGCCTCGATTTTCATAATCACGGTGCTCATAACGCTGGCAGGCATCATGTCGTACAATGCCCTGCCCAAGGAGCAATTCCCTGATGTGGTGGTGCCTACTATTTTCGTCTCCACCATTTACCCTGGCGCTTCTCCGACCGACATGGAGCAACTCGTCACTAAGCCCATCGAAAAACAGTTGAAGGGCATCAGTGGCGTGAAAAAAGTGATGTCGAACTCGGTGCAGGATTTCTCCAGCATCATCGTCGAGTTTAACACCAGCCTGGACGTTCCGCTCTGCAAACAGAAGGTGAAAGACGCGGTAGACAAAGCCGCGCGTGACCTGCCTACCGACCTGCTTGAAGACCCCACCATCACGGAATTTGATATCTCTGAAATTCCGATCATGAACGTCAACATCGCCGGAGATTTTAGCCTCGATAAGTTGAAAGATTACGCCGATGACCTGAAAGATCGGATTGAAGAAATGCGGGAAATTACCCGTGTAGACCTCGTGGGTGCCCTTGAAAAAGAAGTGCAGGTGGATGTGGATAAGTACAAAATGGCGGCGGCAAGCCTGACCTTCCGCGACATCGAGAACGCTCTCGCCTTTGAAAACATGACCATTTCCGCGGGCAACGTGGACATTGGCGGAATGACCCGCTCGGTATCTATCCGGGGCGATTTCAAAGACGTGGAGCAAATCAAAAACATCATTATTGCCTCTCAGTCGGGCGCAATGTTGTATTTGAAAGACATTGCCGATGTGCGTATGGGCCATAAGGAACGAGAGAGCTTCAGCCGCCTCAATTCGCGGAATGTTATCTCGCTCAACGTGATTAAGCGGACGGGCGAAAATCTCATTGATGCCTCCGACAAGATCAAAAAGGTGGTGGACGAGATGAAAGCCAATGAGTTGCCCGCCAATTTGGAGGTCAGCATTACCGGCGACCAAAGCCGTGCCACCCGCACCACGTTGCATGACCTCATCAATACCATCATCATTGGTTTTATCTTGGTGACGATCGTATTGATGTTTTTTATGGGCGCAACGGATGCAATTTTCGTTGCCATGTCGGTGCCGCTTTCCATGTGCATCGCATTCATGGTACTCCCCGCCTTAGGTTTTACCCTCAATTTCATCGTATTGTTCGCCTTCTTGCTTGCATTGGGTATTGTGGTGGATGATGCCATCGTGGTGGTCGAAAACACGCACCGGATTTATCACGAAGATAAAAAACTGACCATCATCCAGGCCGCCAAAAAGGCAACCGGGGAGGTGTTTATGCCTGTGCTTTCCGGTACCATTACTACCCTTGCGCCGTTTTTCCCGCTGGTTTTCTGGGGCGGCATTTTTGGCAAATTCATGCACTACCTGCCTGTAACGGTCATTATTACCTTGACTGCTTCCTTGTTGGTGGCTTATATTGTAAACCCCGTTTTCGCGGTGTGGTTTATGGGCGATGCCAAGCGCGAAGGGACTGAATTGCCGCCTGCCAAAAAACGTCGTCGCACCATTTTAGGCTATACGCTGTTTGCCCTGTCAACGATCTATTTCTATGCGAATGGCAACTTTTTCATGGGCAACTTGCTTGTTTTTCTTGGATTGTTTGTGGCGTTCTACCGATTTGTGTTGGAAAAAGCCGTTCGTTGGTTTCAAATCAATGGCTGGCCGGCTGCACAACGGGGCTACGCAGGGTTTCTCAATTTTGCCCTCAATCGTCCCGGGATAATGATGGTCGGTGTGATTGGCCTGCTCATTTTTTCTTTCATATTCTTTGCCGCTGGCAAACGCAACATCGTGCTGTTCCCAAAGGCGGACCCGAACTTTATCTATGTTTATCTCACCCTTCCCGTCGGCACGGATGTAAATACCACCGACTCCCTTACCAGCGTGATGGAGCGCAAAGTCGTGGAAGTAGTGGGTGAAAACAATCCCATCGTGGAGTCCATCATTTCAAACGTTGCATTAGGCGCCTCGGAAGATCAATTCGACCGCTCGGCTACTTCCAACAAGGGAAAGGTGGGCGTTGCATTTGTCGAATTTGGCAATCGCAATGGCGTGAGTACCAAGGAGTACATGGACAAAATTCGGGAAGCCACAAAAGGTGTAATTCCCGGAGCCGAAATTGTGGTAGATCAGGAGTCGGGCGGTCCTCCTTCCCCTAAACCAATCTCTGTGGAGATTCGTGGTGACGATTTTAAAAAGTTGATCGCCGTTTCCAGTGCCGTGAAACGTTACCTGGACTCGCTAAATATCCCAGGTGTGGAAGAATTACGCAGCGATATGATCGTGTCGAAACCAGAGATTAATATTCAAATTGACCGTGATCGCGCTAACCGTGAAGGCATCTCCACGGCACAAATCGGTTCGGAGTTCCGCACAGCCATCCTGGGCAAAGAAGCTACTAAATTCAAAGACGGCGAAGACGAAATTCCGGTCAACATCCGCCTGCGTCCAGAGCAGCGAGAGAACATCAATTCAGTTGAAAACCTGAACATCACGTTCCGGGATATGAATATGGGTGGGATACTCCGCTCAGTGCCCATGGCATCGCTGGCCGACGTGAAATACACCACAACTTATGGCGGCATCCGCCGCCTGGATCAGTCGCGTATTGTTACAATTTCTTCAAATATCACCTCTGAATATCAACCCAGCCAGACCGATGTGGTGAATGCCGTGAAATCAGCCATTGCATCCTGGCCTCCAACCGATGGCGTTACGGTGGGCTTTGCTGGCGAAGACGCGGAGTTCCTGGATGCAGCCTCATTCCTTGGAAATTCATTGTTGATTTCGATCTTCATCATTCTTATCATTTTGATGATCCAGTTCAACTCCATTGGAAAGACCTTGATTATCATGTCAGAAGTAATCTTCAGCATCATTGGCGTACTGCTTGGCATGGCCATTTTCAAGATGGACTTCTCGGTGATCATGGCAGGTGTGGGTATTGTTGCCTTGGCGGGCATTGTGGTGCGAAACGGGATTTTATTGGTAGAGTACACCGATATTTTGCGCGAGCGAGGGTCGGAAGTACGCGACGCCATCGTGGAAGCGGGGCGTATTCGTATGACCCCGGTATTGCTTACAGCCACCGCTGCGATTCTCGGTCTGGTTCCATTGGCCGTTGGTTTCAATATTGATTTCTACAGCCTTTTTGCCACGGGTGACCCGAAAATTTACCTCGGTGGCGACTCCGTGGCATTCTGGGGCCCACTGTCCTGGACGATCATTTTTGGACTTAGCTTTGCTACGTTCATCACCCTGATCATTTTGCCCGTGATGTATTTGCTGGGCTGGAGGGTGAAAAACTGGTGGGCAAAGAAAGTATAACGGAACTCGGTTCCATTATTTGCACCGGAACAGCGTTCCGGCGTACTTGAGCAGCGCGTCTTGGAGAGATCTGAGACGCGCTGTTTTTTATTTCCGGGAATTTTTGCCTTGTTGTTAAAAAACTAACTTTGTATCATGATTGGGAAACTTGGCCTTTTTAGAGATAAGAAGTCTATTTTCCTGTTCATTTTTATGTAGCAAATCTCCAATAGTGCATGAGTACGTTAGAACTAAGACATTCCATTAGCAGCTTGCTGGAACAAACTGACGATGCAGAACTGATGCAAAGTATCCTCGTTTTGTTGCGCAAATCAGTCACCCAACCTGCTGCTGGCATTGCCGCTTTCGAGGCTGATGGCACACCCATCACGGAAGAAGAGTTGGTGGCAAGTATTCTGGAGGACAGCCGTGAAGTGAAGGCTGGAAAAAAAATCGCACTGGCTGATTTAAAAAAAGAACTCTTTGCCGAGTGAATACATCACAACCCTACGATGTAGCCTTTTCGGTCCACGCAGGGCGTGATATGCGCGAAATTCGCCGCTATTTGACCAAAAACGCATCTACTCGCATCGCACTGAAAGTCAAGTATATCCGAGAAATTAAATGGTCGTGCTACCTTCGCCCGCCTTAACCTTCTAAATCCCCACACAAAACAGACCACTTTTCATGCAATCAGACAGTTTTGAAGTCATCGGAGGCCAAAAGCTCCATGGCGAACTCCAGCCACAAGGCGCCAAAAACGAAGCCCTGCAAATCATCAGCGCAGTACTGCTCACCGACGAGTCGGTCACGATCTCGAACGTGCCAGACATTCTGGACGTAACCAAACTCATCGAACTCCTGCGCGGATTTGGCGTGACCGTGGAACGGCTCGCACCCGATACCTACCGTTTCTGCGCTGGCACCGTGGACATCGCCTATTTGCGATCCGATGAATTTATGAAAGATGCAGGACGGCTGCGCGGCTCAGTAATGCTCATCGGCCCCTTGCTCGCACGCTTTGGACGGGCCACCCTGCCTAAACCCGGCGGCGACAAGATTGGTCGGCGGCGTTTGGACACACACTTTCTGGGTTTTCAGAAACTGGGCGCGGAATTCAAATACGACGACGAAAAGGACATTTATTATATTGAACAACCCAAGGGCGGACTGCAAGGCGGGTATCTTCACATGGATGAAATCTCCGTGACCGGTACGGCCAACGTATTAATGGCCGCCGTGCTCACCAAAGGCAAAACCACCATTTACAACGCCGCTTGCGAACCTTATGTGCAGCAGCTCTGCCGAATGCTCCAACGCATGGGCGCCAAAATTGAGGGTCTCGGCTCCAACCTGTTGCACATTGAAGGGGTAGAAAAACTCGGCGGCACAGAGCATCGCTGCCTGCCTGATATGATCGAAATCGGCTCGTTCATTGGCCTGGCTGCCATGACCCAGAGCGAAATCACCATCAAAAACGCTGGAGTCGAACATCTGGGCATCATTCCCCACACTTTTGAGCGCCTGGGCATCCAGATTGAGGTGCGAGGCGACGATCTGCACATTCCTGCACAGGAACACTACGAGATCCAGACCTTCATAGATGGTTCAATCTTAACCATTTATGACGCTCCCTGGCCAGGTTTCACGCCCGATCTTATGTCCATTGTTTTGGTGGTCGCTACCCAGGCGCGCGGTTCGGTGCTCGTACACCAGAAGATGTTTGAGAGCCGATTGTTTTTCACGGATAAACTGATTGATATGGGCGCACAAATCATCCTGTGTGATCCGCACCGCGCTACGGTCATTGGGCTTGACCGGAAATACCCGCTTCGGGGCATTGAAATGACGTCGCCGGATATTCGCGCAGGACAGGCGCTGCTCATCGCTGCATTATCTGCCAAAGGCAAAAGCGTGATTCACAATGTGCATCAGATTGATCGTGGTTATCAGCACATTGACGCACGGTTGAATGCAATTGGGGCGAATATTACAAGACTTTAGAATCAATTCACTCCACATTCCACCCCCAGCATCTCCATCGCTGCAATAAATTCATTCCCCACCGTCACTTTTTTGCCCATAGAAGTAAAAGGTAACTTCTCTTTATTTTGATAATCAATGAGTTCCATGTGGAGCGTATGCTTTCCTTTATGGTTCAAGCAGATCTTTTCTATGTGCTCAATGAATTGGGCAGAGATTTTTTCAACCGGGATTTTGAGCGTCACTGACTGGGTTTTTTCTTCGCCGATGGTTTCCAGCAGGCGCACGTTCAGTACCTTGAATTCCATCTCATCAGAGTTGTAACGTTGTTTGTATTCGCCTTCCACATACACACTGGTACCTTCCTCAAAGTAGTTTTTGAACTTGGCATAACTCTCTGAAAACATCGTGATTTCGAGGCTGCCCGTATAGTCTTGTAGCGTAAAACGCCCCCAACCCGTGCCTTTTTGGCTGATTCGGTGTTCGGCTTTGAGTACAAAACCCGCCACATTGACCTTCCGACCTTTGTAATTATCAACATTTGCCAGCGGGGAAGCGAAGGTTTCCCATTCATAGCGGAAATCGTCGAGCGGGTGACCGCTGAGGTAAATACCTACTACGTCGCGTTCTTTTTGAAGTTTGAAAATGAGGCCCCAGTCTTCGGCTTTGGGCGCTTTTGGCTCGGGAATACTGACCGAGTCAGACAGGTCGCCAAATAGGGAGTTGACGGATAACATCTTATCTTCCTGATGTGCTGAGCCGTATTTCAGGAGGTTTTCGATGAAGGTATCGTGTTTTTCTGTTGGGGTAAAAAACACGCCTCGGGCGAGCCCAAAACTATCAAACGCTCCAGCATACACCAGGTTTTCCATCACCCGCTTGTTCACCACCCGCAGACTGACGCGGCGCATGAAATCATAAATATCTTTAAACGGCCCGCCTTTTTTGCGCTCGGCAATCATGACTTCTACAGCCGCTTCACCCACGCCCTTCACGGCGCCCATGCCGTAGCGGATATCACCTTTTTTGTTGACTGAGAAGTTTACAATGGATTCGTTCACATCAGGACTTTTTACGGCCAGGCCCATACGTTTGCACTCTTCCAGGAAGAAGGTGATTTTTTCAATATTGCTCTGGGAATGGGTCAACACCGCTGCCATGTACTCCGAAGGGTAATGCGCTTTCAAGTAGGCCGTCTGATAAGCCACCAAAGCATAACAAGTTGAGTGCGACTTATTGAACGCGTACATGGCGAAGGCTTCCCAGTCGGTCCAGACTTTTTCCAGTGTTTTAGCCGCGTGGTTCCGCGCTGTTCCCCCTTCGATGAACTGGCTTTTCATCTTGTCGAGCACCGCCTTTTGCTTCTTACCCATGGCCTTCCGCAATACGTCTGCATCACCCTTAGAAAATCCTGCCAATTTCTGAGAAAGCAACATAATCTGCTCCTGATAGACACAAATGCCGAATGTATCCTTGAGATACTCTTCCATATCCGCCAGATCATACGTCACCGCCTGCCGCCCGTGTTTGCGGGAAATGAAATCAGGAATGTACTCTAAGGGACCCGGACGATACAGCGCGTTCATGGCAATCAGGTCATCAAATTTGTCGGGTTTGAGGTCGCGGAGATACTTCTGCATTCCTGCGCTTTCAAACTGGAAAGTGCCGTTGGTTTCGCCTTTTTGATAGAGTTCGTAGGTTTTTTTGTCGTCGAGCGGAATGTCGTCAATGTTGATTTTGACATTGTGATTTTGCTCGATGAGGATGAGCGCATCGCGGATAATGGTGAGGGTTTTGAGGCCCAAAAAGTCCATTTTGATAACCCCGGCATCCTCGATGATTGAACCTTCGTACTGCGTGATAAGCAGTTCGGTTTCCTTGGAAGCATAAACCGGAATGATTTCCGTCAAGTCTTTCGGCGCAATGATGATGCCTGCCGCGTGAATACCCGTTCCGCGCACGGAACCTTCCAAGATCATGGCTTCTTTTAAAACCATGCCTTCAGGGGTGTTTACAGCGGCCAAATGTTCGCGCAGTTTTTTGGCATTTTCGATGTCCTCCGGGCCGAGGTTTTCTTTTTCTGCAAGGGACCCTTCGCCCGTAAAGGGGGCAGTGAGTACGCGTTTTAATGAGGTTCCGGGCTTATCAGGGACGAGTTTGGCGAGTGCATTGGCCTGGTCTAGGGGCAAATCAAGTACCCGCGACACGTCTTTGATGGACATCTTGGCAGCCATCGTGCCATACGTTACAATCTGCGCAACTTGTTGTTTTCCATACTTTTCTACCACATAATCAATGACCTTTTGGCGGCCTTCGTCGTCGAAGTCCGTGTCAATATCGGGCATGGATTTGCGGTCGGGGTTCAGGAATCGTTCGAACAGCAACTGGTATTTGATGGGGTCAATGTTCGTGATTCCAATACAATACGCCACGGCGCTGCCCGCTGCTGAACCACGACCGGGGCCGATGAATACGCCAATGTCTTTGCCGTGGTTAATAAAGTCGGCTACAATGAGGAAGTAGCCCGCGAAACCCATGGTCCTGACCGTATTTAACTCAAAATTGAGGCGATCCTCTACTTCCTGAGTAATCTCCCGGTATTTTTTTCGCGCGCCCTCGAAGGTCAGGTGGCGCAGGTAATCGTCCTGGGTTTGGAACTCCTGCGGCACTACGAAATTGGGCAGGAGGATGTCTTTTTTCAGTTTCAGGTGCTCGCACTTGTCCACGATCTCCATGGTGTTGTCCAGGGATTGCGGCACGTCTTTGAACAAGGCCCCCATCTCTGCCTGTGTTTTGAAATAAAACTGGTCGTTCCAGAACGCAAAACGTCCCCCTTTCATCACCGTGCCCTCTTCCACGAATTCGCGAATGGCGGGTGTGGCTTGTTTCTCGCCAGTATTCACACAGAGCAGAATGTCATGTGCATTGGAGTCTTTCTGGTCTACATAATGCGAGTCGTTGGTACAGATGACTTTCACCTTGTATTCCTCGGCCCAACGGAGCAAAACTTCGTTCACCCGATCTTGTTCGGGCATCTGATGTCGTTGAATCTCAATGTAATAGTCCTCCCCAAAGATGTCGAACCACCATTCAAATTCTTTCCTGGCCGCTGCCTCGTCTTTTTTCAAAATGGCTTGCGGCACCATTGCCCCGATGCAGCAGGTGGTGGCAATCAAACCTTCATGATATTGCAAAACCAATTCCTTGTCAATGCGCGGGTATTTGCCGTACAATCCCTGAATGTAGCCGAGAGAGCAAAGTTTTACCAGGTTTTTATAGCCTTCCGGGTTCTTGGCGAGAAAAAGTTGGTGAAAGCGTTTGTCCTTATCCTCCTTGGTAAAAGTGCGCCGGTGGCGATCCGTTACGACATAAAATTCACAGCCGACGATGGGCTTCACGCCTTCATGCTTGGCGGCTTCGGCCACAAATTGGAACACGCCGAACATATTGCCGTGGTCGGTTATGGCCAGGGCTTTCATCCCATCGGCTGCGGCTTTTTTGAACAAGCCGGGGATGGAGGCTGCTCCGTCGAGGAGGGAGAATTGGGTATGGCAGTGGAGGTGGGCGAAGTTTGGCATGGGTGGCGCTGATTTTGGGCAAATTTAAAACAAATGGTTGTAGGTTTTGTAGAAATGTGGAAAACTTGTAGTTTTGAAGCCTAAAAATTCTTTGATTGAATGCCTTTAATTCCTAATGCCGAATTTGCCTTTGTCCCAATGGAAAAACTGACAGGCTACGCGCTCAATCCAGAGCATCCTGTTGGGAAGCACAAGGCAGCAGTATTTGAGGCTATTTTGGGAATTACGATAGCCGATGCGGACTATTTGAGAGATAAAATTATGGAGGCGGTTCTGACACAAGATGCAAAACCCACACGACAGGACGAATTTGGTCAACGATATCAAATTGAATTTGAAGTGGAACGGAATGGTCGCTTGGCAACCATACTGACTGCATGGATTTGGGAACCCAATGAACTTTCACCACGTCTGACAAGTTGTTACGTTAAATAGTAATTGATTATGAATCAGGAAATTAAGCTGCTTGATGTAGTCGCGCTGCTAAAAGCAATGCCAGCCCAGAACTTGAAGTCAGGTCAAGTCGGCACAGTCGTAGAAGTATTTGGTGATGACGACTTTGAAGTGGAATTTGTGGACAAGCAAGGACGCACAATTGCGATGCTCCCCTTGAAAAGGGTGGATTTATTGGTGTTGCAATATGAGATGGAGGGGGTGTGAGTTTTGCTATTCGGAGTAGCCGAGACGTTTAAGATTTTCTTTTGCGGTTTTTTGGCCCTTTTTTGCCGCTTTACGATACCAGTATATAGCGGTGGACAAATCTTTTGTCACTCCGTGTCCATCTTCATACATAGCCGCTAGGTTGTTTTGAGCAATAGCATTTTTTTGCTCAGCTGCTTTTCTATACCATTTTATGGCTTCTGAATAGTCTTTTTCGACTCCTTGACCATTGACATACATAACCCCTAAGTTTGTCTGACCAAGTGCATATCCCTTCTCAGCTGCCTTGCGGTACCATTTTACTGCCTCTTCATAGTTTATCTCAAGACCAGCTTGACCATTATGGTAAAATTGTCCTAAAAGAAAATATGCTTCAGGATGAATAGGCCATTCAGACGCATATTGTAGAATTACCTTACACGCCTTTTCCGCATTTCCGAGTAAATGTGACAGTAATGCACCTGCTATTTCTTTGTCTACTTTGCTTTGAGTACGTTTTTTATTGAGGTCGGCTTTTGTTTCTTCAAGAATAGTTAGGATTCCCCTAGCGACATCCTCCCAAGCCTCATCTCTATTCCCCCAAGTTGATACAGCCTTTCCGCCTTTGGGTAAGGCCTGTAAAGTGTTAATCTTTGGATACGCTTCCCACAAACAGGAGCTCACAATTACAGGCATTACCACCGCTTTACCTTTTTTATGGCGCTTCAAAGCTTTTTTTAGCTCCTCTTTTTCAATGTAGTCAGAGGTAAAAAAAGAACTACTGACGAGCAGCAGTATGATATCGGCAGCTAAGAGGTTGGCTTTGATGGCTTCACCCCAATCCTCGCCTGGCAATATCTCTCCATCGTCCCATACAGTTAGGTCACGACGTAATTCGAGCGGGCGCAAATGCCCTTTCAACTCTTGCAACGCAGACCGGTCTTCGCGGGCGTAAATAATGAACAATTTAGTAGGCATGGCGACTAAATAGAAATGGGTTTTGATATTTTGTTCTTCAATCTTTTGAGTTCTATTTGGTTGCCACTGCAAGCCCACCATTAGATTTTGAACTACCCGCTGCCACCACCAATATTTCCTCCCCAAGTACCGCCTCCAACTTAGCCAGGCTCTTCAAAGTGAAATTGTGCTCCCCTGCCAGCCACTTGCTGATTTCCGATTCACTTTTACCAAGGGCTTGGGCGAGGTCTTTCCGCTTCATGCCCTTGCGTTCCAGGATGGCCTGCACCCGATCGAGGATGTCGGTGTATTTTTGAATGAAAATGTGCGTTTCAGCAGGGATTTCATCCAAAGTATGAAGGAAAAGACTTTTTGTCGCCATAATGAAATATTTCAAGGACAAAGCTCTTCACTTTTGAGTTAAGTTCAAGGGTTTAGCCTAAAAACATTGCATTGATCTGTTTTTGCGCAAAAATAAAACAAAAAGTATTTTATTTCGCATAAAATAAACTATTTTCTCAGCCCTCCATACCCGCCACCCGGAACACCTCATCCAGCAGTTTGCCCTTTCGTACCAGACAACTCTCTTCGTTGAAAATATCCATCGGCCCGGCCAATTCTGCCAGACCCCACCACTCTGCGAAGCGACTAAAAAAGCGGGTGATGAAACAACGAACTAGGTGTCTCTCAGGGTTGTCCCAGTGTACTAAGGGTATCTCTTCGACAAGCATCGGGTACGCCTCGAGATATTTTTTTGCGTAATAAACCATCGGTCGTTCGGTACCGCCGAAGTGTGCCAACATGGACAATGAAAATGCAAACGCCATTTGTCCGGCCTGCGGGTGGTCATAAGCGTCCAGATACGCCCAGTTGTATTTCAGCGTAAATGCGTGAAAAATCTCCCGAAACAAGACCGCGCGTTGGCTTGGTTGCGAGAGTTTTTGCCCTTTTTTAGTAAGATGCCATTTGCCCTTCTGCTTGCGCACAATGCCTGCCTGTTCCAGAACGATTTTGCAGATGTGGATTTGGTCACAGTCTGTCTCTTTGTATAGGTGGTTGATGCCTTTTTCGATCCAATCGTCTTTCAAAGTCAGGTGCTCGTACAAGGTTTTGACTGTTTTTACGGGCAGAGATGCCGTGGAAACCGTCAATTTAAAAGGGTTGGTACTCAGCACGGTTTGTCGAAGCATATCTTCCGCAAGCACGAAAAAAGGGCAGCTGTCGAGTACTGCTGGGTCAAAATCTCTAAAACCAAAGGGTGAACCTTCAGCGAAGGGATCATACAGCAAGAAACGCATCTGGTTGGGTGTAACGCCGAAGAATTCCGGCCTGGGTGCGTCGTTGAGCCGCTGCATTTCTGCTTGCAGAATCTGGTTCAGCTCATCGGTGTCTTTGATTTGCCGGCCTTGCAGCAATTTGTTTAGGTCAATTTTTTCCATATCAAATTGGATTTTTACCCAAAAACCTCCTGAAGCACCCGCAACGCCGACCCTCGATACTTCGCCACCTTCTGCCCGGAGGTTTTTTCCGGCAGCAAATAAGGCATTTCTTCCATGATTTTCAACCATTGCACCGACCTAAAACTCGAAAAATCTTCCGCCAAAAATGGCTGAGGATGCGACTGGATAATGCCGATAGCGAGGAGGTATGCCGGAACGCTGTTCCGGCACACAGCAAAAACCAGGTCGCCGATTTTCATTCGACACGCCCAGCAACGAAGTTCGCGAAGTAAGGTATCCGAGATTTCAGATTTTAACCGCTCCATTTCCTCCTCAAAAAGCTCCTCGTCCCACATCCGAAAAGCCCTCCAAAAGGGCACAAGCACATTTTCAGCATCGAATGGTATTTGGTTTTCAGAAAAGGCAACACTGCGCTCGATTTTCAATTTGTCCAAACGAACGAGCCACACTTTCGCCCCACAACTCACTTTTTTGCGCAAATCAGTAACCGGAAAGGCTGTTTTTTCAAACAGTGGGAAAGCAGCAAACACTTTTGCATCGTCACGGCGCACTTGAAAAATACGCTGGGCAGCGGCTTTTTGGCGATCAAACTCCTCGTGGAATGCGTTTAAAGTCATCACATCTTTGGTAATCAGCAGATTTTCGGCGTTGGAATTATGGGTCCAATTGAAGGAGCCAGTGAGGAGCAGGCGGTCATCTAAAATTGCAAATTTGTGGTGCATCAACCCAGCGGCCCGGCAAGCCCAAAGTTGACCGCCAGCTCGCACAAATTGCTGAAAATCAAGTCCGCCATCGCGGATATTCTGGCTGTCGTATTCCAGTAGAAGTTCTACACGAACGCCAGCACGGAGGCGTTCAAGCAGGGTTTCAAAAATGTCTTTGTGGGAAAACCAGCAGACGGCTACGCAGATGCTTTGCGTCGCTTTGGAGAGGTGATGGCAAATGTGTTGGGGCAGGTTTTGAAAATAGGCAGCATTCATTGGTTGTGGGCAAGTTTCAGACAAATATAAAACAATTCGTCTTAACTTAAATAATCTTTTTTTCAGATTGAGTTGTTAAAAATAGAATTCACCGGGTGACTGCCAGTCACCCGGTGAATTCTATTTTTAACAACTCAATCCTTTTTAATCACCAAAAAACTATTTCACCCCAAAAACTTCACCGCATACCCCTCCCGCTTCGCCGCCAAATACTGCTTTGCCGTATCCCTTACCGTCTGCTCCATCGTCAAATACTCAAACCCAAAAACGGAGCGCGATTTTTCATTTCCATAAGTGTAATAGGTCACGCTGGCGCGAGCACTTTCCTTTGTAGCCATCGGTGTAGTACCGAGGATTTTTTCTTTCAACCATTCCACACGCCAGGCTACTTCGGCCAAAAACGGTCCGACGGTGATGGGTGGTGGTGACACCGCTAATTCTTGGGCAATCATTCCAAAAAACTGTCGATGCGAAAGGTTTTCGCTGTTCAAAATATACCGTTCGCCTGAAATATCACTTTCCAAAAGTAGCGCTATAAAGCGCACCACATCGCGCACATCCACAAAGCCGGAGCCTCCGCTCGGACAGAATTTAAGTCCCTCATCAATTTTTTTGAAAAAGCCAGCCATACCGTCCTCCCAGTTGCCACTACCCACGATGACCGAGGGGCTGACAATCGCTGCGGAAAGCCCTTCGGCAATGCCGCGTTGTACTTCCATTTCGGCGCCGTACTTGCTGAGCGCGTAGCGGCTATTGCCCTTACTTTCTATCCATTTGCAGTTTTCGTCGAGGTGGGGGCGATTGGGCGTGCGTCCCAAGGCAGCAATGCTGCTGATGTGTACCAACCTTTTTATTTCAAAATCGAGACAGAGGTTGACGATGTTTTTTGTTCCCTCTACGTTGATTTTCAGCATCTTACCGCCGTCTTTTGGGTGAAAGGAAACGACGGCAGCGCAGTGGCACACATGGGTCACGCCTTCAAAAGCATCTTCCAATGCACCCAAATCTGTGATGTCGGCTTCCATCCACTCCACTTTATCGGCTACATCAGCGAGCAGGGTCAGATTGCTCGATTTTCGGCGCAAGGCTCTGACGCGCCAACCTTTTTGGACCAATAATCGTGTCAAATAGGAGCCTACGAAACCCGTAGCACCAGTGACTAAAACGAGCGAATCTTTCTGCATAGACTGTTATTTTTTGAAACTCTGGGTGTACTCAGCGACGGCCTGAATTTCCTCCGGACTAAGGACCGTACTGAATGGGGTCATAAGTTTTTTGCCGTTGGTGATGATGTTGACCCGCTCTTCGAGGCTGAGGATGCTCTGGCTTAAGTTTTTCGCGCCATTGAGACCGAGCGCACCGTCCGATCCATGGCAAGTGACACATTTTTGTCGGAAAATTGCCATGCCATCGGGAATTAATTTTGAATCAGATTTTTTTTCCGCAGCAATATTTTCTCCTTCAGCCGAGCCACATGCCGCCAAAAAAAGAAGGGCGCTCCAGAGAAATCCAGTTGTAATGTTAGACATAGTCATGTTTTTAAAACCTTGCCGTTTAGCCTAAAAAAAATACGTTTTGACTAAAAAGCGGGCAAAGATGAGGCGGGTTTCTCGCTTTGGGCCAAAATTTGCACTCTGTTTTCTGTAAGGGGTATTCAATAGAATATTTTAAAATTGGTCTTTTGTAAGCAAAAAATAAAAATTTGCTCTTGACTAAAGGGGGGAATGCAGTTACATTTGCTGCCCCTAAGTTGTTTTAACACTCAATTGTGCCAGAAGAAATCTACTGAGTTTTACTTAGTGTTTGTTCATAGTGTTTGTTTTTTGTTTTGTCCCTGTCGAGTAGCAATATTTGACAGGGTTTTTTATAACCATAATGACACCGCTACGCGGTTTTATAGAATAGCAAGCGATCCAAATTTCAATCAATTTAGTTAATTTTTTGAAGAACCTGGAGATTTTTCATTTTTGGCACAGGTTTGGCTAACTGACTATCGCTTCATACAATAGAAACGGTTTAGTGAAAAAGCCCAAGGCAAACGTGCCTTGGGCTTTTCTTTTTTAAGAGTGACACTTCACCCAGGTGTGCCACTCTTTGAGCAGCCAGTGATGATACTCAACGCAACAAGGTCAAGCTCCCCGCTTTTACTTTTTCCACACCTTCACATTTGTAGCGCAAACGGTACAGAAATACCCCGGGGTTGGCGGGTTTGCCGTTCGTAGTCCCGTCCCAAGTCTCGAATTGGTCAGCAGCCGCAAACACACGTCCTCCCCAACGGTCAAAAATCTCGAAGGAGATAAATTCATCTACCGCGAATGGGTTACTTATGCCAAAGATGTCGTTGATCTTGGGTGTTTCGCTGGGAGTGAACGCATTGGGGATAAAAACTTGGTTGCAGTCGAGCGTTGCAGGGTCAATGACGGTTACATGGACGGTATCCCGAGCAATACAATTGTCATCGTAGGTGAATACAAGCTTGTAGGTCGTTGTTTCTGTGGGTGTAATCAGCGGCTGTGCCACCGCAGGGTCATCAACCCCTGACAGGGGAGACCAAGTGTATTGACCTACACAGTATTGTGAAACCTCCGGTTGGAACGAATTCCCGAGATAAACCAAAGTGTCGCGGGTCAAGATTTGATCGGCACGCAGGTTGTATTTTTTGATTTCCTCTTCGTTAAGTGCCTTGCTGTGAAAGCGCAATTCGTCAAAAACGCCTTCAAATTCTACATCAAGCGGACAAACCCGGTCGCCAATGACGAGCGGTGTTGTATTGGTCAGGTCAATACGGGCAGCAGAGGTTCTTGAATCACGCCAGATTCCATTCACATAAAGCGAGAAAACCATATTGCTTCGCGTAATCGTAATGAATTGCCAACATGCATTGGGATCCAGTTTGGAAGTGACCGTGGCGAACAGGGTATCATTTTCACTGATTCCGGCGGTGATCGTCCCGACCGTTCCGAAGTCATTGTAGCGCACCCAAAAAGCATGGTTCAAATCGCAAGAATCTTGCTTTGCCATTACAAGCTGTGAGGCATTTTGCTGGGCGTTCTGAGGGGTAGGGCGAAAATAGAAACTCACCGTGAAGTCGCTGGTACTGAACACGTCGGCGAATGGCCCTACAAGATTGAGGGCATCGTTATCATCCAGGAAATACATGGCAGAATCCCGTAGGCCACATGCGCAGCCAATGCCACCTTTGAGCGCCCCGCTGGAGCCGTTACCGCTATCGTCCACGCCTTTGCAGTTGTCGAAAGAAAAATAGGCTTCTAATTTGTCTGATTGAGCTGAAGCAGCAGCAGCAATAAATAATAAGGAAAGGAGAAAAAATAATCGCATCCGAGAATCGAGTTTTGGAAAGGTGGAGATGGTTGAAGGTGGTTAAGGGTTGAGAACGTTTAGGGTTTAGGGGAGAAACGCCGCTGATGTCTGGAAAGTGTAGACTTTGAAATTGAAATGTGCTTCGTGCCAAAAAACGACGCTTTTAACGTCCAAGCATTCCGCCCAAGTCGCCCATTCCGGGTGGCATCATGCCTTGCAGGAGTTGATTGGTTTCAAGGGCGGCTTTTTTCTTGGCTTGTTCTAATGCTTCGTTTACGGCAACGAGCACCAGATCTTCTACCTGCTCCAGATCGTTCATGTCCAGTTTGGCCGGGTCGATCTTGATGTTTTCAATGTGAAGATCGCAGCCAGCTTTTACCGTAACGGCGCCGTCGCCAGCGTCCGCTTCCACAAAAGTTTCAGCCAATTTTTGTTGCAGTTCCTCTTGCTGCTTTTGGAGGTTGCCGAGTAGGTTATCGAACATGTTTTGCTTGTTTATTTGTTGATTTGAGTATTTGGGGAGGGACGTTTACTAAAGCTTCAAGGTTTAGTAAACGTCCGTTCGCACATTCAAAGCCCGTCCGTGATCGCGTCTTTACTGATTTTACGAATCATGCCGCGTAAAACAGCGCTGGCGCCCACTTCCACAAACTCGGTAATGCCAACATACATCATGTTTTCGATGGTTTTGGTCCACCGGACGGGTGCGGTCAGTTGGGCAATGAGGTTTTTACGGATGTATTCAGGGTCGCTTACAGGCATAGCGTGCACATTTTGGTAGACTGGGCACATGGGCTTTGAAAAATTGGCCGCTTTGATGGCCTGTTCCAACTCGTCTTGCGCCGGTTTCATCAAAGGAGAGTGAAAAGCCCCGCCCACCGGCAACACCAGTACCCGCTTGGCTCCAAGTGCCGTAAGTTTCTCTACCGCTATTTCAATGCCCTTTCGGGAGCCAGAAATCACCAATTGGCCTGGTGAGTTGTAATTGGCAGCTACAACAATTTCATTTTCAATGCTTTGGCAAACCTCTTCTACTGCCGCATCTTCCATGCCCAACACGGCGGCCATGGTTCCATCCACCAGTTCGCAAGCCTTTTGCATGGCAGACGCCCGCTTGTCCACAAGCAAAAGTGCCTCCTCAAAAGACAAGGCACCCACTGCACAAAGTGCCGTAAACTCTCCCAAGGAATGCCCTGCCACTGCCGCAGGTTGAAACGCTCCACCCGCCACTTTTGCGCGTATGATGCTTTCAAGAAACACTGCGGGCTGTGTAACGTTCGTTTGAGTCAAATCTTCTTTTGTTCCCTGGAACATTACATCACTAATACGCCAACCGAGAATGGCGTTGGCTTGCTCATAAAGTTCATTGGCATGGGTGTTTGTCTCGTAAAGTTCTTTACCCATACCCTCGGCCTGAGAACCCTGGCCAGGGAAAACATATCCTTTCATTCTGTGAAATTTTTGCTGCTTTGACCCAGCGAGCATGGTTAAGAAATTTTAGCCGCTGGTTTTAGGCAGCAAAAGTAGTAAAAGGGCAAAACCTTCGCAGTAGAAACCTTTAGAGCTCAGCAACCATTACTACTTTTGCCGACTTTTTTATTTCACGCAACGGCGCAACGAAATAAATTTATTTCACGCAACGGCGCAACGGCGCGACGACATTATAATAAACGTTGCGCCGTTGCGCCGTTGCGTGAAATACCACATCGCCTGAAAACTAAATCACCCGCATTCACAAGAATAATGGCCCAATACTTCGACCTCCAGGCCCTCAACCACCAAATCCATCTCGAAAGCGGATTCGTGGAACAGCTGAAAGCCGAGACTTCCAAAGTCATCGTCGGACAAGAGCAAATGCTCGAAAAACTGCTCATTGGCTTGTTGACCAAAGGCCATATCTTACTGGAAGGGATGCCCGGACTGGCCAAAACGCTGGCCATCAAGACTTTGGCACAAGCCGTGGATGCCAGGTTCAGCCGCATTCAGTTTACCCCCGACTTGCTGCCCGCCGATGTGTTGGGAACAATGATTTACAACCCGGCCCGCTCGGAATTCACGGTACGAAAAGGCCCGGTATTCTCCAATTTTGTGCTTGCCGACGAGATCAACCGCGCTCCCGCCAAGGTGCAAAGTGCGCTGCTGGAAGTCATGCAGGAACGACAGGTCACCATCGGCACCGAAACCTTTCCTTTGGAAGACCCCTTCCTTGTATTGGCCACCCAAAACCCCATAGAACAAGAAGGCACCTACCCACTCCCCGAAGCACAGGCAGACCGTTTTTTGTTGAAAGTTAAAATTGGCTACCCCTCCAAAGAAGAGGAGCGCGACATAATGCGCCGCAATTTGTCAGGAGAACAGCCCCATGTCCACAAAGTACTGGATACAGCCACCTTGCTCCGTGCCCGCGAGGTAATGCACGGCATTTACATGGACGAAAAGATAGAACAGTATATTCTTGATATTGTGTTTGCCACACGCAATCCAGGCCAGTTCGGACTTCAGAATCTGGCTCAGCTCATACAGTATGGCGGTTCGCCGCGGGCCAGCATAGCGTTGGCGCAGGCTTCCAGAGCTACTGCTTTTTTGCGTAGAAGAGGCTATGTTGTGCCCGAAGATGTTCGATACATTTGTGCGGATGCGCTACGACACCGCATCGGACTAACGTATGAGGCAGAAGCAGAAGGGCTCACCGCAGAAGACATCATCACGCGGGTACTTAATGCGGTGGAGGTGCCTTGAGGGAAATTTTCACAGTTTTAAAAACACGTGTTACATTTGTCTGCTAAAGCCATAAGAAATGGCACGAAAAAAGTGAGCAAGCTATTATGTCAGAAATCGCCAATTACATCGAACAGACCATCCTGAAACCCGACACCAGCATAGCCGATGTGCGCCGCATTTGCGAAGAAGCCCAACGGCATAAATTTGCAGGAGTCTGCGTACCGCCGCTGTTTGTGCGCGATACCAAACGCTTAATGGACGAATTGCATCCAAAAACCCGTGTGGTTACCGTGATCGGTTTCCCCATGGGATACTCCGCCATTGCAGCCAAAAGTGAAGAAATCAAACGCGCTACAGAGGATGGAGCAGACGAAATTGATGCCGTTATCAATATTGCAGCCATCAAAAGTGGGCTGTGGAATCATGTGGGCAACGACATAGAAGCCCTCGCCCTCGCCACCAATATGCGGGGCCGTACGCTCAAACTTATTCTCGAATGCGGTCTGCTTACCTCAGAAGAGATAAGCCGGGTTTGTGAATTCGCAAACGCTGCCAGGGTAGCCTACCTCAAGACAGGTACAGGCTTTCATGGCCATCCTGCTACGCCCGAAATGGTACGCACACTCCGGGCACTTGCTCCCGCCAATATGAAAATCAAAGCTGCCGGAGGCATCCGAACTTTGGCCGAAGCACAGGCTTTGCTGGATTCAGGTGCTGACCGGATCGGCACTTCGGCGGGCGTAGAGATTGTTGCAGCATCCAAGTAAATTTTGTTCAGCGAAAAAAATTTGGGCGTAAAAATTTTCTTACTTACTTTCGTCCGCAACTAATCCTTTGTGTGCGATGACTACCAATTCTATGATTAAAAGCGGGCAGCTCTTGGTGGCAGAGCCTTTTATGCTCGACCCGTATTTCCGACGTGCTGTAATACTCCTTTGCGAACACCATGATGAGGGAAGCGTAGGCTTCATCCTGAACAAAAAAACAGATATGAAGGTGAGCGACCTCATAAATACCTTCCCGGCATTTGAAGCGGAAGTGTTTTATGGCGGTCCTGTGCAAACCGACACCCTGCATTATGTCCACAATGTGGGCGATTTGTTGGAAGAAAGTATCCAACTTACCGATGGCGTGTGGTGGGGCGGCGATTTTGACAGCCTCAAATTTTTGATCACCAGCGGCTTAATAGAGCCAGACAATATCCGATTCTTTGTAGGCTACGCTGGCTGGTCGGGCGGGCAACTCGATGAGGAAATGGAAATCGGCTCCTGGGTGACGGCCCATATGCACGCCAATTACCTTTTTAAGTCCAAGCCCTCCAACCTTTGGAGTCAGGTGATGTACAACAAAGGCAATCGCTTCGAAATCATAGCCGATATACCGGAATATGTGAGCTGGAACTAATATGGTTGTTGAAAGGGGCACTGCTTCTTGCCCCCTGCCAACTGATTTGTCCGCAACCGACCATTTTACGCAATCAAAAGGGGGAAGGATTTTTCAGGCAAACTACCTTTGCCCGAATATCCTTCCTTCTTGTATGAATAGACTTACACTCGCCCTTCCCCTGATTCTCATTTGCTTTTCGGGATTTTCCCAAAACAACTCCCACATTACAGGCAGTCTTCAAGCCAACGGCAATTTTTTCTTCGCCGCTGATTCCGTGCTGGGCACCGCCGGAATCCCGCAATACGACAACCAGAAATTTGGCGCTGAAACCTGGCTTTCGCTCAATTATTCGCACAACGGTTTTGATGCAGGCCTGCGTTTTGACATGTTCAACAACTCCAACTTGCTTAACCCAAACGCTTCGTATTCCGATGTGGGCGTTGGGCGTTGGTATGTACACAAAAAAATTGATCGGTTTGACATTTCAGGGGGCTACCTCTACGACCAAATCGGGTCGGGCATTATCTACCGCGCTTACGAGGAACGCACGCTCATGATTGACAATGCATTGTTTGGTGCCCAGGTGGGTTATCAGATCAATGACAATTGGAAGGTGCGGGCTTTCACCGGGCGACAAAAACAACAATTTGACCGCTACGGAACTATTCTTAGAGGCGGCGTTATTGAGGGTTTTGTCAAACCGGATTCCACCAAAAATTTCTCTTTTGCGCCAGGAGCAGGCATCGTTGGCCGCACCTACACCAATGAAACGATTGACGACGCCAAGTTTGAAGTTGCGGGCTATTTTAAGGACGAACAAATTGATTTGCAATACAATACCTACGCTGCCACTATTTTTAACACTTTGACGGCAGGCGATTTTACCTGGTATTTTGAAGCCGCAACCAAAACGAAGGATGTGATTTATGACCCCAACCAACCTCGTTCGGTGCTCATCAACAACGAGATTGACACCATTAATGGTAAGCTTGTAAATCGCGAGGGCTACACATTTTATTCGAGCCTCGCCTATTCAAAAAAAGGTTTTGGCATTACGCTGGAAGCCAAGCGCACCAAGGATTTTTCCTTCCGTCAAAACCCCAATGCCTTGGGCATACAAGGGCCAATCAATTACTTGCCCCCAATGGCAAAACAAAACACCTACCGGCTTACCGCCCGTTTTGCACCGGCTACACAGGAATTGGGTGAACAGGCCTTGCAACTGGATGTGCGCTATAAACTGAACAAAAAACTTTCGGTGGGCATTAACTTTACAGACATTCAGTTTTTGGACGGAACCGAACTTTACCGCGAGATCACGCCTGAATTCACCTACAAACAGAAGCGCAAGTGGCAACTCATCGGTGGTCTGCAGATCTTGAAATACAATATCTTTGTTTATCAGGGAAAAGAAAGCTCCGTTCACGACTTAAAGGCCTACGAAGAATTTTTGCGATGGATATTGGATGATTCTGGACCTATTAATCAATATGTTTACGCCCTCACTCCATACGCTGAACTTTTGTATAAATTTACCGCCAGAAAATCCATCCGAGTCGAAGGGCAATACCTCGCCACGGAGGATGAGTTTGGATCTTGGGTCAATGGCCTGGTGGAAGTTGGGCTAGCCCCCCATTGGATTTTTTATGCTTCAGATATGTACAAGCTGGAACACGGAACACTAGACCCGAAAATCACTCCAGATAAAGCAAAAGAAAAAACCAAGTATGACAACGCACATTTCCCTTCTTTGGGCATTGTTTATTCGCGGAAATCCAACCGGGTGTCGCTGGCGTACGTCAAGCAAGTAGAAGGCATCAATTGTGCAGGGGGTATTTGCCGCTATGAGCCTGCTTTTCACGGGGCTAGACTTACCGTAAATTCTTCGTTTTAAGTTTGTTTTCCTTAATTGCACATAATTCAATTTTTGCTATGAAAAATATCTTGTACTGCTTCAGCCTCTCCGCACTGATTTTCATGACAGCTTGCAAAGAGCAGCCCATTATTATCCCAGACCCAAGTCTCAACGTATCTAGCCGAACCGTTTTAGTCGAAGAGGTGACTGGCGTTCGCTGTACTAACTGCCCTGTGGGCACTCAGACACTTGTTGCCTTGCAACAGCAATATGGGAGTAAAAAAGTGGTGGTAGTATCCCTTCATGCGGCGGTCAATTTTTCGGTTCCATACACCAATCAGGAAGATTATCGCTCGCCCGAAATACAGGAGCTTGCCAATTACATCGGTCCGCTCGAAGGATTCCCTACAGCCTCCATCAACCGCCGGCTGTTGCCCAACGAAAACACGATTTTCCTTACGCCGTTCACACGTTGGGGAGGCGAGGTAGCACAGGATCTGCAGCAAGATCCCAGCCTCGCGCTTACTTTGGAAAACACCTTTGATGCATCCACCCGAGCACTTAGCATCAAAGTTGGTTTGCTTCCCGATCAACAGATCACGGGGGAGCATCGGTTGACTGTTTTGATTACTCAAGACAGTGTGATTGGCCAACAACTCGATGGTTCTACGGTGATTCCAAATTATGTTCACCGTCACATGGTACGCGATGTCGTATCCGCCTCAAACGGCGATATTATTACAGAGGCCCTCGAAGCTGGCCAACTGGTCAACAAAACATTTAATGTGTCTCTGCCAGCCACCTGGGAAGCAAAACATTGCAGCGTGGTTGCCTTTGTCCATCGGAGTGATGTTGATAAAGAGGTGCTGCAAGCGGTGGAAAAACACGTTATTGAGTGACGCTTTCGTTCGTTGAAAAGAACCCCGTTGAAAGTTTTGGACTTTAACGGGGTTCTTTTTTTTTAGCAGTCGTACTTTCGCTGCCACAAACCCAACATCTTTTACTATCCACTACATTCAACAATATGTTTCAGCTAACTGAAGAGCACCTCGCCGTACAACAAGCAGCAAGAGATTTTGCCCAAAACGAACTTAAACCAGGCGTTATCGAACGCGACAGCAAAGGCCAGTACCCTACCGAACAAATAAAAATGATGGGTGAACTTGGCTTTCTCGGCATGATGGTTTCGCCCGAATACGGCGGGGGAGGCATGGATTCGCTCTCCTATGTGCTCGCCATGGAAGAAATTTCTAAAGTGGACAGCTCTTGCTCCGTGATAATGTCGGTAAACAATTCCCTGGTTTGCTGGGGCATTGAAACTTATGGCACCGAAGAGCAGAAGCGCAAATACCTCCCCAAACTCGTTACTGGCGAATGGATTGGCTCTTTCTGCCTCTCCGAACCAGAGGCGGGCTCTGATGCTACCAGCCAGCGCACCACGGCAGTTGATATGGGCGACCATTACCTGCTGAATGGCACAAAAAACTGGATCACCAACGGCGCAACTTCCAAACTTCACCTCGTGATGGCACAGACCGATGTGCCGAAAGGCCACAAGGGAATTAATTGCCTCATCGTGGAGGCTGATGCTCCGGGCGTGA
>Ga0247844_1000867_pt1 | contig 60229 bp, 57 predicted proteins | sample LaCtaG_FD_192421 | JGI IMG/M metagenome (GOLD analysis project Ga0247844, IMG submission 192421) | Freshwater microbial communities from meromictic Lake La Cruz, Castile-La Mancha, Spain - LaCruzMarch201714.5m_1 | ecosystem: Environmental > Aquatic > Freshwater > Lake | place: Spain: Castile-La... | reverse complement strand
AAGCAGGGTGATGTGATTGCTGCGGGCGTGCCGATTACCCGCTTGATCCGCAACGCCAATCTCCTTGCCCGCATCGACGTACCTGCCACCTATGCCGATCGTGTTCGGCCTGGCCAGCGGGTGCTGCTGCTGGCCGCCTCCAGCTCCCAGCCCCTGGCGGAGGGCCCGGTGATCTCGGTGGATCCGGGGGTGAGCGCCCCAACTCAGACGCTGCTGGTGAAGGCGTCGTTTGCTAACCCGCAGGGCAGCCTGCGCAACGGCCAGCGCAGTCGCACGCGGCTGGTGCTGGATCGTCGCCAGGAGTTGGCCGTTCCCTTCACCGCGGTGACCAGGTTGGCAGGACAGCCATTTATCTATTTGGTGGGCAGTTTGGCTGAGCTGGAGCAGCGGCCTGGCAAGGCTCCCATCGCCGAGCTGCGCCGGTTGCCAAGAGGCACCCTGTTTGTCTTGCAAACTCCGGTGCAGATAGGAGATCTGCAAGGAACCCTCTATCCACTGCAGCGGGGGGGGCAGGGTGTTGCACAGGAAGGCGATCGGCTGATTACCGCTGGCCTGCTCAACCTGCGCCATGGTGCCCCGGTGCAACTTGCGAGCCAGGCCAAAAAGCCAGGCATCCGGTAACTTGCCTTTCGATGCTCAGCGGATGTGAATAAAGCGGTTGCGGTCTCCTCTCTTATAGGCCTGCTGTGTGTTGGTGGGTGTGCCACTAAGCAGGCCTCCCGGCCGCCGCTGGTAGTGCAGTTCGAAACCATCGGCGAGGCTGATTTCAGCCCCTCGATTGAGGTGATCAGCCAGCTCAGCTCCACCAGTGATGTGGCACTGCGCCCCGAGGTTGATGGGCGGGTGGTGAAGATTCTGGCGACCCAGGGCCAGCGGGTGAAGGCGGGCCAGCCGATCTTGGTGCTCGACAACGTGCAGCAATCGGCAAACCTGGATGCCAGCAAGGCCGAGGCCCGGAAGGATCTGGTTAACGCGGAGCGCTACATCTTTTTGAACGAGCAGGGAGCGGTATCCACCAAGGATCGCGACTTCTACGTGACCCAGGCGATTCAAAGCCGCGACCAAGTGCGCGCCAATGCGGCCACCTTGGGCTACAAATTCGTGACGGCACCGATCAGTGGCGAAATTGGCGATCTCGATACGGTGAAGTTGGGTGATTACGTGCGCCAGGGACAGGCGATCACCGGCATTGTCGACAACTCAAGTCTTTGGACCCTGATGGATGTGCCCGCCACCCGCTCATCGCAGGTGGCGCTTGGCCAGACCGTGCAGCTGGTGACCCAGGGCAACCCGCCTCTATCTGCGACGGGGAAGGTGGTGTTTATTTCCCCTTACTACGGAGTGAGCGGCAGTAGTTCTTCGCCAAACACGGTGCTGGTCAAGGCTGCCTTTCCCAACGCAACCGGCCAGCTCAAAACAGGTCAGTACGTGCGCAATCTGATTGTCACCGGCAACACCCGCCAGCTTTCCGTGCCGGTGCAGGCAGTGATGATGCAGGCCCAACAACCTTTTGTTTATAGAGTGCTGCAACTTAGCCAGGTGCTCGCCAAGATCCGCGCCTCCACCCAAATTCCTGAGGAGCAGAAGCAGAAGCTTGAGGCCCTGCCGCCAACTACTCCGATCGTGGTGCAGACCCCAGTCCAGCTTGGGGAGCTGGAGGGCAATCGCTACCCGCTGGTCTCCGGCCTGCAGAAAGGGGAAAGGGTGATCGTTTCAAATACGGTGCTGTTGCGTACCGGTATGCCAGTGAAACTCTCGAGCGGAAGCAACTGAGAAAGATATGTCACTCTCCGATAATTTCATCAAGCGGCCTGTCCTTACGACCGTATGTAGCATCCTGATCGTGCTGCTGGGAATCATTGCGATCCCCAGTCTGCCAATTGAAAACCTGCCGAATATTGCGCCACCGCTTATTCAGGTAACCTCTAATTACGGCGGGGCTAATTCCATAGTTACTGAGCAGGCCGTTACTAATCCGATCGAGCAGCAGATCAACGGTGTGCCGGGCGCGGCCTACATCTCATCGACCAGCTCAAATACCGGTCAGAGCATCATTCAGGTTTATTTTGACGAAGGCACGGATATCAACATCGACCAGGTAAACGTTCAAAACCGCGTTTCCCTGGCCATGCCTCAGTTGCCCCAGCAGGTCTCGGCAACGGGGGTGTCGGTGATGCAGAGCACCCCATCGATTCTGCTTGCCTATCAGGTCACGTCTAGCCAGGGTCAATTTGATGCTTCCTATATCAACGGCTTGATTTATGAGCAGCTCTATTACCAGCTTGAGCGGGTCCCCGGAGTCGCTCAAGTCAATCTGCTGGGAGGTAGTAACCCTGCCTTCTGGCTGTTTGTTGATCCAAGCAAGCTCAGTGCCAACCAGCTGACTGCCGACCAGATCGTCAGTGCGGTCAAGAGTCAAAACAGCATCGCTATTGGTGGCCTGATTGGTGGTCCGCCAGCCGGAGGAGATCAGCTGTTCGCCTACCCGATCCTAGTGGCTGACAACGGCAACTTGATGTCGGTAGATCAGCTCAATGACCTAATAGTTGGTAAGTCACCCCAGGGAAATTTGCTGCGCCTCCGCGATGTAGGCCAGGCTACTTATGGGTTTAATACCTTTGCTCAACAGGCGGTGAGTTTTGACGGGTTTCCGTCTATCACCGTAGCGGTATTCCAAACTCCAGAGAGCAATGCTCTAGATGTATCCGAGGCTGTGGTGGCCGTGATGAATCAATTTACCCAGTCAGCTCCGCCTGGGATCGCGGTTAAAGAGATTTATAATATCGGTCAGTTTATTGAGTCTGCGGTTGAAGGGGTAACTGATGCCCTTGGCCTGGCAATTGTGCTGGTGCTAGTGATTCTGTTTCTGTTTCTGCAGAACTGGCGCGCCACGGTGGTGCCCAGTCTGGCGATCCCGATCTCACTTATAGGCACTTTTGCCTTCATCAAGGCTTTTGGATTTTCCATAAACCAGCTCACCTTGCTTGGTTTGGTGCTTGCTACTGGCCTGGTGGTTGACGATGCGATCGTTGTGATCGAGGCGGTTTCTAAAAACCTTGAGAGTGGCATGAGTCCACGCAAGGCGGCGATGGCCTGTATGGGTGAGCTAACTGGTGCTCTGATCGCTACATCGCTTGTGCTGATGGCGGTATTTGTGCCAGTCGCTTTCTACCCGGGCGGTATTGGCATCATCTACAAGCAATTTGCACTCACGATTGCCTTCTCCATAGCGATTTCCACCTTCAATGCTCTCACCTTTTCGCCAATGATGTCGGCGTTGATGCTCAGGTCTGAACAGCCCCCTAAGCCCCAAGGTTGGGGTTGGACCATCGGTGGTGTGGTAGTGGGCTTGGCCTTCGGACGCTTCAGCGCCGCATCCTTTGGCGTCGGTGCCTACGTCTTTGGAGTTGTCGTGTTCGGGTTGGCTGGTAGCCGGCTTGCCTCAATTTTTGAGCAATTCAATCGGTTTTTTGCTTGGTTGCAGAGCAGTTATGCCCGCTTACTTGAGGTGCTGATCCGCCGCAGAAAATATGTTGTTGCTGGCCTCGCTGGCGGCATTGTGCTCACCGCGCTTGCTTTCTCGGCCCTGCCCTCGGCTTTCATCCCTGAGGAAGACCAGGGATATGGGGTGGGAATTTTCCAGCTGCAGAACGGTGCCTCCCTCAGTCTCACCCAGCAGACTGGCCTGGAGATTGCCAAGGTGCTCAAGGAGGAGCCTGACATCACGGCGGCTTCGGTGGTTAGCGGCTACGGCTTCAACGGCTCCAGCCCAGACCAGGGTGTGTTCTTCTTCGGCCTTAAGCCCCTTGAGGAGCGTAGTGGTGCCGATCAGAAAGCACCGTCAATTGTAGAGCGACTCAATGCCAAGCTTTCTAAAATTAGCAGTGGTCATGTTGTAGCAGCCCAACCGCCCGCGATTCCTGGCTTCTCGGCCCAGGGTGGCTTCTATTTTCAGTTCAACGACTTAAGCAATGGCTCATACAGCTTTAACCAACTCGACGCCCTAGCTCAAAAGCTTGTGGCAGCTGGTACGGCATCCGATCAGTTTTCAAGCCTTTACACCCAGTTTATCCCCAGCGCCCCTGCATTTGGTCTGAAAATTGATCGCTCGATTATGGGCGCTCTGAACATCGATTTCCAGCAGGCGATGCAGACGATTGCCGTGCTCGCAGGTGGCAACTACTCAGGCTTGACCTATGAAAATGGCCAGGTGCGCAATATCTATGTGCAGTCAGAGGCTTCCGGCCGCAGCACCCTTGAGGATGTGCTCAGTTACTACGTGCGCAATCGCGACAACAAATTAGTGCAGGTCAGTGAGTTTGCTTCGTCAGAACTCACCAGTGCCCCTCCGGTTATTAGTCACTACAACCTTTATCGAACAATTTTGATTCAGGGCGCGGAGGCGGTTGGTAAGAGTTCTGGCCAGGCCTTGACGGCTATTCAGCAGATCTTTAAGCGGCTTGATTTCAATAATATTGGCTATGCATTCACTGGTCTGGCTTCCTTGCAGCTTTCTGCCGGTAACGCCAGTGTGCTCGTGTTTGGTCTGGGTATTTTGATTGTTTATCTAGTGCTTTCGGCCCAGTACGAGAGCTATGTCACCCCAGTCATTATTTTGATGACAGTCCCCTTGGCCATGCTTGGAGCACTGGTGTTCTTGGCCCTCCGCTCCATTGATCTAAATATTTATGCCCAGGTGGGTCTGGTTACCTTGATTGGTTTGGCGGCCAAGAATGGCATCCTGATTGTGGAGGTGGCTGAGCAGCATTTGGAGACGGGCATGACGGTGGTCGAGGCGGCGACCGCCGCCGCCGAATCACGGTTGCGGCCGATCCTGATGACCACCATTGCCTCCTTGGCTGGCTTTCTGCCCTTAGTGGTGGCCACCACCGCCGGGGCCAACAGCCAGCAGTCGTTGGGAACGGTGATCTTCGGTGGCCTGTTGGTGGCCACCGTGCTTTCCTTGGGAGTGGTCCCACCCATTTATGTGGCCATTAAGAACCTGGAGGCCCGCTGGTCCGCTGAGCCTCGGCAGGAGTCGGCCGATTGATCAGTGTTGGCGGCTGATATGGCCGTTATGCCAGCTCTGGTGCCAGGGCTTCGCAGCAGGGGTAGTCTGCTGATCGGGCCGTTGTCAGGCTGAGTTCATGGATTATGCCTATTTCACAATTCTGAGCAGCAACTGCTTTGGTCCGCCGGAGGGGCGCCTGCTTGTGGGGCGACCGATCAAGGTGTTCCACATTGATTACAGCCTCGCCATGATTAGTGTATAAATTGTGATCATTGCCAAGGCGATTAACACCCTCAATTGAGCCTCCCAATTCCCGTACGAGTAGGGTTTTCCTGTGGGTGGACGTCTTTGCTTGACCCTGTTAATCGCTGCTCTTAACTTGAGCTGGTTTTGAAGCCCATCGTGCGCCACCCAGTGCAGCCAAGGCATCATGCTTCCCTGGGGCCGATGCTGGCGTTTACGGCCCTTTTGGCCACCCTTATCGGCTGCGTCAAACCGCCCCCGCCGCCGCCACAGTCCACCTTTTCTCTGACTAGTCCGACGCGCCAGACCTTTACCGATCAGGCCACCTACCAGAGCACGCTCGAATCGATCGCCAACGTGCCGCTGGCGGCGGAGATCGATGGCCGCATTGTGGTGATGCCGATGCGTGAAGGCCAACTGGTGCGCCCGGGTGATCCGCTGTTCCGGCTGGATCAGCTGCAGCAGCAGGCCAGCGTTGCAGCCGCCGCAGCCCAGGCCCGGGAAGATCGCCTTGAGGCGGAGCGCTACATTTTTCTTAATCAGCAGGGCGCCGCCTCCACCAAGCAGCGCGATGCCAAGGTGACGGCCGCGATCACCAGTGCCGAGCAGCTCAAGGCCAGCGCGGCCACTCTCGCCTACAAGGATGTGACGGCGCCGATCGCCGGCATGGTGGGCGACATCCAGCACAAGCTGGGTTCGGTGGTGCGCCAGGGCGAAACCATCACCAACATTGTCGACAACCGCAGCCTCTGGGTGCGGCTCGATGTTCCAGGCGAGCAGGCCTACCGCGTGCGCCTGGGCATGCCGGTGCAGCTGCAGGCGCCCGACAAGTCGGCCCTCAAGGCGATGGGCCAGGTGACGTTCATCGCCCCCTCGCTCGATCGGCGTACCCAGACGCTGCTGGTGAAGGCCACCTTCAACAACGCCGATGGCGCCCTGCGGGATCAGCAGCGCGTGCAGGCCAGCCTGCGCTTCGGGTCGACCGAGACGCTGGCGCTTCCCCAGGCGGCGGTGCTGCTGCAGGCCGGGCAGACCTTCGTGTTTCGGGCGGTGTCGCCTGCGGAAGCCCAGCGCCTGATCGGCTCCCCGATCACCCCCACGCCACCGGCCGGTGCCCTGGTTGCGGTGCAGACGCCGGTGACCCTCGGCAGCCTGCAGGGCGGCCGCTTTGCTGTGCTCAAGGGGCTGGGCGCTCGCGATGCCGTGGTGATCGGCAACCTGGCCCAGCTGCGCAGCGGCATGGTGATTCCCCGGAAATGAGCCTTTCTGACACCTTCATTCGCCGGCCGGTGCTCAGCACCGTGTGCAGCATCCTGATCCTGATGGCCGGGGTGATTGCGCTGCCGCTGCTGCCCATCGAGAACCTGCCGAATATCGCGCCGCCCACAATCCAGGTGACGGCCAACCTGCCCGGGGCCGATGCGCTCACTGTGGAAAGTGCCGTAACCGGCCCGCTCGAGGAGCAGATCAACGGCGCTCCGGGGATGGATTACATCAGCTCCAACAGCACCAGCCAGGGCGTCAGCCAGATCAATGTGGTGTTCAAGGCCGGCACCGATGCCGATATTGATCAGGTGAATGTGCTGAACCGGGTGCAGACCGCCTCGGCCCAGCTGCCTGAGCAGGTGAACTCCCAGGGAGTGACGGTGCAGCAGACGGCCACCAGCTATCTGCTGGTGTACAACCTCACCTCCACAGAAGGGCAGTTCAGCCGCGAATACCTCAACGGCCTTTATCAGCTCAACCTTGCCTATCCGCTCAGTCGGGCAGAGGGTGTGGGCCAGGTGACGGTGTTCGGCGCCAGTGACCCCGCCTATAAACTTTGGGTGGATCCGGCCAAGCTCAGCCGCTTCAACCTCACGATTCTGGATGTGGAGAACGCCCTGCGCTCCCAGAACCAGATCGTGGTGGGCGGCAGCATCGGCGGCCCGCCGGCATCTGCCAACAATCCCACCAACCTGCCGGTGCTGGTGCAGGGCAACCTGCGCACGGTGGAGGAGTTCGAAAACCTGGTGCTTACCCGCGGCCCCTCGGGCATGGTCAGCGACAGCGGCCCCGATGGCAGCCTGATCCGGCTCCGCGATGTGGGCCGGGCGGAGTACGCCTTTCAGAACTTCAACCAGGCGGCGATCAACCTCATCACTGGCCACCCCTGCGTGGGCTTTGGGGTGATCCAGCTGCCGGGCAGCAACGCGATCACCACAGCCGAAGCGGTGGACCAGGTGCTATCGCAATTCCGCAGCACCCTGCCGCCGGGCGTGAAGCTGGAGAAGGTGTTCGACCAGACCGATTTCATCAATGCCTCGATCTTTGGGGCGCTGGATGCGCTGCGCGATGCCGTGGTGCTGGTGTTACTGATCATCTTTCTGTTCCTGCAGGATTGGAAGGCCACGATGGTGCCGGCCCTGGCCCTGCCGATTGCCCTGCTCGGGGCAATGATTTTCGTCAAGGCGTTTGGCTTTTCGATCAACGAACTCACCCTGCTGGGGGTGATCCTGGCCACCGGCCTGGTGGTGGACGACGCCATCGTTGTGGTGGAGGCGGTTGAGGCCCGTATCGAGGCAGGCGATAAGCCCTTCGCTGCGGCATCCAATGCGATGAAAGAGCTGACGGGCGCGATCCTCGCCACGGCGCTGGTGCTGCTGGCGGTGTTCATCCCGGTCACGTTCTTTCCCGGTGCCACCGGTGTGATCTACCGCCAGTTCGCGCTCACGATCGTGTTCTCGATCCTGGTGAGCACCTTCAATGCCATCAGCGGCAAGCCGCTGCAATCGGCCCTCCTACTGGGGGGCGGCAAGACCGATCCCAGCGGCCGCGCCTGGACGCTGATCGGCGGAGCCTTGGGTGCCGGCTATGGCTACCTCTTTGGCGGCTGGCTGTGGCTGCTGTTGTTCGGCGCCCTCGGCGCCGTGGTGGGCACCTATCTCAAGCCGATCTTCACGGGCTTCAACAGCCAGTTCGACCGCATGGCATCCGCCTATGGGCGGCTGCTGGAGCGCGCCATCCATGGTCGTCGTCTGCTGGTGAGCGCGGTGCTGGGGGGTGTGGTGCTCACCGGCCTGGCGTTCATCGCGATCCCGTCGGGCTTCGTGCCCACCGAAGATCAGGGCTACGGCCTGGGCATCATCCAGCTGCCACCCCAGGCTTCGCTGGAGCAGACGATGAAGGTGGCCGATCAGGCCCGCCAGATACTGGCGCAGGAACCGGAGATCGTGAGCGGCGAGTTGATCGGCGGCGCCGGCTTCAACGGCGGTGCTCTCAATCAGGGCCTGTTCTTCTTCGGGCTGAAGCCGATCGAGGAGCGCAGCTCTGCTGATCAATCAGCCCGGGCGGTGGTGCAGCGGCTCAACAAGCAGTTCCAGACCATTGAGGGCGCCAAGGTCATGGCACAGCAGCCAGCTGCGGTGCCGGGCTTCAGTGCCCAGGGCGGCCTGTCGTTCCAGTTCAACGACCTCAGCAATGGTGGCTACAGCCCCACAGATCAGCTGGGGATGGCCAATCAATTGATCGACAAAGCCAAGGCCACCGGCTTTTTCTACAACCTCTACACCCAGTTCGTCAGCGATGCCCCGGTGTGGCGAATCGAGCCCGACCGCGACCGTATGGCCTCGCTGCAGGTGGATTTCGGCACGGCGATGAAGGTCCTAGGGGCGGTTAACGGTGGGGCGTTCGTGAATCAGACCTACGAGAACGGTCAGTACCGCCAGGTGTATGTGCAGGCCGAGGGCAGCAGGCGCGAAACCATCGACAGCCTGAAGAATCTCTACGTTCCCGCAGCCGGTGGCGCCCAGATTCCCCTCGCCAATCTGGTGACGGTGCGGCTCGACAGTGCTCCGCCCATCATCAGCCACTTTGATCTCAACCGCACGGTGCTGATCCAGGGCTTCGAGGCGATCGGCAAGAGCACCGGCCAGGCCATCGATGCGCTCACGGCCACCTTCCAACGACTGAACTTCACCAACATCGGCATGGACTGGTCGGCCCTGAGCCGCTCGGAAGTGGCGGCCGGTTCGCTGGCGGCGTTGGTATTCGCCCTGGGCCTGGTGGTGGTCTATCTAGTGCTCTCGGCCCAGTACGGCAGCTACATCGATCCGCTGGTGATCCTGATGACGGTGCCGCTGGCAATCCTGGGGGCACTGCTGTTCCTGGTGCTCAACAAGCAGGTGAACAATGTCTACGCCCAGGTGGGTCTGGTGACCTTGATCGGCCTGGCGGCCAAGAACGGAATCCTGATTGTGGACCTGGCCAACCAGCGCATGGAGGCGGGCCTGTCGGACGTGGAGGCGGCGACGGGGGCGGCCGAGTCGCGCCTGCGGCCGATTTTGATGACGGCCTCAGCTGCTCTTTCCGGCTTCTTCCCGCTGGTGGTGGCAAGCGGTGCTGGCGCCATGAGCCAGCGCTCGATCGGCTCGGTGATCTTCGGTGGCCTGCTGGTGGCAACGGTGATGAGCCTGTTCGTGGTGCCGGCCTTCTATGTGTTTATGAAACGGCTGGAGGCAAGCTGGTTCCCGGCCAGTGCCAGCAATCCCTCCATCCCCGCTTCCTGATGCCCTTGCCCCATCCGCCCGGATACCAGCCGCAGCGCCATAGTCAGGTGGATAGACGTTGGGTGCTGCTGGCCGCCGTGGTACAGGCCCCTCTCGCCCGGGTGCATCCCTGCTTCGGCACTCCGTATTGCGCCCTGCTCACAGCTGGTCTGCCCTTGGTGGACGGAGGGGCGCTGGTGGTGCAGCGCAATCTCACCATCAACCAGATCTTCGGTTTGTTTGGTGGGTTCACCGTGCTCGGCTTTCTGCTGGTGGGCGGTACCGCTCTGGCGGCCGTGAGCGCCCTGGCGGTGGCCTATCTCTCCGGCACCGTGGGTCAGCAGAACGGCGTGTTGATCACGTTCGCGGGTCTGCTGCTGATCGGCGTGCTCAGGGTTTGGTGGGTGCTGCCGGCGGCACCTGATCGCCTTAGGTGATCACGGTGGGATGATTCATCCCCGTGCGGGTCTTGATTTCGGCCAGTCCATCGATTGCCGTGATCAGCTCGCCGAGGGCCATTTGGGGATCCTGGCTGAGGTTGCCGCTAGGGGGCACATAGTTCTCCAGGTACACCCGCAGGGTGGCTCCCTGGGTGCCAGTGCCCGAAAGGCGCACCACTACCCGGCTGCCATCATTGAGTAGCAGGCGCAGGCCCTGGCCGCTGGTGAGGGAGCCATCCACCGGATCGGTGTAAGCGAAGTCGTCGGCGGTAGCAATACTGCGGCCGGCGAAGCTTTGGCCCACCAGCGCGGGCTGCATCTCCTTGATGCGGTTGTAGAGGCCATGGGCGGCCTCGCTGGCGATGGCTTCGTAGTCGTGGCGCGAGTAGTAGTGCCGGCCGAAACGGCTCCAGTGCTCGGCCATGATCCTGCTCACCGGTGCCTGCTTCCTGGCCAGGATCTGCAGCCAGAAAAGCACCGCCCAGAGGCCATCTTTTTCGCGGATGTGGTTGCTGCCCGTGCCGAAACTTTCCTCACCGCAAAGGGTGATGCGCCCCGCATCGAGCAGGTTGCCGAAGAATTTCCAGCCCGTTGGCGTTTCGAAGCAGGCCAGACCAAGCTCCTTTGCCACCACATCGGTGGCGGCGCTGGTGGGCATCGAGCGAGCCACACCGGCTAGGCCATCGGCGTAGCCCGGGGCCAAGGTGGCGTTGGCGGTGAGCACCGCCAGACTGTCGCTTGGGTTCACGAAGCAGCGCGTTCCCAGCACCATGTTGCGGTCGCCGTCGCCATCGCAGGCGGCACCAAATTTGTAGGCATCGCTGCCCATCAGCAGCTCGGCCAGGTCATGGGCGTAGGTGAGGTTGGGATCGGGGTGGCCGCCGCCAAAATCTTCTAGGGGGATGCCGTTGCGCACCGTGCCCGCGGGAGCGCCAAGCAATTCTTCGAAGATCCGGCTGGCGTATGGGCCGGTCACCGCGTGCATGGCATCGAAGGCCATCGGAAAGTCGCCCCGCAATAGATCGCCGATCTGGTCGAAGTCGAACAGGCGCTGCATCAGCGCTACGTAGTCGTCTACGCCATCAATAACCTCAACCTGCAGGTCGCCAATGCTGCTGAGCCCTGGCGTTGAGAGGTCGGGATCGCTGCCGCCTTCGCAGATCCGATAGCCTCCTAGTCCCAAGGTGGCGGCGTAAATCGCGTCGGTGATCGATTCCGGCGTGGGGCCGCCGTTGGCGCCGTTGATCTTGACGCCGAAATCGCCATCGGGGCCGCCGGGGTTATGGCTGGCCGAGAGAATCACCCCGCCCACGGCGCCGTTTTGACGTATCAGGTGGGAGGCGGCTGGGGTGGAGAGGATGCCCCCGGTGGTGGTAATTAGCCGGGCCACGCCATGGGCGGCGGCCATGCGGGCGATCACGTTGATTGCTGCGAGGTTGCCGTAGCGACCGTCACCTCCCAATACCAAGGTGCCGCCGGCCACGCCTGGCAGCACCTGCAGGCTCGCTTCGATGAAGCTCTCCAGGTAGTGGGGGGTCTGGAATTGGCGACTGCTCTTGCGCAGACCGGAGGTGCCGGGCTTTTGGTCGGTGAAAGGCTGGACCAGGGAAATCTGCCGAATGCTCACGGGATTACTGCTGGTCATCGGCCGAATCCATAGGGACACTCGGATACCAAATTAGCCTTGGCTTGTCACCTTTCCAGAACTGACTAGCTTCCAAGGGAAGGCAAACGAACGGGGACAAGGGTGTTGGCCGAAAACAGGTTTGCCAGCGGGCACATTTGGAGAGTGGCTTGCTTAGCTGGCTTGGCGCTGACAGCCAGCTCCTTAGCGGCCACAGAAGCCGGCCGGGCGGCAGTGATGGGGGGAGCCCGCGCCCTTCCTTTGGCGGAGGCGGTGCAGCGCAGTCGGTTGGCAGCTGAAGCCGTGATCCAGCGACACGGCAAGGAAACCTGCCTGCGCGGCAAGCTCACCAATGCCTTACTGGGCCTGTCTGCCAGCTGTGAAGTTGCCGCTCAGAAGGATGGTCTCTGTGCCCTGGCCGATCAGGCGGTGGTGCAAGTCGGCTGGTCGCTGGCTTTTATGGACAGCACTGCCAAGCAGGTGCTGAACCTGATCGAGAGCCAGCCGGGATCAGGATCAGGACCAGAATCAGGACCCAGGAATTAGGTTGAACGCACCTTTTTTCTCCTTGGGTTTGGTGTCGGTTTTGCTCGGGGCGACCGAGCGGGTCTGCTGTTTGCAGAAGGGGATCACGTCCTGGCCGGCTCGGTTGAGAGCTTCGCGCCTTTCAAAAGTGTTTGTGGTAGCTGGCTTTGCCCGTTCGCGGATCGTCCAGATGGCGTCCTTGCAGGTGGCGCCAAGGCGGGGGTGATCCATCAGCGGATCGGCCATGGTACTTGCCTTGCCGCAGGCTTCAATTGTGTTGTCTCTTCCGCAGGCGAAGGTTTGGAGCTGGAGCTCGCGCAACAGTTCCATGGATGGGTACGGCGGGTCCTTGGGTGCTGCCTGTAGGGGTGCAGCCAGCAGGGCGATCAGGCAAAGGGCAAGTGCGGGATCAATCCGAGGCGCGGCCATGGTTCCACCGGGGTTGCTCCCATCATGGCGGTCCTGGCAGCTGGGCTAGTCCCTGGCGCAGCGGTTGTTGCTGCTGGCTCCAGTGGGCAGCGATCGCGGGGCCCACAAGGGGTGCGGCGATCGCCAGAGCCCCCCGCAACCAACCCTGCTGCCGCAACTGCTCTCCCCGGGCGGCTTCGGCAGCCTGCAGGGTTTGCATGTCTGTGATTTCTGGCCGCCGCTCCGCCTCAATTTGGACGGCCACCCCATCAAGGGCAGCGCCGCTGCAGCCACTGCTGAGCAGAGGCAACAACCGCATGGCGGCTACCCAGGCATCACGCAGGGCCATGTTGATGCCCTGGGCTCGCACCGGTCCCATCGGGTGGGCCGCATCGCCAAGCAGTAGCAGGCCCGGTTGGCACCAGCGCTCCGCTAGTCCCACCTGCACCGTCAGCCGGCTGGGCGCCCCCAATCCACCGCGCCACTGCCGTAGCCAGGCCGCTAGCTGAGGCGTACTCAATGCTGCCATCCGCTCGATCCAGTCTTCTCTGCTGAGCTCTGGTGTGGCTTGAGACTTGCCTATTACCCAGCCCAGCTGCAGGCCGCCGCTGGCGCTTTCGAAAGCGCTGAAAACCCCCTGGGGCCCCACCAGGGTGGTGAAGGAGCCAGCTAAGGGCGAGGCCGCGGGACTGGCCAGTTGAAACCAGAGCAAGTCGATCGGGCTGGGGCTGCCCTGCAGCGCTAGCCCTGCCTTCTGGCGCACCAGGGAGCCCCGGCCATCGCAGCCGACGACAAGGTCGGCAGGTAGCTGACTGCCATCGCGCAGTTGCACCCCCGCCACCCGCTCCTGCTGCCACAGCAGGTCAACCACCGGTTGGCCCCGCTCAATCGCAAAGGAGGGGTAGGTGCTGCCCCGTTTCAGCAGGGCCTCCAGCAGGGCCGGCTGGCTCACCAGGGTGCAGGGCCGGCTGGGATCGCCGCCGAGGGGCTCGGTGGCGGTGAATAGCTCCTGGCCATCTACCACGAAACGCCATTCCACCAGGGGCCGGTGGGGCAGGCCTGGAATCAGCTCGAGCAGCCCCATGGCCGCCAGGGCCTCTAGCCCTGAGGGCATCAGCGCTTCGCCGCGGAATTGACGCTCCAGGTTGGTGCTGGCCTCCACCAGGGTTACGGCCATACCGCCACGGGCCAGCAGTAGGGCCAAGCTGGCCCCCGCCGGTCCGGCACCCACCACCACCACCTTGGGGCGGTGGCTCAAGGGGCCACTCAAACGAAGGAGTTGTAGTTGCGAGTGCCGCCGCTCTCCGGGTCGACATGGCCCGTCAACTGACTTTTCTTGCTGAGCAAATATTCCACCAGCTCCTGCTGAACGGCCAACAGTTCATTGGTGCAGCCGCGGAATGCGGCTCGGTGGCGTATTTCATCGTGCCGGGTGTGCAGGTCGCGCAGCATCAGCTGGATGGCATCCAGGGTGGCCGACGTGTTGCGGGAGGCCGGCGGGGCATTCAAGGCACGCTCCGTTCCACTGACCATGGCCACAGCATCGAGGGGAAGGCCAAGCGTAGGAGGGGGGCCGCCTGGATCACGGCTCCCGATCAGCAGTCGCCAAACAGGGTGCTGGACACCTGATGGAATGTTTCAAAGGTGTCTTGGTGATCCAGCCCGCTCACCGCCAGGGAGACGGTCTGCTGGCGGGGGTTGCATTCCACCGCCAGGCTCACTGCCCTGGCGCCGTGGTCGGCATGGAAAGCGGCGCTCTGGCCGTCAACGGCGTAGAGGGTTTCGGAGGCGTGGGTGAAGCCGAGCTGGTTGGCCAGCAGGCTGATGCCGGCGAGGGACTGGGCCAGGCTGCCGTCGCAGCGGATGGCTGTGGTGTAGACCACCGGCGCGGCGGGGGTGGTGTCCTCACCCGGCAACACCAGGGAGCTCGCCAACGACTTCATCAGGCTGCCGGTCTTCGCCAAGGTCTTCATCGGCGTCGTAGGCCATCCGAACTGTTGGACTTTAGGTGCAGATCACTAGATATGGTGTTTGGGGTTGCCAGAGGTCCACATATGGTGGGTGGAGATCCCATCCCCCCCCTTTCTCGACTCAGCTGCGCTGAACCCAGCTCCATCAAGGGTTGATCTGTTGCGATTGCTGGCCCGGTCTGCTGCAGGGGCTCTGTTCTCGTGAGACGAGCGACCTTGCCCGTCCGACTCGGATCAAGGGGGTAGGACGTTTATTCCTATATTTCTTTGCTGACGAAGCAATTGCGACCCCTCGCTTTTGCTTCATAGAGCAACTTGTCAAGCTCTTGAATCACGTCTTCAAAAATGACTTTAACGCCAGAAGCGCAATAAAGTATGCCTGCACTCATTAAGATGCCTTCAGAGAAATCAGAGGCTCGTTTCGCTTGGCTTCGGAGACCATCTTGAATGGCGCTGAATCAACTTATGGTTTCATCGGGCAACTGCAAGCGACTGTTTGCCTGTTTCAGGATCTCGAGTTGACGTCTTTCCCATGGATATGCGTTGGCCGAATTAAGGTTGGTAGCAGCGGCTTCCTCGCTGAGGGCAGCCCGCTGGGCTTGGCCTGAGAGCTTTCAGAAGGCCCGGTTCAGATTTTCGGGCCTACATCAGCTCGCGATGAGTCGCTGATCAGTAGATCAGTGAGCCCAAGTTCCACTACGCAGGTGGCGGTGTCAGCGGCTCCGGCGTAGATCAGCAGCGAATCCTCCTGTTGGATGATGCCAGTGGGGAAAACCACATTTGGCACAAATCCCATACATTCATACTCCATCTCTGGCGCCAAGATCTGCTCTCCTGCGCTGAGAATCTTCGAGGGTTGATCGAGATCCAACAGCAGTTTTCCAGCCCCATAGCTGCCGATGCCGCTTTCACCTTCGCCCTTATCGTTGCCGTGATAGATCACCAACCATCCCGCCCTTGTGCGGATCGGTGGTGTGCCCGCGCCGATGCGGCCGCAATCCCAGCCTGCACTCGAGCCCAGCAGGGGCTGGTGTTTGCCCCAATGCAGTAGGTCTGGTGATGAGGCTAGCCAAATTTCCGGGCGGGAAAAATCATGGGCAGTGGTAGGCCGATGCAGCGCGAAATACTGGCCGTTGATACGCTCAGGGAACAGCACCACATCCTTGTTTTCCGGGCAGAAGATCGGCCCGTGGAACTTGAAGGAGCTGAAATCAAGTGTAGAGGCCAAAGCTGTTGCCGCACCGTGGGGGGATACGGCTACATAGGTGATATAAAAATGACCATCAATTGGCGTGATGCGGGGATCCTCGATGCCATAGCTCTCACAGCCGAGGCTGGGCCGGAGGATTTGCTGCTCACTGGGCTCGATCTGGCGCCCGTTAGCACTGCGAACTACGCGCAGATGGGAGGTGGAAGTGAGTCGCAGCAGGCCCGTTTCCCTGATCTTCACCACCCTGGCATCTTCAACAATCAGTTCCTGCTCAGTCAGCCAGTCGATAACTATTTTTCCTGCCTCCAGATCCCAGCGCGGCAAACCCACGAAACCGGGCCGGATCTGCCGAGGCGCCTCGGCCACCCTGATCAGAAGCACAACTCCCTGCTCCGTTGTGACGGCGCCTGGGTTGAAGGCGCCAACAACCCGCATGTCTTGCTGAGATGGGGCAAGCTGCCCAGGGGTCAGCAGGCAGCTGCTGAATAAACGGGGTCTCATCCGCCAGGCTCAGCTAGCCGCGTTGCCGCGCAGGCCATGGCGAGGGAGTTGCGGCCATTCTCCTCAGTGATCAGCCGTTGATGGGAACGATCGGCAATCCAGGCGATCTGGTCTGCGAACAGTGCCCGCAGCAGCTCGCAATAACGGCGCATCTTCTCGGCCTCCAATCCAGCATTAAGATCGATCTTCTGATAGGTGTCAAAGTCTTTGTGGCGTCCACGGGCCAGGCGCTTAGATCCGCTATAGCTTTCGAGAACATCAAGCCTGGCGTCAGGGAAGATCTGCATCAACCTGCGCGATTGCTCTTCATCAACCACGGCCCGCAGCCGCACCCGAGTAGGTACCCATTCCTCCAGGGTCAATTCACCGTGTTCAAATAGCAGCCTAAATTCCTGACGCTCCAGCCGCGCCGGCTGGGTGAAGCCGTGATAGAAGTTGATTAGGGCACCATTGCCGTAGCGCACAACGCACTGCACCTGCTCCTCAATGCCGGAGCCTGGGCGCAGAGTCCGCTGGGAGGAGACAACCTCTCCCTTCCCCAGCCAACCTTCGAACAGATCGAAGAAATGCACGCCATGTTCAATGAAGATGCCGCCACTTTTGCTGCGATCCCAGAACCAATGCTCGGCTGAAAGCCCCTCATCGCCGGCGGCATTATCAAACCAGCCATGCAGGCACTCGCCGATCACTTTGGAATCGATCAGTTGGCGCACGGCCTCAAACAGCGGGTTGTAGCGCTGCATCAGGTTGGCGATGCAGAGGCGATCGCTGGAGCGGGCCAGCTGCAACAGCTCATCAGCTTGGGCCAGGTTGAGCGCCAGCGGCTTTTCGCAGATCACATGCTTGCCTGCCTCCAGGGCTGCACGCACCTGGCCGTAATGGAGAAAGGGCGGCGTGGCGATGTAAACAAGGTCAACCTGATCAAGTTGGAGCAGGCTTTCCACTTCAAGGGTTTCAGCAACTCCAAAACGGCGGGCCATGGCGAGTGCCGCCTCTCGATGGGTGCCAGCCATGGCCACCAGCTCCGCCCCTTCAACTTGTAGAAACTGTTGGAGAGCAAACAGGCCAAACCCGCCTGCTCCAATGGCGCCGATGCGGATCTTATTCATGGCTTGGGGATTGAATGGCGAGCGAGTTCGATTAGTCGCATCTCCTGCAGAGCCAGGAGGAAAGCCAGAGTTGATTCGGCACCCTGGTTCATGTTGACGCTGTCGTCTTGAAGACCGTCGAAGCAGCCGCCAGTGCGTGCGTCATAGAGCGGCAGGTGCAGGTCGTTGTCGCCTAGGAACCAGGCAAATGCTCGCCAGGCCTCGCGGAGCCAGAAGCTATCGCCCGTAGCTGACCAGGCCTCAACGCAAGCCGACACTGAAGCGCAGGCCTCCAGTGGTTGCTGGTCGAAGGTGGCCCGCTGCTGGCCCCGGCGGTAGAAGCCATTGGAACCAATTGGCCTGAAATGGCCAGCTTCAGCGGTTTGCTCTGCCATCAACCATCGCAGACTGCGCAGACCCACATCAAGGGCTTCGCTTCGATTCGACCAGCGGCCACTGAGGATCAGGGCGTGCGGCATTGAAGCATTGTCGTAACTGAGCACATCCTCAAACCAGGGCCATTCATCACTGGAGTTTTGATCGAAGACCACCAGCAACTGATCGGTGAGGGTATCGCGCATCAGATCGACGGTTCGATCACCACTCAGCTTGCGCAGATACTCGTGGATAGACTTGAGTCCAAGGGCCCAGGCCCGTGGACTCGTTGTTTTGGTGACCGAGGGCAGCGCCAGCTGAAACAGATCCACTGCCCAGTGGCGCAAATCATCGCGGCGGGATCTGCCTACACAGGCAGCCAGGGCTAGCAAGGTGCGGCCCAGGCAATCATCGGAGCCATCTTCATCGAGCCAGGTGCGCTCGAAGCTCATGAAGTTATGAAATCGGTACGTTCCCGGGATGTAGGCATAGTTAATAAACGATGCATAACAAGTAGCCAGTGCTTGTACGTCGGGCGTGGCATCCCCCGATTCTTCGAGCATTACAAGTAATTGCAGAGCGCGAACATTGTCATCCGTGCAATATCCTTCCTTGAAATTGGGAAAGGTGAATTTGGCGTGCTGATAAATACCTGTTGAATCCGAGATTCTCTTCAGATGCTCAAGCCTTAAGGCCGGCAGCTCGCGCGGTTCCTGCTCCAGGGGCTTGATTGGGGAGTGCAGCACCACTCCGTTGCCACGCTCTAGCCTGGCTCGCTCAAATGAGCTGGCATAAAGTTCAGCCACCTGGCTCCAGATCATGCCCCTACCCAGTAGGTAGGCCTGCTTGCGCATGGCATGTCTACGCACTTCATCGATCAACAAACCGATCAGTGCCTCGGCAATTGCATCACTGTTGCGAAAGGGCACTAACACGCCCCGGTCTTCAGCAAGCAGCTCTTCTGCATGCCAGTAGGGAGTTGAGATCACCGCCTTGCCGCAACCGAAGGCATAGGAGAGGGTGCCGGAAGTTATCTGATCACGGTTGAGGTAGGGAGTGATATAAATATCCGCAACACCAAGAAAATCCTTTAGCTCTTCAGCGCTCACAAAGCGGTTGTAAAAGATTACCTGCTTTCTAACCCCAAGCTCAAGGGCAAGCCTTTCAAGACTTAAGCGATAGGTTTCGCCCTGCTCGCGTAGCAGGTGGGGATGGGTGGCACCCAATACGATATAGACGACTTCGGGGAATACCTTGACCACCTCAGGTAAGGCTCGGATAACGTTTTCTATCCCCTTGGCTGGCGAGATCAACCCAAAAGTAAGAAGAACTTTTTTGCCCTCAACACCAAACTGATCTTTGTAATAGTTGGGATCTACAAACGGCATGTCTGGCACACCATGGGGGATCACGTCTAGATGATCAGCTTGCAACCCGTAGATTTCCTCAAGAATTCGGCGCCCCCGCTCACTCATCACAATGACCCGTGCTGAAAGTGCGGCGAGCTCCTTCATCACATGCAGATGTTCTGCGCTGGGCTCCTCCAGGATCGTATGGAGTTGGGTAACCACAGGGATATTGATATGGCGCAAAAGCGTTAAGATATGCTTGCCAGCTGGGCCGCCATAGATGCCAAACTCGTGCTGGAGGCAGATGACATCCGTATCGGTGAGATTCAGGAAATCGGCAGCGCGGCGATAGCTGCTTAAATCCTGCTCCGCAATCTCAAAACGAACTTCCGGTGGATAGGCGTAGCCTTCGGGAACGTCGTTTACCGCAACGATGAAGCATTCGTTGTCGGCTGCGTCGTCGGAGAGAGCTCGATAAACCGAGTGTGAGAAGGTGGCGATACCACATTTTCTTGGCAGATAGTCGCCAATAATTGCAATTTTTCGAGTAGATCTTGGCTTCAAGGATATTTCTCCAGTGGGTTGGCCTTCAATTCTCGCAATAACTCCTTAACGGATACGGTGGCAAAAGTGGCTGACTGATCGCTCATGGCGTAAGGTATGATCAGCTTATCGGCATGGATTAGTGATCCGCAACTATAGACAACATTCGGAACATATCCCTCTCTCTCCTCCTTGGTTGGCTCTAGCAGGGGCTCCTTGAGGCGGCCGATCACTTGGCTGGGATCGTTAATGTCGAGTAGAATCGCCCCTATCGTGTATCTACGCATTGGTCCAACGCCATGGGTTAGTACCAGCCAGCCAGCATCGGTTTCGATAGGCGAGCCACAGTTGCCAATCTGAACGAACTCCCAGGGGTAGGTGGGCCGCATCAAAATACGCTTTTCGTACCAGAAGTGCAGCTGATCTGAATACATCAGGTAGATATTCTCTCCATCCTGCCTGGAAAGCATGGCGTATGAGTCTCCCAGTTTTCTTGGGAATAGGGCCATGCCCTTATTTGCCACTTCAGGGCCGTTTAAGGTGCTTATCTTGAACTGGGTGAAGTCTTTAGTTTCCAGCAACTGGGGGAAGACAAGCTGACCGTCATAGGCGCTATAGGTCGCATAATAGGTAGTCTGCCCGTCTTCCTTAAAAGCAACAAATCGTGCATCTTCAATGCCTCGACTTTCGGTGGGAGAGGTGGGGAAGATAGCCCGCTCTGAGCAGTCGTCACCTGGGTCGAAGCTTAGCTCGTAGTTTGCGCGTGCCAGCGATAGTACACTTTCCACTATCTGCGCGCTGTCTGTATTGGCGAGACGATCACTGCGTAGGACCTGGTTGGTTAGCTGCTTGAGTTTCTCAAAGCTGAAAGAATCAGGTAGCTGATCCATCAGCCTCTGAGCAAGATGCGAAAGCAAGCCCATCTCAACAAGCTTTCGCTCGAAAAGATGCTTGTCATAGCTTGGGTTTGGATGCACATCAGCAGCTGCCACAAAGGGGCTCGGCTGATCGAGGGTGATACCTCCCTCTCGGTTGATTACGCCAGTGCGAAAAACAATTGAGGAGATATGGCCTTCGCCCGTAGCCCGTAGGCTTAGGAGAAAGCGCATGCTGCCTTCATCGATTCCCGACTGATCCGGATGCCGCACGATCGATGGATTGAAGAGAGCCGCCGCTTCAAGGGAATATTCCAGCGTGAAATAGGCACCGATCAGCAGCCTTTCGCAGTGGTTTAGGGGCCGATCGGTGATCAGATGCTCGCTCACATGGCCGAAACGAGTGAGCAGAAAGGCCTGCAACTTTTCATGGCGGCCTTCAAAGCTCTCCAGCATGATGGCGGCTTCGCGCTCCGCCTCGGAGCGGCTTAGGGCCATGACCCGAGCAACAATTCGTTGAATGCGTTCCCTGCCACTCGTTTCGAAGGCCCTTAAAAACACCCGCGAAGGGTCCGGTCGAATTTGAATATTTGTTCTGTTGACCTGAAGTGACATGGTTTATAGCCTGCCTTAGGGATCAAAAAAGGCTAGAAATAAAAGGTCGGGTAAAAAAGCAAGAATATTGTTGCCTTTGTGTTTGGTACCTGTTCAGGCCTGGATTAGTGCTGCGAATGTTTGCCTTGCTGAACCCTAGATGCTGGCTTCAATTTTGGTTGCATTTCAGGTAAAAAATATTTGCGATAAGTTCTCTTGATGCTGCGATTTCAGCAGCAGACTCACTTGAGACTCCAGTAGTCGTCCTTGTCTTGAGTTCGGCTTAGCTAATGCAGAACGAGTAATCCCTCCGCAGGGTCATCCAGGCGCTGGTCAGGAGCTGCTGCCGAGCGAGCTTGTTGTTGTTCCCACTTCTTCCCGCTTATCCCCTTTGCACCCCGCTGCCGCAGCGGGTGCGTTGCCGTTCCTGCTTGCGTTGCAGTCGCTCGGTGATGCCGAGCTCAGCGCCTTTCCAGAGCCGATTGATTTCAGAGGTGAAGTGCTCGGCGAGCATGGGGGAGTCGAACACCAGCAGGGTTTCGTCGTTCTGGTGGGCGGCTGAGGGGCTCCAGTTGAAGGAGCCGGTGATCACGGTGCGGTTGTCGATGACAGCCAGCTTGTGGTGCAGTTTGTCGCCGCTGGCCAGGCGTGGTGTGCCGACACTCTCCAGGGGGCGCTGCCAGGGGCGGTTCGCCGCCTCCACGCCGCAGCGGTGATCGGGCAGTTGGGTGCCGAGCAGATCGAGCACTTCGCTGAAGGCGCGGTTCGCAAAGCCGGGATCGGCCAGTAGCCGGATGGCCACCCCCTGCGCCTGCAGGCGGGCCATGACATCGGCCAGCCGTTGTTCAGAGAGTACGAATAGGGCGAGATCCAGCTGCTTGCGGCTGCCGGAGAGCAACTTCTCCAACACCAGCAGGCCCTGGTGGGGATCGCTGCGACGATGGGGGGCGAACAGGACCGTCACCGGCGTTGCCCCCACCAGCAACTTTTGGGGGGCTCCGCCGCCCTTGCCCAGCCCAAAGCGGCTGTCGGGCTGGCCGCCGGGGCCGTCGCCCCACATCCGCTCAAACTCGGCCACAAAGGAGTTGGCCAGCTCATGGCTGCGCAGGCGCAGCAGGTGATTCACGTTGCCGCGGCTGCGGTCTGCACCCGGATCGCCGTGGATGCAGGAGGGGGTGAAATTGGCTGAGCCGGTCACAACCACCGCCCTGTCCACCACCATGAATTTGTGGTGCATGAGGCCACTGCCGGCGCTGCCATCGGCGGTGTCATCGATCAGGGGCACGCCGGCCCGCTGCAGGATCGCCACAGCGTCCCCCCAACCGAGGGCCTTGAGCTGCTCATGGCGGGTGCGCTGGTGTGGGGCCAGATCGGCCGGATGTTCTTCGCTCCAGGGGCTGCTGTAGGTGTTTTCCAGCACCACCTTCACCGTCAGCCCCTCGCGGTGCTTAGCCGCCAGCGCTTCGGCCAGCTTCGGCAGAGACAGCTCCTGCACCGCTACCAGGATTTCCCGCCGCGCCGACTGAATACTGGCCAGCACGAAAGCCTCGAGATCATCGCCCTGACGCCACTGACCGTTGATCGGGCTGAGGTAGCGGCTGGTTTCGGAGTGGTTGAAGGCCAGCTCGATGCCCTTGGGCACGGGCTTGGGCCGGGCTGACTGGCCCAGTAGCTGGGCGTCTGCACTGCAGCCAGCTAAAGCCAAGGCCACAAGGCTTGCCCAGGCGAAGGGGTGGCGCGGCGAAAGGTTGGCCATGGCAGCACTGGGCGGTGGAACCCAGGGTTCCCACATGGGACCTAGCTGAGGCTTTATCTAGTGGTGGCCGGGCATCTCGGCGGTGCGCAGCATCACCACAAACCAAGCAGTACCAATCAACACGGCGCTAAGCATGGCTGCTGGCAGGCCGAAGCGCATCAACACAACCGGCACAATCAGCGGAAATGCCAGTGCTCCTGCCATCGGCGTGAGGGCTACGGCAGAGCGCTTCAGTGCCAAGACTCGATTTAGAACCATTCGCTTACGGCCTTTTCGGCTGGGTTGCTGTTGTCTTCAGGGGTAGAGCGGCTGAATTCAAGGGTGATGTTGCGCTTCTGCTCGCCATCGGCGGCGACCGCCTCGATCGGATAAAGCTGCTGACCATCGCGGAAGGGCACTTGCACTCGGAAGGTGCCATCGGCGGAAAGGGGCACCTCCTCACCGCCAATGGTGAGGCGGGCAGAGGGATCGGTTGCCCCATACACAATCAGCTCAGCATCAGCCACAAGCCAGAACGAGCGTTGACGGGAGGCGACCCCGCCGATGCCGGAGGCGTTGCGGCCACTGGCCCAGATGCCGGCACCAGAGGTGTTGAGTTCACTGGTGTCTAGGCCGGCTGCCTGTAGCTCATGGAAAGCCTCAGAACCCCTGCCAAGACTGCGCCAGCGGGCTGTGGCCGTTTGATATAGGCGTTCGTGCAGTCCTGCATCGGCTGGCTCCACCGGCGTCGGCAGGATGGCTGGAGCCGTTTCCAACGAAAAGGGCACGAACTGATCGAGTATTTGCTCGCTGGGGTGCTGGGCCGGTACCCGTGCCACTGAAGAGAAGGCCAGAGATATCCAGCCGCCGCCGCCTTTGCGGTAGCCGAGTTCCACCCGGTAATCCCGATCGCACAGGGGTACGGGTAGATACCACTCGGTGGCATGGCTGTCGACCACCACTTCCTGCAGGGTGTGGGGGTGGGCTGAACCGCCCGGCAGGCCAGTTACGTCGGCGACGCGCAGGCAAAGCTGGGAGGCACCAGTTGCCAGGGCTGAGGCCCGATCGCTTTGGGAGATATCCCAGAACACGTAGGCCCACTGGGGATCGCGGGGCAGAAATACGACGCTGGTATTTGCTGCGCTGGGGCGGGGAGCTGGGGGTAGCTCTGCTTCGATTGCCTTGAGACTGATAGGCGTGTCCTCCTCCTCCTGGCGATCATTGATGGCGGCTAGGAGTTCATCCTTGGACTTACGGCTGTACAAGCCCACCCCAAGGTCGCTAGCGACCTGGCGAAGCTGACGCAGGGTCATGCGTGCCAATGCGGTGAATGCCTGAGTCACAGCAACAGATTTCTTTTGGGATCAGTGTGGACGAGTTTCTCCTGGCTCGGGTAGCTCGATCTAGAGCCGTCAGTAGATGCTGACGGCCTGGGTGCTGATGGCCCATAAAAAAGGGCGGCCTTTTGACCGCCCGGGGATTTAGTTGGGGACTGGCTTCAGCGGCCGATGCTGCGGTAAGGAACCTTGGACAGATAGTCCATGCTGACGCTGCCCGATGCACCGCCTTGGCTGCGCATGGCAGGCAGATTGCGTACCCAGGGGAGGTAGTCCTCGGGGAAGCCGCCACGGCGCTGACGGGAGCGAGCGGGGATCGTTTTGGCGGTGCCGGTGTACACAACTTGGGGGAAGCCCAAGATGCCGCGGTAATAGGCCTCGTATCGCGGAGTGGTGATGTTGAAGGGGGTTTCGCCCAGATCCCGGGAGCCCACCACGCGGTTGCGGTGGAAGGGAACGGTGTCGTAACCGAAGGCATCCAGGTATTCCTGGCCGTTGAGGATGTCGTCAACCATGCCCTTGACCCCGCGGGTCATCAGCACGGCCGCCCAGGCGATCTCCTCAGACCGGCCGTGGGTGGGGCGACCCAGAAGCTTTTCCACCAAGTGGCGCACCACTCGGTAGTTGCTGTTCAGGTTGTAGAAGCTGCGGGTGAAGGTGTCTGAGAGAAGCAGGGAGCGAATGAAATCCCGCACACTCATTTGGCCATCTCGCAGCTGGCTCTCCAGTGTCAAGTTGCGGTCGACCTTGAAGGCATAAAAGAAAATCTGTCGATAACACGACTCAATGACCAGATTTAGGTCTTTGGGATCCATTGCCCTGTCCATGGACATGGCTTTGGGGTCCTCATCCGAACCCACCCGTAGCGGGTCAACCCGCGAGTTTTGGGTAGTGGGCGCGTATTTCAGGAGGGGCAGGGCCACACAACTTCATCATCCGTCGTTGCTGATCGTAGAAGTGCAGCCGCGGTCGGCTTCGGCTGGCCGAGACAGGGCTCACAGTCCGTAACGTTCGTCACCATCCCAGGGGAGACAGGGGCTGCTCGGAAACGGGCTCTTGGGCCGTAGTTGTGGCCCCAGGCTGCGGGCTGTCGAGCAGCCGTGTTTCGACGCAGAAGGACGCCGTATTGGAGAGGCCCTCCACCGTGCTGGTGCGCAGGCGCACGTTGGGGCCGGCAAAGCTGAATCGCTCCAGGCTGGCCATGGTTTCGTAGCCGGTGGTGAGCAGTAGCCCATCGCGCTCGTCCATGGCGAAATGGCCTGCAACAGGGGCGGTTTCGGCGTAGCCGCGGTCGCGCAGCAGCAGGCCGGACCGGCCGATCTCATCGGTGGGGATTAAGCCGAAAACGCTCTCCCCTTCGTGGGCTTCTCCGGCCTTGTCCCACGCCATTGAGGCGTTCCAGGTCACCCGGCAGCCCCCAACGAGGCCGGCGGGATCTTCGCCGTGGAGCTCGGCGATGGCGATCAGGCGGGGGTCGTCTGCGGCGATCTCCACCACCTCAATGAAGGAGCCTCCCGCCTCAGCTCGCCTGTGCAGCAGGTGATGGCTGCTGCGCTGGGAGCGCCAGCGACCGCAGCTAAGGCGGAAAAAGCTGAGGGCGTCGGCGATCGCATCGGATTGGATTTCGCTCACTGGCGTGATGTGGCTGTGAATGTGGCTGGGGCTGCGGCGATGATCGCAAGCCGCGGCGATTAGGTCGCCCAGTTGTAGGGCCAATGGTGCCCGGCCCAGGGTGGTCGCCAGTTGCTGCAGCTGCCTGCCCGCCGCCTCTAATTGCTCCACCAGAACTGCCTGGAAGCAGGGGGCGTCGGCGAGCGCGGGCTGCTGGCTGGCCCAGGCGCAAATCGCGTCATGGCCTGGGAGTGCCCCCGCGGGCTGGTGGGTGGCAACCGCCTGCAGGCTGCGCAGGCTGTGGGCCAGGAGGCGCAGATGGTGCCGCTCCAAGGCAGGCAGGAGGGTGGCCTCCAGCTCCGCTAGTTCCGCTGCTGAAAGCGGACTTTGGGCCTGGGGTGGCGGCGCTTCAGTCGTCACGGCAGGGCGTCAGGCGAAAGCCGCAAGAGTGACCCTTCTCCAAGCGCCATTGCACCCGATCCACCTGGCAGTCGGGAAAGGTGTGGCGAATTAGCTGCAGCTCCTGGTCGCAGATGCAGGGGAATTGCTCGGCAATGCGCATCACGGAACAGTGAAATTCACTGAGCATCCAGGCTTGAGGGTTGCCGGCATCCTTGGAACATTCCGCCAGGTACCCCTCTTGCCGGCGTAGATCCACTAGTTGCTCCAGCCTCTCTTGAAGCGAGCCAGCGCCGATGCGGTGGCGGTAAGCGTCAGCCTGCTGAAGGGCTTGTTGTTCTAGGAGTCCCTGCAGGGTTTCAGGGGGCAGGTTGCCAGCCAGAGATTGCAGCAGACCGAGGGCGAAATGGTCGCTGCCATCGGGAAATTTCCCCTGCCCCTTGGCGGTAAGGCGCCAATAATTACTGGGCCTGCCCGGACCCTCAGCCGAAGGACTTGCTTCGACCAGGCCATCGTCTTCTAGGCCCCGCAAATGGCGACGCACAACCTGTACCGACATCGCCAGGTGTGCGGCTAGGGCGCTCGCGGTGGCCTCTCCATGCCTAACCAGCAAGGTGAGGACCGTATCCCGGGTGGATGCCGGATCGGCGTGCTGGTGAATGATTTCGGGAATGGCGCTCACGGCAAAGGCCGGTTGAGACAACGATGCCACGACTGGCGGGAGGTTGGGGATTGGTCCCCGCTGGCGGCCTTGGTGTCTTAAGCTCAATCCCTAACGAAACACATCGGTTTCGTAATGGTCTGCCAGCAAATCCTATTGCTGGCTGCCGATGGCACCGGATTCCGAGGTGCTGTTTGACTACCGCCTTCTGATCACCTTCCTTTCGAGCCATGTCCGACACTCCGGCCAGTTCGACCGCTGAGAGCCCCGCAGGGAGTTCGCCGGCGCATTCCGACAGCTTGGAGGTGATTCGAAAGTTTGCCGAAACCTATGCGCAGCGCACCGGTACTTACTTTTGTAGTGATCCCGGTGTGACCGCGGTTGTGCTTGCTGGTTTGGCCAAGCACAAAGATGAGCTTGGTGGTGCCCTATGCCCCTGCCGTCATTACGAGGACAAGCAGGCCGAGGTTTCCCAAGCCTTTTGGAACTGCCCTTGCGTGCCCATGAGGGAGCGTAAAGAGTGCCACTGCATGCTGTTTCTCACCGAGGACAATGCTTTCCGCGGTGACCAGCAGACCATTTCTTTTGACGAAGTTAAAGCCCTTACTGCCAGCTGAGTCGGTTTACCTCGATGAGTACTGCAACCGTTGGCGATCTAGTTTCACAGCCGTATAAGCACGGTTTCGTTACTGATATTGAAACTGAAAAGATCGCCAAGGGTCTGAGTGAAGACGTAGTGCGTCTGATCTCCTCGAAGAAAAATGAGCCTGAGTTTTTATTGGCTTTTCGGCTGCGGGCCTACCGCCAATGGCTGCAGATGCAGTCACCAGATTGGGCGGCACTTGGTTACCCACCGATTGATTATCAAAATATCATCTACTACGCAGCTCCTAAGCAGCAGGAGAAAAAAGCCAGTCTTGACGAGGTCGATCCCAAGCTGCTGGAAACATTTGAAAAGCTTGGCATCCCCCTAAGTGAGCAGAAGCGCCTCTCCAACGTGGCGGTTGATGCTGTTTTTGACAGTGTCTCAATCGCCACCACCTATCGTGAAAAGCTTGCCGAGCATGGCGTTGTTTTCTGCTCAATCAGCGAGGCTGTAAAGGAGTATCCAGGTTTGGTAGAGAAATATCTTGGCACAGTAGTTCCCAGTAATGACAACTATTTTGCGGCCCTGAATTCTGCGGTTTTCAGCGACGGTTCTTTTGTTTTTATCCCCAAGGGCGTTGCATGCCCAATGGAGCTTTCAACATATTTCCGGATCAATTCCGCCGATACGGGCCAGTTTGAGCGTACTTTGATAATTGCCGAAGAGGGTGCTTCGGTTAGCTATTTGGAGGGGTGCACGGCCCCGATGTTTGATACTAATCAACTCCATGCAGCCGTCGTGGAGTTGGTGGTACTTGATGATGCTTCTATCAAATACTCAACGGTTCAGAACTGGTACGCCGGTGACGAGCATGGCATAGGTGGCATTTATAACTTCGTGACCAAGCGCGGCCAGTGCCGGGGCGACCGCAGCCGAATTAGTTGGACTCAGGTGGAAACTGGATCAGCAATCACTTGGAAGTATCCCAGTTGTGTGCTGCAAGGTGCTGATTCGGTGGGCGAATTTTATTCGGTTGCCCTCACTAATAACTATCAGCAGGCTGATACTGGTACCAAGATGATTCACGTCGGTCCTGGGACCCGCTCAACCATTGTCAGTAAAGGCATCAGCGCTGGTCATTCTTCTAATAGTTATCGCGGCCTTGTCCAAATCGGGCCTAAAGCGGTAGGGGCTAAGAATTACAGCCAGTGCGATTCGATGTTGATTGGCGATCAGGCTGGCGCTAATACCTACCCCTATATCCGCTCTCAGCAACCGGATGCCGCAGTGGAGCATGAGGCAAGCACTTGCCGCATCTCCGCAGACCAACTCTTTTATTTGCAAAGCCGGGGCATTGGTTTTGAAGAGGCTGTTTCGATGATGGTCAGCGGTTTTTGCCGCGACGTGTTTAATCAACTGCCAATGGAATTTGCTGCTGAGGCAGACAAATTGCTTGCCCTCAAGCTCGAGGGATCCGTGGGCTGAGCCGCACCGGTCTGTTCTATCTGTTCGTTCCCCCTTTCCCGCCTTTCCTTACCTGCTGTGATTCGCCCAGACTCCCCGGTATTGCTCGAAATTTCTGACTTGCACGCGCGGGTTGAGGAGCAGCCAATCCTTAAGGGGGTGAACCTCACGATCCGAGCTGGTGAAATCCACGCAGTGATGGGGCGTAATGGCAGTGGCAAAAGCACACTTTCCAAAGTGCTGGCCGGCCATCCCGCCTACACGGTCACAGCCGGGTCGGTTTCATATATGGGCTCAGACCTGCTTGAGCTAGCGCCAGAACAGCGCTCACGCTTGGGCTTATTCCTGGGATTTCAATATCCGGTGGAGATCCCGGGGGTTAGCAACCTTGAATTCCTACGGGTGTCCACTAACGCCCGCCGGGCTCAAAGGGGTGAGGAGGAGCTGGACACCTTTGCTTTCGAGGACCTTGTGCGCGAGCGCCTCAAGGTGGTGCAAATGGATCCGGCCTTTTTAGAGCGCAGTGTCAACGAAGGCTTCTCCGGTGGCGAGAAAAAGCGCAACGAGATCTTGCAGATGGCGCTACTTGAGCCGTTGGTGGCGATCCTCGATGAAACCGATTCTGGCCTCGATATCGATGCTTTACGCATCGTGGCTGATGGCGTTAATCAACTCGCGGGCCCCGAAAATGCCACCTTGCTGATCACCCACTACCAGCGCCTGCTGGATCTGATCACCCCCGATTACGTCCATGTGATGGCTGCGGGCCGGATCCTGCGCACCGGAGGCAAGGAGCTGGCCTTGGAGCTTGAGCGCACTGGTTACGAATGGGTGGATCAGGCGCTGGCCAGCCTGGGCCAGGAACCTGCGGAGGTGCTGTGATGCCAGCTGCGGTTATGCCAAATACTGCCGATTGGCTCACCCAACTTGCTGGCGCTCCCCTGCCGGGGCGAAGTCAGGAGGAGTGGCGATTCACTGGCCTGGCTGCCCTAGAGGCCTTGGCGCCCGAGCTCTGGAGTGGTGTCGATCCATTCGCCCAACTCAGCTTGCCCGCTGGCATTAGCCGCATCGGAGCTGATCAGGCGCAGGGTTTGCAGCAGCAGGTGCTCAAAGCCACAGGCGGCACCGATGCTTGGTCGGTGCGGGTTAATCAAGGCGCTTCGCCCCGCTGTCTGGCCTTGAGGGTGGCTGGAGCAGCGGATCCGTTGCAATTGCATTTTGACGCCGGCGCGGAGCCGGGTCTGCGGGCACTGCAGCTGGTGCTCGTGCTTGAGGCGGGCGCCAGCCTGGAGCTGCTTATTCAGCACGGCTCCAGTGGCCCCAATGCCACCAGCTTGGTAGTGGTGGCCCAGCTTGGCCGCGGCGCCCAGCTCAATCTGGGGTTACTGGCGCCTGGCGATGCCCGCGCCAGCCTGCTCAGCCACCTGTCGATCACTCAGGCCCCAGCCAGCTCCCTGCAAGTCACCACCGCGGTTGGGGGCTGGGCCCTCAGCCGGCTCGAGCCCTGCATCAGCCAGCTCGAGGGAGCGGCCCACACCCGGCTGCGGGCCCTGCAGCTGGTGGATGGCCAGGAGCTGGCCGACACCCACAGCCAAGTGCGTTTTGAAGGCCCCGATGGCCAGCTCGACCAGCTCCACAAGGTGGTAGCTGATGGGGCCGGACGCAGCGTGTTCAACGGGGCTGTGCGGGTGCCGCGCAGCGCCCAGCAAACCAACGCCGCCCAGCTCAGCCGCAGCCTGTTGCTCTCCGATCGGGCTCGAGTGGATACCAAACCTGAGCTTGAAATCGTCGCGGACGATGTCAAGTGCGCCCACGGCGCCACGATTAGTCGGCTCCAGCAAAACGAGCTTTTTTATCTGCAGAGCCGGGGTATTGGCGCTGAACAAGCCTCACGGTTGCTGTTGCGGGGCTATTGCGAGGAGGTGTTGCGCGAGCTTCCCGCGGCGGCGGCGGCCCTGAATCCGCTAAAGCTGCTGCTGCGGGAGCATCCATGACCACCACCACCTCCACCACCGCAGCAACCCCCGCCGCAGCAAACGCCGCCGCAATCCCGCCCAGCCTTGAGGTGGTTACGCCGAATCTTGCTGCCCTCACCCGGCCTGATTTCCCACTGCTGGCCCAAACGGCTTGCCTTGGCCAGCCGCTGATCTACCTCGATTACGCCGCCACCAGCCAGAAGCCCCGTCAGGTATTGGCGGCCTTGCAGCACTACTACGACCACGACAACGCCAACGTGCACCGCGGCGCCCACCAGCTCAGTGCTCGCGCTACTGAAGGCTTTGAGGCAGCCCGCAGCAAAACTGCCACCTTCATCGGTGCGGCCAATGCGCGAGAAATCGTGTTCACCCGCAATGCCAGCGAGGCGATCAACTTGGTGGCTCGCAGCTGGGGCGAGGCCAACCTGGGCCCCGGTGATGAGGTGTTGCTCACGGTGATGGAGCACCACTCCAACCTGGTCCCCTGGCAGCTGCTGGCGGCGCGCACTGGCTGCGTGCTGCGCCATGCGGGCCTCACCGAGAGCGGTGAGCTGGATCTGGAGGATCTGCGCGGCCAGATCAGCGAGCGCACCAAGCTCGTAAGCCTGGTGCAGGTGAGCAATACCCTCGGCTGCCTCAATCCGATTGAGCAAGTGGTGGAGCTGGCCCACGCCGCCGGGGCTCTGGTGCTGGTGGACGCCTGCCAGAGCCTGCCCCACCTGGTGGTGAATGTGGCCCGGCTGGGCTGTGATTTCTTGGTGGGCAGCTCCCATAAGCTCTGCGGCCCCACAGGCATGGGCTTTCTTTGGGCCCGCGAGGCTCTGCTGGAGGCGATGCCGCCCTTCCTGGGCGGAGGCGAGATGATCCAGGACGTTTACCTCGATCACAGCAGCTGGGCCGAACTGCCGCACAAATTTGAGGCGGGCACCCCGGCTATCGGCGAGGCGATCGGCATGGGTGCCGCCCTCGACTACCTCAGTGCCATTGGTCTCGAACGCATCCACGCCTGGGAGCAGCTGCTCACCCGCCAGCTGTTTGCGCGTCTCCAGGCGATTGAGGGGGTGCGCATCTTGGGTCCCACCCCCGAGCAGCAACCCGATCGCGGTGCCCTGGCGGCCTTCACGGTGGATGGCCTGCACGCCAACGACATCTCCGCCCTGCTGGATTCAGCTGGCATTTGCATCCGCAGCGGCCATCACTGCACCCAGCCCCTGCACCGCCTTTACGGCCTCCCCGGCTCAGCCAGAGCCAGCCTGGGCTTCACAACCACCCCTGAAGAGATCGACCGCTTCGCTGAGGAGCTTGAGGGCACGATCACCTTTCTGCGCGAGCACAGTTAGTTGGCTGTTAATTCGCCCAGGGCCGTGGCGGCCGCTCGCTCACCGGCTTCGATTGCCCCCTCGAAATAGCCCGGCCAGCGGGGGGAAGCCTCGCTGCCCGCCCAGATCACCCGGCCGTGATTGGCAGCTACTAGCCGGGCCGGGCCCGTCCAAGTGCCAGGGATCACGAAGCTGGTAAAGGCGCCGCCGCTCCAGGGCTCCTTGTTCCAGTCCTGCTCCACCAGCTCAAGCGGCTTTGCCGCTTCTGGCCCCCAGTAGGCCACTAGGTCGTCAATGACCAGCTGCCGCCGCTGCAGGGCTGGCATGGCGCCAAGCCTCAAGGCGCGCTCGCCAGCGATGAAGCCGGCCAACACGGCCGGCTGGCCTTCCGGAGGTCCGCTGTCGGCGGTGAGCTCCAGGAACGGCAGATCGCCGCTCCCCAGGCCGTTGAGGCCCTGCTCGCGCCAGAAGGGCCGGGCATAGATGGCCAGAATTTTGATCATTGCTCCCATGGGTGAGCGCTGCAGCAGGGAGCTAAGGGCTGCGGGCAGGGCCGGCTCGAAGCGGATCGCCAGCCGCAGCGGTGGCGGGATGGCCACGATGGCGCTGCCGGCGTGATGCCGCTCCCCGCTGCTGTCCACCAGGCAAACGCCGGTGCTGTCTTGAACGATCGCCTGCACGGGCCGGTTCAGCAGCAGGCTGCCGGGCGCTTGGGCCTCCAGGGTTGAGGCGAGCCGCTGGGCAACAGCTCCGGCCCCGCCGCGGACCAGCCAGGCCTCCGGGCTCTCCGCCTGGGGGGCGACGGCCTGGGTCCAGGCCAGGTGCAGGATCGAAGCCTCCCAGGGTTCAAAGCCGCCGGAGCCGCCCATGCGGCAGAGCCAGTCGAGGGGTAGGCGGGCTAGGGGGACGGTGGTGTGGCGCTCGGCCCACTGCGCCACCGTGAGGCGGTCGAGCTGCTCGGCATCGGGGGTGCGCCAAGGCTGGAGAGGATCCATTTGGGCCACCAGGGCGGTGAAGGCCCGCTGCAGGAGCTGAAAGGCGTCCAGCTCCGCTGCAGTCAGGCCGAGGCTCTCAGGGTTAAAGAAGAGATGGCTTGACGCAAAGTCTTTTGCCAGGGATGCTTCCACCCTTCTGCCGCGCCAGTGGAAGACTCCGCGGTCGCCGTAGTGGCTGGCAAAGCGCTCGAGTGCTAGCTCGTTTATCAGGGCCGCGAAGCGGTGGTGGCTGGCGCCGCCCCACTGGCCGCCTAGGTCAATGACGCTGCCATTGGCGCTGGTGCTGCTCAGCATGCGCCCGCCCACCCGGCTCCGGGCTTCCAGCACCCGCACCACGCGGCCGGCGCTTTGCAGTCGGCGGGCAGCCACCAGGCCCGAGAGCCCGGCACCCACGATCAGCACATCCACCTTTTTAGTCATGGCTTGATCGGCTGGGGGCGTTGCGCTCAGCTTGGCAAGCTTTGGCAGCGAGGGCCGTTTGGGTTTCGATGATTTCTGAGAGCCAGGGCCGGCCCGAGTTGTTTCTGGCGGTGCTGGGCGGCCGGGCGCTGGGCTGCCATATCGAGCTCCACGACGTGCGCTTCGTGGCCGGCGCCACGATCGAATCGGCGCTTCCGGAGCTGCGGCGGCAGTGGTTCGGGAGGCGTGAGGGCCTGCACCTGGACAGCTACCTGGCGGTGCGAGCGGTGGATGGCTTCGCGGTCAGCCTCGGGCGCGAGCCGGCCGCGCCCACGCACGAGCGGCTCTGGTTTGTCAACCTGGGCGCCTACCGCCCCGATTGCCTCGCGGAGCTGCACCACTTCGGCCTGGTGGTGGCCCGCTCACCCCAGGCGGCCAAGGCGGCCGCCAAACGCCAGTGGCTGCGCGGTGCCCTGCAGCAGCACAAGGATGATCTGGTGGCCGTAGACGACTGCCTGGCGATCGAGCAGCTGGAGCTGCTGGGCGGCGAGCGCTGGCATGTGCAGCTGGAGCCCCACCCGGAGGGCCTGAGCCAGAGCCAGGTGCCGGATTGGTTTGGCTACCGGCTGATTTGAGCAGGCGGCAGGGGGCGCTGTTGTGTTGGCGTCAGGCTCCGGGATTCTGTACAAACTGTACGGATTTTGAGGCGGTCCATTCCAGGATCGTTCCGCTTCTGGTCCTGCCCCTTATCTGCCCCCAGGGATGATCAGGGTCTGATTTCGCTCCACATGCAGCCATGAACATCGACGGCAAGGCCTGGCGCACGATCTGGCTAGAGCCGGACGGCGGCTTGGGCTCCTACTCGATCGGTGTTATCGATCAGACCCTGCTGCCGCACCGGTTCACGACGCGCACCCTGCGCAGCTGCGATGAGGCGGCAGACGCGATCCGCACGATGGTGGTGCGCGGGGCGCCTCTTATAGGTGTGACAGGCGCCTATGGGTTGATGCTGGCCCTGCAGGCCGACCCCAGCGATGGCGCCCTGGAGGCGGCGTTTGCGCAACTCAATGCCACCCGGCCCACGGCGATCAACCTGCGCTGGGCGCTGGAGCGGGTGCGGGCGCTGGTGGCACCGCTGCCTCCTGCCGAGCGCGCCGAGGCGGCCCGGCAGGAGGCAGCCGCCATCGCCGATGAGGACGTGGCGATGGGCGAGGCCATCGGCGAGCACGGCCTGGCGATCTTCCAGCAGCTGGCGGCCCGCAGGCCTGGCGCCACCTTCAATGTGCTCACCCACTGCAATGCCGGCTGGCTGGCCACGGTGGACTGGGGCACGGCCCTCGCTCCCATTTACAAAGCCCACCGAGCTGGGCTTCCTATCCATGTGTGGGTGGATGAGACTCGCCCCCGCAACCAGGGTGCCTCGCTCACGGCCTATGAGCTGGCTAAGGAGGGCGTGCCCCACACCGTGATCGTGGATAACGCCGGCGGCCACCTGATGCAGCACGGTCAGGTGGATGCGGTGATCGTGGGTACTGATCGCACCACCCGCCGCGGCGATGTGTGCAACAAGATCGGCACCTATCTCAAGGCCCTGGCCGCCCACGACAACGGCGTGCCCTTTTATGTGGCCCTGCCCGCCTCCACGATCGACTGGACGATTGGCGATGGCGTGGCCGAAATCCCGATCGAGGCCCGCAGTGCCGAGGAGGTGACCCACATCCAGGGGCGGGCGCTGGATGGGGCGATCACCTCGGTGCAGCTGACGCCAACGGGCAGCGCCGGCTTCAATCCGGCTTTTGATGTGACACCGGCGCGGCTGGTGACTGGCCTGATCACTGAGCGGGGCGTGGCAGCGGCCACCGAGGCTGGGTTGCAGGAGCTTTATGGCAATGACTGAGCAGGCGCAGCGCCAGCAGCTCGTGGAGGTGGCCCGGTGCCTAAACGCCAGCGGGCTCAATCAGGGCACCTCAGGCAACCTGTCGGTGCGTATTTCTGGTGGTCTGCTGATCACGCCCAGCTCCCTGCCCTTCGAGCAGATGCAGCCGCAGGATCTGGTGGCGATTGCTGCCAGCGGCAAGCCCCTCGCGGCGGCAGCTGGTCAGCGGCGGCCCTCCTCCGAGTGGCGGCTGCACGCCGATCTCCTGGCCAGCCGGCCTGAGATTCAGGCGGTGCTGCATTGCCACTCGATCCATGCCACGGCCCTGGCCTGCCATGGCCGCCCCATCCCCCCCTTTCATTACATGACCGCCGTGGCCGGCGGCGATGACATCCGTTGCGCCGGCTACGCCACCTTTGGAACCGCCGAGCTTTCGGCCCTTGCTGTGCAGGCCCTCGATGGCCGGCTGGCCTGCCTGCTGGCCCAGCACGGCCAGGTGACGCTAGGCACCAGCCTCGATCAGGCCCTGCGTATCGCCGTTGAGGTGGAAACCCTGGCCCATATGTATTTGCAAGCCCTGCAATTAGGCGAGCCACCGCTACTCAGTGTCGCCCAGATGGCTGCGGTGCACCAGCAATTCCGCTCCCTGCACTACGGCGCCGGCGCCTGAGTCCGCGCCAGCCACAGCCCGGTGCCGCCAAATAGCAGCACCAGGGCAAAGCAGAAGCCAGTCCAAAGCGGCAGCCCCCAGCCCGCCACCGCCAGGGGGGCCACCACCGTCACCACCCCTCCGGCCAGAAAGGGCTGCAACATCAGCTGCTTGATCGAAAAGGCTGGTAGGGCGTCGCTGCGGTCGTCTGGATCGGCCATGCGCAGCAGCAGCAGGCCGCTGGCCGCCACTCCCGTGGCCTGGCCAAACTCAATCACCGCCCGCTCAAACCAGTCGGCGGGCAGCAGCCGCGGCGCCAGCAGCAGCGTCACCGCCAGGTTCCACAGCAGGCCGCCTAGGGCAAGCACCGTGAGCGGCAGCCAGTCGGCCTTGAGCAGGGCCAGATCCAGCCCGGCGGTGGCGGCGGTGATCAGCAAATCTGCTGAAAGGGTGCCCACCTGGCCTTGCACCGCTGAAGAGGCCCAATGGGCTTTGCCGCTGCGCTCCAGCGCTAAACGCACCAGCAGCGACCCCACGATCGCTAGCGGAAACACCGGCAGCGCATCAACAACGCTGGCAACGCCATCCCCCAGCCCAGAGGTGAGCCAGCGCAATCCGGCCAGTAGCGCCACGCCCGTGAGCACGGCCATGCCCGCCAGGGCCAGGTTCACCGCCCAAGCCGCTGCCCTGGCCGCCACGCCACCGGAATCGCCGCTGGCCGTGCTGGTGGGTTCGCTGGGTGCGCTGCCTGGGGCATCGGCCAGCAGCCAGCCGCGGCTGCGGGCCAGCACCACCACCAGCCCCCCCACCAAAGTGGAGCTCAGCAGCCCCACCGTGGCCATAGCTAATCCCAAAGCCTGGCCGCCGGGAAAGCCCAGGGCCGCATAGCTCGGCCCCATCGCCGCGGCGGAGCCATGGCCCCCCTCGTAGGCCACCTCGATCAGGCAGGCCATCACCGGGCTCACCCCAAGCCAGGGCTGCAGCACCAGCAGCACCGCCAGTCCCCCCACCACGTATTGCCCAAAGGCCAGCACCAGCGCCAGCGACACCTGCCCCGACACCGGCCGCCACAGCCCCTCCAGTTTGGGCAGGGGTTTGCCGAGCAACAGCGAGCCAAACACCAGGGTGAGCAGCACCAGCGGCAGATCGGCCCATAGCTGCATCACCTGAGGAGGCAGCAGCGGCAGGGGGCCGCCCGGGGCCAGTAGCAGGCCCAGCAGTCCGGCCAGCAGGGCTTCGGGGATGCCCCAGAGTCGCAGCTGCAAGCGGGCCCCAAGGGCTCGCCCCACCGCCAGGATCAGGCTGAGGCAGGCCAGGGCCAGGGCCAACCAGCCGAAGCTGGGCAGCAGGTCGCTCGCCAAGGTTGCGATCACAGGTTGAAGTGCCGGCGGAAGAAAGCCTCAGTGGCCTCCAGTACGCGGATCAAGGTGGCACCATCGCGGAAACCGTGGCCCTCCTGCGGGAAGCGGTGCACCTCCACCGGGATGGCGTTGGCTTCGAGCGCTGCTGCCATGCGGTCGGTCTGCTCCGGTGGCACCACCTTGTCATCGAGGCCCTGAAAAAAGATCACCGGGCAGCGGATTTGATCGGCGTGGGCCAGCGGTGAGCGGGCCTCGTAGGTGGCGCGCGCTTCCGGCCAGGGGCCGATCAGCCCATCGAGATAGCGGGCTTCAAAGCGATGGCTCTCAGACGCCAACGCGCTGGGGTCGGCTACGCCGTAGCGGCTCGCGCCGGCGCTAAAGACGTCCGTGAAGCACAGGGCGGCCAGGGTGGTGAAGCCGCCGGCACTGCCGCCTTCGATGGCGATGCGGTCGGGATCGGCCCGGCCCGCCGCCACCAGGCTCTGGGCGGCTGCGGCGCAATCGTCCACATCCACCACGCCCCACTGGCCAGCGAGCCGCTGCCGATAGGCGCGGCCGAAGCCGGTCGAGCCGCCGTAGTTCACATCCACCACCCCCCAGCCTCGGGTTGTCCAAAACTGAATGGCCAGGTTCAGGGCCGTGCGGGCCATGGCGGTGGGGCCGCTGTGGCTTTTCACCAGCAAGGGTGCCTCCCGGTGGGCTCCCCCGGCTGGGGGGTAAAACCAGGCGTGGCTGCGGGCGCCGCCGTGGCCCTCAAACCACAGCTCCTGCGGCAGGCTGATCGCCTGCGGCGCCAGAGGGCAGGCGGCAGCAGGGCTATGCCACCAGTTGCCGCTGGCCAGGTCCAGCTCGAGCAGGCCCGCTGGTTCAGTTGCTGAAGCGGCGATGCAGGCCAGCCGACCCCGTTCGGCACAAATACCAGCCAGATCATCAAAGGGGATAGCCAGGGGCTGCCACTGGCCGGCACCTCCGCTCTGGCTCGGCAGCTCCACGCGGCCCAGCTGCCAGCGCCCCTGCAGGCAGGCGGTGGCCAGCAGCTGCTCGCCATCCCAGGCCTGGGTGCCCATGCCGAACACCCACTGGGGCAGGCCGAATTCGGCCTGCATGGGCAGCAGCGGCCGCCAGGCAAGCGGCGCCTCTTCGCCGAGGGTCTCTGCGTCGAGGCTCACTGCGTCGAATCCCTCGGCGTTGTCGAGCTGCTCGAGGTTCCAGAAGCCGGAGCGATCGTTTGCCACCACCAGGTGGGGCCCGCACCAGAGCGGCTGGAACACAGAAACGTCCGGGTTTGTCCCCACCCCCGATCCTGCGACCAGGCGGCGGCCGCTGAGCTGGCCTGCCGCATCGAAGTGCCCCAGCCAGAGCTGGCTGCGCTCCCAGGGCATGAAGGGCTGCTGCCACTCCACCCAGGCCAGCCCTGCGCCGGAGGGGCTCAGGGCCGGGTAGCCGCAGAAGTCGGCTGGCACCACCAACGGCTGGGGCTCGCCACCTTCCAGCCCAACAGCCACCAGCTGGTCGCAGCCAGCACCTTCATCACTGCCGCTTTCCAGTACGCCGATCCAGCGGTCGCGGCCGGCATCGATCAAGCCGCCGCCGTAGGCACCTGGTGGGCTGAGCCGTCGCGGCTGGCGATCGCTGCCATCGAGCTCCAGCAGCCAGAGGCAGCGGTCACCGTCGTGACTGAACACCGCTACTGGCCGGCCATCCCTCCGGCGGCCCAGGGCCGTACTGCCGCCACCGTATTCATGCACCCGGCTGCGCAGATTCCAGCTGCCAGGGGTTAGCTCCTTAGCTGGCTGGTCTGGCCCCAAGCGTCGCAGCAGGGTCGTGCGCCCCCCTTCATGGGGTCGCTGCTCCAGCCAATAGACCACCCCGTCTAGTAGCCGGGGCTCCCGCAGGCTGGGGGTTTGGCCCACCACAACAGCGGCGGGAAGGGCTCCAGGGGGGTCAGCCACCGCATGCACCGAGGGATAACGACTTAAAGTGAATTTCGTTCGATCAAGTATCGCGTTGGCCCGCAGTTCAGCCGGCAGCTTTGCCCAGATGGCACGCTCCGCCGTTCAGGCCAGCCGCGGCGTTCAAGTGCCCAAGGATGCTCTTGAGGAGTCCCCCCTCACGATCCACACCCTTGGCGATCGGGTGCTGCGCACCCCTGCCAAGCGCATCAGCAAGGTTGATGAGAGTGTGCGAGATCTGGCCCGGGACATGCTGCGCAGCATGTACGCGGCCAAGGGCATCGGTTTGGCGGCACCCCAGGTGGGAGTGCATAAGCAGCTACTGGTGATCGATCTTGATCCCGAGAATGCCGCTGCGGCGCCGATGGTTTTGATCAATCCCGAGATCGCCTGCTTCGGTGCTGCAATCGAGACTTATGAGGAAGGCTGCCTCAGCATTCCTGGCGTTTACCTGAATGTGGTGCGTCCGGCCACGGTTGAGGTCAGCTATCGCGACGAGATGGGCCGCCCCCAACGGGTCAAGGCTGATGGCCTCCTGGCCCGCTGCATCCAGCACGAGATGGACCACCTCGAAGGTGTGCTTTTCGTTGACCGCGTCACCGATGAGCTCAGCCTCAATGAAGGTCTGCTGGAAAAGGGCTTTCAACGGGCAGATGTCCGTTCCATCCGCTGATCGTTCTTCTCCATGCCCATGAAACCTCTGGCCGGCTTGTTCCTGGCTCTTGCCTGCATACTCGGCATCGCCTCCACGGGCTCGGTGTTTGAGCTCGCCTACGGCGACCCCGACCTGGGGCAGCAGACCACCCTCTGGATCCTGGGTCTGAGCCTGCCCGGCACGGTTGCGGCCCTGTTGGTGGCCATCCGGATCAACAAGCCGGCCTAGACCTTGCCGGATACCGTGCATACGATTAAGCACATGTCGCTTGCCAATGCCGTGATGAGATTGCCCCATCTGGGTGTCAATTCCCTCCCCCTGGCAGCTGGAGCTTTCGCCGCTGGGGTGGCATTTGGTGCCACCCCAGCGGTGGCCAGCGCCCTGTTTCAAGCTGCGGATCTCAGCCAGGAGCGTTTTGTTCTGGTGGCAGCGCCCATCGGCGATGGCGTCCGCGCCCAACTCAACATCTATGAGCAGGTCAAGCCGACCCGGCCTTGTTTTGCCGTGGCCCCAGGGTCACCAGCTCCGGTGAGCCCCCTGCTTGCAACTTTTGATTTCAGCGGCATCTGCAGCCGCTTCATCGATGCCAACGGCTACTCGGTGCGAGTCGGCGGTGCAGATCTGGCCACGAGTTACCGCCTAACAGTTCTGCGTCAGAGCGGCGACAACGTGCTTCTGGCCGTGCCAACCAAGGCCGGGGCGGGTCCAGAAATGCTAGTTGCTCGCACTAAGGGCCAGGGCGCTGGCTTCCTCCAGTTGGTGTTTGAACCGGGCTGGCAGCTCAAGCGCCGGGCCTACGGCGGTCGCAATCTGGGCCACGTGTATCTCTACCGCGATACCTGGCCTGATGCTGCGATCCAGCCTGGGCTGCCGGTAGTTGCGCCCAGCCCCGTTTCAGGCCTCTCTGGCACCGGGCGCTGACCTGGAGGCAGGGGGGAGTGGTCAGAGCGGAAAGTCAGTTGCTACATTGGCAAGCTCTGTGAGCAGCGCAGCGCTTCATGACCCAGGTCACCGTCGGCGAAAACGAAGGGATTGAATCGGCCTTGCGCCGCTTCAAGCGCCAGGTGTCTAAGGCGGGCATCTTCGCTGACCTCAAGCGTCTGCGTCACCACGAGACACCTGTCGAGAAGTACAAGCGCAAGGCCCAGCAGCGCCGCCGCCGCCGTTGATCGCTTTGATCTGGTCTCCCGCTTAGCGAGATACCCCTTGATCAAACGACCGGTAGGTAAGCGCTTCGGCAATTGCAGCTGCGCCAATGCTTGCTTGGTCGTTCAGGTCGGCGATCGTTTGGGCAACCCGCAGCAGCCTGGCGCCAGCCCGGGCACTGAGCTGCCGGTGCTGAATCGCAGCCTCCCACACTTCTAAGGCTTCGCTTTCCAGTTGCAGCACTTGCTGCAACTGACCTCCGGCGATGCGGCTGTTGCAGCAGCCCCCGGGATTGCGGGCAGCCATCTGGGCCCGGGCCCGGCGGACTCTTGCTCGCACCTCAGCGCTTGATTCGTCGCTGGCCGGGCTGCCGCCCTGGTCCCTAAACGGTGCCGTTAGGGCGGCGCTGGATGGCCGTCTCATCACCACCTGCAAATCAATGCGATCCAGCAGGGGGCCCGACAACCGGCCCCAGTAGCGCCGCCGCTGGCCCTCCCCGCAGCTGCAGCTGCGCTCTGGGTCGCCAAACCAGCCACAGGGGCAGGGATTGGCCGCGGCCACCAGGGTGATGCGGCAGGGGAAGCGAGTTCGCTGGCGGGCGCGGTGAATCCAGACTTCGCCGTCTTCTAGGGGCTGGCGCAATTGGTCGAGCACGGACCGGCGAAATTCGGCCAGCTCATCGAGAAACAGCACTCCGTGGTGGGCCAGGGCCAGCTCTCCTGGTCTGGGTTGGCCACCTCCACCGATGAGCCCCGGCCCGGAGCAGCTGTGGTGGGGGCTGCGAAACGGGCGCGTTTGCAGCAAGCCCTGGCTGCTGTCCAGTAGTCCCGCCACCGAGTGGACGGCGGTGAGCTCAAGGGCCTCCGCTGGATCGAGCGGGGGTAGCAGCCCCGCCAGTCGCTGGGCCAGCATTGTTTTGCCGCTGCCGGGTGGGCCGCAGAGCAGCAGGTGGTGGCCTCCGGCAGCTGCGATCTCCAGGGCCCGGCGCCCGTGGGGCTGCCCTTTGACGTCGGCAAGATCTTCAGCTGCGGGCCTGGCGGTTATCGGCGCGTTGGCTTGTTTAAGGGCGGGGGCGGTGGCGGTGGCGGGGGCACGGGCACGGGCACGGGCGGCCGGACGGGCCCGCGGATGTTGCAGTCGCCATAAGGCCTGGCCGAGATCGGCGGCGCCCCACACCCGCAGCCCCTCCACCAATGCGGCCTCCCAGGCATTGGCCTGGGGCACGACCAAGGCCCGGGCGCCATGGTTCCGGGCTGCAATCGCAATCGCCAGCACCCCCCGGATCGGCCGCAAGCTGCCGTCCAGCCCAAGCTCGCCGGCGCTCCAAATCTCGTTGTTGCTGGCGGCATCCAGCTGGCCACTGGCCAGTAGCAGCCCCAGGGCGATCGGCAGGTCAAAAGCCGGCCCCTCCTTGCGCAGGTCGGCGGGGGCCAGATTCACCACCACCCGCGTCAGCGGCACCTTCAGGCTGCTGTGGCGAATGGCCGAGCGCACCCGCTCCCGGGCTTCTTGCACAGCCGCATCGACCAGGCCCACCAGCTGCAGGCCCGGCAAGCCGGGAGCCAGATCCACCTCCACCAGCACTGGCCTGGCCTCCAGACCCTGCAGCGCTGCCGTCTTGCACCGTGCCAACATCACGCCATGGGCTACTACATCGTTAGTGCCACCCCTGTCCCACCCCCGTTGCTTTTGTGAGCCAAGACACGATCTTTGGGCGCATCCTCCGCGGCGAGATCCCCTGCGATCAGGTGTATGCCGATGAGCACTGCCTGGCTTTTCGTGACGTAACGCCCCAGGCTCCGGTCCATGTGCTGGTGATTCCACGCCAGCCGATCGCCCAGCTTGCTGATGCCACTGCAGAGCACGATCTCCTGCTCGGCCACCTCTTGCTTGTGGCTGCCCAGGTGGCCCGCCAGGAGGGTCTGGAGTCGTTTCGCACAGTGATCAACAGCGGCGCGGATGCGGGCCAGACCGTGTTTCACCTGCATGTGCATGTGATTGGTGGGCGTCCGCTGGCCTGGCCCCCGGGCTGACCGCGGGCCCGCGACAATGACCTGATCCGACCTGCCCCATGAACCCCCTCAAGGCTCTTCGCGGTCAACTGGCGAAGTTGCAACGCCTGGCCCAGCCCTATTTCCTGCCAGTAGACGACACCAAGAGCTGGCAGTTTCTTCTGCTGGTGGTGGCATTGCTTGCGGTGGTGGTAGGCAGCACCTTGTTGCTGCTCACTGGGGTTTTGGCCCTGAGCGGGGCCTTGATCCCCGAATTGCGCAGCCGTTTCCTGCCCGGGGTGCCTGAGCAGGTGGCAGCAATTTGGAACAGCCCGATCGGGCCGCTGGTGATGGTGCTGCTGGCCGGGGGGCTGGGCTGTTTTGTGGCTTTCCGAGGCAAGTTGCGTCACGGGCGCTGGTTGCCTTGGTTGTTGATGGCGGTGATCACCCTGCTGATCCTGGTCATCAATGGCATCAATGTGGGGATTAGCTATGTGGCTCGCAACATCGAAAATGCTCTGGTCGGCTACAAGGCTGAGGAGTTTTGGAAGATCGTTGCTATTTATGCTTTTTGCTTGGTTATAGCCCTGCCGATCAGGGCTATTCAGAGTTATTTAATCCCCAAGCTTGGCCTGCTGTGGCGCGAGTGGCTGAGCGGCCGCCTGTTGAGCCGATACCTTTCAAATCGGGCTTATTACGTTCTCAATCCAAATGATGAGTCAATCGAGGAGATTGATAACCCCGATCAGCGCATTTCGCAAGACGCGGCCAGCTTCACCGGCACCAGTCTCAGTGTTACGGTTGAGATAATATCTGCCCTGCTCACTTTCGTCAGTTTTATAATTGTATTGTGGACTATTAGCGACAAGTTGGCCTTGGTGCTGCTTGTCTACTCTGTTGGTGGCACAGGCCTAATTGTTTTTGCCAGCCGGAAGCTGGTGAACTTGAACTATCAACAGCTCAAGCTTGAGGCTGATTTTCGCTATGGGCTGGTCCATATTCGCGATAACGCTGAATCCATTGCTTTCTATCGGGGCGAGCAACAGGAGGGTCGTGAGGCAGGTAGGAGGCTGGAAGGGGCTATTAGAAATTATGATCGCCTGATCATCTGGGAAGCGCTCATTAGTGTCATTCAGCGTTCCTATGATTATTTTTCTCGCTTCCTGCCATGGCTGGTAATAGCTCCTATTTATTTCGCTAAAGATGTCGATTTTGGAGTCTTTGGCCAGGCAAGTATTGCTTTCAGTCAGGTGCTATTTTCTGTGAGTTATATTGTTAATAACATCGATCGTCTTGCGGCCTTTTCCGCTTCGATCAGTCGACTTGAGGGTTTTCAGGGCAAGGTTGATTCAATCGGCATTGAAGCTGCAGCGCTTGAAGCCCAGTTGGCCGCCACGAGCTCGGGTAGCAGTGGAAATTCGATCCTGGTTAGCCATGTCGATTTGGTGCCGCCCCGCACCAATCGCATCTTGATCCGTGACCTCAGTGTTGAGGTGAATCTTCATCAGCGTTTGCTGGTTGTGGGTCCGTCGGGCTGCGGCAAAACCTCTTTTCTGCGCATGGTCAGTGGTCTGTGGCCCCCAGCTGCTGGTCGGGTGGAGCGGCCCAGTGAGGGAGATCTGCTGTTTATTCCCCAGAAGCCCTACATGCTGCTTGGCAGCCTGCGGGAGCAGCTTTGCTATCCGCTGCAGCCCGATCGTTTCAGCGACGACCAGCTGCGCCATGTTTTGGAGCAGGTGCGGCTGCCCGAGCTTGTTGGCCGCTACCCCGATCTCGACATCATTCAGGATTGGCCTCGCCTGCTTTCTTTAGGCGAACAGCAGCGACTGGCCTTTGCCCGCCTGCTGCTCAATTCACCGAGTTTTGTTGTCCTAGATGAGGCCACCAGCGCCCTTGATGTGGCAACGGAGCGTCACCTGTATTCCCTGCTGGCTGAGCGGGAGATGGCCTTTGTGAGCGTCGGTCATAGGCCCACCCTCACCGCCTTCCATGACACCGTGCTGGAGCTCGATGGCAGCGGCAACTGGCGGCTGCTACCCGCGGCCGGCTATGACGTGGCCCTCCACGCCTGATCCCCTACCTGACCCCATGCCTGAACCAAGCCCCGACCAGACCCCAGAAATCAGCCCTACAACCAGTGCAACAACTAGTGCATTAACTAGTGCAACAACTGGCGAAGTGCCTGCCTTTGGTTGGAGCGGCTACGCCGAGCGGGTGAATGGTCGCTTTGCCATGGTGGGCTTCATTGCCCTGCTGCTGATCGAAGCCCTGAGCGGCGAGACGTTTCTGCGCTGGTCTGGCCTGGTGCCCTGAGCGTCTGGTGCCCTATGGAATTTGGACCAGATCCACCTGCCAGATCCCTCCCCTGCTCACCTGAACAGCTAGCTGGCGACCATCGGCCTGCAGCTGCACCTGGCGGGCAACTCCGCTGGGGACCATCGGTATGGGTTGCAGGCTCTGCACGGAGCGCCGGTAGAGCACCAGCTCGGTGCGTCCCTCCAGCTGTCGCACCAGGGCAATTCGCTCTCCTGCTGCGTCGACGCTGACGCTCACCGGTTGGGCATCGGCCCGGTTGAGTCCTGGTAGGTCTATGGGCTGCTGGCGCTCCAGATCCAGCAGCAGCACTTGTTCGCGGCCGCCCCTGCCGCTGATTAGGGCCAGCCAGCGCCCTGAAAGGGCTGGATCCCGGTTGGCACCTATGGCTTCCAGCCGGGAGTTGAGCGGCACTATGGGCTGCGGCATGGGGGCAAGGCAGCCACCCAGCAGCAGGCCGGTTGCTGCCGCAATGGCTCTTTTGGCTAATGAGCTCCTCATGGCGAGGGCTCCGCTCCGCCCCCCTGAACGGCAAGGCCGCCGGGCAGGTCTGGCTCAAGCAGGCTGCGCAGATCAAACAGCTGCACGCGCCACTGGCCAGCCTGGGCCACCTGCACCGCCAGCTGGCGTGCCTCCGGGGACAGGCTGAGGCGCACTGCAGTCCGGTCCGCCGGTAGGGGAAGCCGGTGCAGGTTGCCGTTGGCTCGGTCTTCGATCAGGGCCAGTCTTTGGTTTCCCTGTTGCACTAGGGCCGCCACGTAGCGACCGTTCCAGCTGAGGGAGGGGGAGCTGTGGGGCTGGCGGTTTTGGAAATGGCGCAGGGGCAGTATTCGGCCGCTGGGCTGCTCCTGCAAAAGCAGGGTGGCCCGGCCACCTCGATCAACCACTGAGGCAAGAAATCGCCCCTGGCCGCTGAGGGCGGGTTCTTGGCGGCTGTTGCCGTTGAACACCCCAACCGGGCCAGCACTGCGACGGGCCAGCCACGCTCCACCTGAACAGCCGCTGACAAGCAAGCTCAGGGTTATCAGCAGCAGGGCAGACACCCCTAGGGGACCAAATCTGTTGACGGCGAAAAGCTTCAGTCGTCGAAGCGGGAGCTGTTGTCCCGGGGGCTAATGCCTCGGGGGCTGGGCTCGGGGCGACTGGAGGGTTTCACAGGGGTGAAGTCCGCATCACTGATATCGCTTGCCGCTGGGCGATTGCTTCTGCCGCTGGCAGGGGTTGCTGGGCTGATCGGTGAGCCTTGGGGTACTCCCGCTGGTTGGGAAGCCCTAGGAGCTTCTGAGGCCGAAGCAGGGGCCGTGGGTGCGGGCCTGCGGCTGGAGCGAGGCATGGCCTCACTAGCGGCTGTCGGCCGGCTGCCCCGTCGTGGCTCTACTGCGCCATCTCGATCACGCCTGCGGGCACCGAAATCGATACTGGGCCGGCTAGAGCTTTGGGGTGCCCAATCCTCTTGGGGAGGGCGGCGGCTGGCGGCCCTTTCAGGGATGGCGGCCCTACTGCTGGGACGGGGTGCCCGGTAAAAATCTTCCTCATCTGGCGCATCGCTTTCGCCGCGGGAGGGGATGCGGCGCCTAAGCGGCTCGGGCTCATCAAAGCGATCTGTAGAGGCCTCCCCCCAGGCGCGGCCACCCATTCTGGGCCTGTAGGGGCCTGGTTCAGGCATTGGTTCGTCGTCATCGAAGTAGGACGACCGGCGAGCCTGCTCCGTGGTTACCCCTCGCAGGCGCACACTTTCGTAGGCGAAAAAGACCGTGGTGCCGGCGAGCAGAAACTGACCAAATTGCAGGATTGGATCGAGGCGCCAACCCTGAAAAAACAGGATGCCGCCGCAGAGCAGGCCAATCGCAGCGAAAAAGACGTCGTAATCGCGGGCGAGTGCGGGCTTGAAGCTCCGCATGAAATAAAGCAGTGCACCGCCCACCGCAAGCACTATGCCCACGATGCTGGCCCAATTCAGGCTGGCATTAACCACGGTTTTTCACCCGACAGTCCGTCTCGTAAGTGTAGGCAGTTGAGCCCGAGCAGCTAGAGACCTGGAGTTACTCAGGTGCAGGAGCTCAAAGGCGACGATCAAGCTGATCGTTTTGGCTGATCAGCACCAGCCCGATTGTGATGGGCACAACCACGATCACGGCGCCGGCAAGCAGGCTGGTCAGGAAATTGGCCAGGGATGGCGTCATGGCAGGAACAGCTCTATGGCTTGATTCGTGGCGCGATCCTAGGCAGTGGTGGCGGCTTCCTACGCTGGGAGCCCTGCTACTTAGAGCTTTGTGACGGCAGCCACCTCCCTACCCCAGTCCTGGCTGCCGTTGTTGTCCGGCTTGCACTTGGCCCTGGCCCTGGGCCTGGCGCTTTGGACCTTGCTTTTTCTGTTTCGCATCGTGCTCACCTGGTATCCCCAGATTGATCTGAGCCGCGGAGCGATGCGCCTGGTCGGAGCCCCTACCGAGCCCTTGCTTGCCCTCACCCGTCGGCTGATCAAACCAATCGGTGGCGTTGATGTGACGCCGGTGGTGTGGGTGGGCCTGCTCAGCCTGGTGCGAGAAATTTTGGTGGGGCAGCAGGGGCTTGTCAGTCAGGTGTTGTTTCGGGCCCAGAGCGTCGGGATCGGCTGAACTCAGATCCGGCTTAGCTGCCCTTCTGCGGAAGCATGTCCTGTTCGACAAATTTGGTGTGTACGTCGCCCGCCTGGAATTCAGGGCGATCCAGCAATTGCAGGTGAAAGTCGATGGTGGTGGGAATGCCGGTCACCGCGCATTCCGATAGGGCCCGGCGCAGCCGCCTGAGGGCGTGGGGGCGATCGGTGCCCCAGACGATCACCTTGCCGATCAAGGAGTCGTAGAAGGGCGGGATCTCATAGCCGGTGTACACGTGGCTATCGACCCGCACGCCGGGGCCGCCAGGAGGCAGCCAGCCGGTGATTTTGCCGGGGGCGGGCCGGAAGTTTTGGCGGGGGTCTTCGGCGTTAATGCGCGCCTCGATGGCGTGCCCGCAGAGCTTGATCTGGTCTTGGGTGACCGAGATCGGCTCCCCACCGGCAATACGCAACTGTTCGGCAATCAGATCTATCCCTGTGACCATCTCGGTGACCGGATGTTCCACCTGGATCCTGGTATTCATTTCCATGAAATAAAACGCCCCGCTGCGGTCCACCAGGAATTCCACGGTGCCGGCGCCCTCGTAGCCAATGGTGCGGGCGGCGGCCACGGCCGCATCGCCCATCTGGCGGCGCAGGTCGGCGTTGATGGCCACGCTGGGGGCCTCTTCCAGCAGCTTTTGGTGGCGGCGCTGGATCGAGCAGTCGCGTTCGCCCAGGTGAATCACGTTGCCGTGGCGATCGGCCAGCACCTGCACTTCCACGTGCCTGGGCCGGTCGATGAATTTCTCCATGTACAGGCCAGGGTTGCCGAAGGCAGCCTCCGCTTCTCCTTGGGCCGCTTTGAACAGGCTCTCGAGTTGATCGGGCCCAGGCACCAGGCGCATGCCGCGGCCGCCGCCACCAGCGGTGGCTTTGATCATCACCGGGTAGCCCATCGATTCGGCCAATCGCGCAGCCGCCTCTGGGCTGGCCAGCAAGCCGGCACTACCGGGGATGGTGGGCACCCCCACCCGCTCCATGGTGGCCTTAGCGGTCGACTTATCTCCCATCGAGCGGATGGCCTCGGGGGAGGGACCCACAAACGTGATGCCGTGGTCGGCGCAGATCTCGGCGAAGCGGTCGTTTTCGGCCAGGAAGCCGTAGCCGGGGTGAATTGCGTCAGCACCCCGGGAGGTGGCCGCCGCCAAAATGTTGGGGATGTGGAGGTAGCTCTTGCTGCTGGGCGCCTCTCCAACGCATACGGCTTCGTCGGCGAGCTGCACGTGCAGGGCGTTTTTATCCACCGTGCTGTAGACGGCGACTGTGGGAATGCCGAGCTCCCGGCAGGTGCGCAGGATGCGTAGGGCTATCTCGCCACGGTTGGCGATCAGCAGCTTGCCGATGGGCATCCGCGGCGTCTCAGCTGATATTGGCTGAGGCGGACTGTATCAGTGCTTCCTGGACAGCTCCCCTAGAGGGTTCTGGCGCCGGCGATGGGTATATTGCTCGCACCGGAGCGCCCAGCGATCCGAACCACATGCGGATGTGGTGGAATTGGTAGACACGCACGTTTGAGGGGCGTGTGGCTTCGGCCTTACGAGTTCAAGTCTCGTCATCCGCATTTCTTAATTCGAGCCATCCAGGCCTTGCCCGAATCGATCCGGCCCTCGGCAGCGATCGTGCTTGTAAGCAACGGCCCAGGAGAGCTGTCTACCTGGGTTAGGCCCCTCGCCCAGCGCCTGCATTGCCAGATGGCGCTGCGGCCTGATGTTCCTGGGGCAGCCTGCAGTCTCAATTTGTTGCTTGTGCCCTGTCCAAACGGCACGGGAAAGGAGCATCGAGCCGCATCCGCTTGGGGCCTGTTTGAGCGTATAGTGCCGGCTCGTCAATTTTGGTCGCTGCTACTGCGCCCCAAGCGGTTTGGTCCCTGGCCCCGCCAGGGACTGGTGGTGTTTTTAGGGGGTGATCAGTTTTGGACTGTGCTGCTCTCGGCACGGCTGGGTTACCGCCATCTCACCTATGCGGAATGGGTGGCCCGCTGGCCCCGCTGGAACGACCGCATCGCTGCCATGGGACCCCTGGCTGCTGACCAGTTGGCACCGCGTTGGGCATCCCGCTGCACGGTGGTAGGTGACCTGATGGCAGACCTCTCGGAGTCGGCCCGCAGCGAGGCGCCCTTGCCGGCAGGGGAGTGGTTGGCGCTGCTGCCGGGCTCGAAGCGGGCCAAGTTGCGTGTGGGCATGCCGTTTTTGCTGGAGACGGCCGATCGGCTGGCGGCCCTTCGTCCTGGCTGTCGCTTTCTGTTGCCTCTGGCTCCCACCACTGCGGTGGAGGAGCTGCTGAATCAGGCTGGCCCCGCCAATCCGATCGCCCGTACCTACCGGTCGGGTCAGCCCCGCCTGCTGGCTCCGGATCTACTTGAGACGCCAGCTGGCACCAGGATTCGGCTGGTTCGGGAGAATCCGGCTTACGGCAGCTTGAGCCAGTGTTCCCTGGCCCTCACCACCGTGGGCGCTAATACCGCCGAACTGGCTGCTTTGGGGGTGCCGATGCTGGTGCTGGTGCCAACCCAGCACTTGCACGTCATGCAGGCTTGGGATGGACTGGCCGGAATGCTGGGGCGGTTGCCCCTGCTGCGCTGGCTGTTTGGGGTGCTGATTACGGCCTGGCGCCTGCGCCACCGGGGCTTTCTGGCCTCTCCCAACATTGCCGCTGGCCGCTTGGTGGTGCCGGAGCGGGTTGGGGCCATCACCCCTGAGGCCATCGCCGCCGAAGCTGCCGACTGGCTGGCGGCACCCGAGCGACTGGAGCAGATGCGCGCCGATCTGCGCAGCCTGCGGGGCCAGCCGGGGGCGGTGGCCAGCCTGGCGGCTCTGGTGCAGGAGCTGCTGCCCCCAGAGCTGAGTGCCCTTGAGCTGAATATCCCCGACTGAGCTGCCTAGGCTTGCTACTCATTTCGCTGAGTTCGATGGCCGACGCTGCTAGTTCTTCCGACCCTTCAGCCTGCGGCCTCGACAGTGGCTTGGCCCGCGGGGCCAGCGAGGAGCAGTGGCGCCAGCAGCTGACGCCTGAGCAGTTCCGGGTTGCCCGCCAGGGCGGCACCGAGCGTGCCTTCAGCGGCGCTTACTGGAACCAGAAGGGTAATGGCAGCTACCACTGCATCTGCTGTGATGCCGAGCTTTACAGCAGCGCCACCAAGTTTGATTCCGGTACCGGTTGGCCCAGCTTCTGGGATGGGGTAAGCGCTGCTGCCATCAGCACCCACACCGATAACGCCCACGGCATGGTGCGCACAGAAATTCGCTGCGCAAATTGCGACGCCCACCTTGGCCACGTCTTCAACGACGGCCCGGCCCCAACCGGTCAGCGCCACTGCGTCAATTCGGCGTCCCTGGCCTTCAAGGCGAGCTGAGAGGGCTACTGAGCCTCGATCCTGGACTTATTTCACCAGGGATCTTCTAGGTCGTTGCTGGCCAGGTCTTCAGCCTCCACATCCAGGGGTTCGCGGTAGGGGGTGGGGGCGGGCCGCCTCTCTAGGGGGCGAGTTTCTCGTGGTCGAGCATCAAGAGATCGAGCATCAAGAGATCGAGCCTCGAGGGGGCGAACCTGCCTTGGTAGAGGTTCGGCCTGCAGGGGGCGGCGACTGGGTTCAGCTGGACGCTCTTCGTAACGTGATTCCTCGTAGCGGGTTTGCTCGTAGCGGCTCTCCTCCTCGTCATCGAGGTAGCGGCGCTGGCGCAGGGGTTCCCGTTGGCGCTGCTCATCGAGTTCGACGTAATCGAACTCCTCATCGGGCTCGAAGGTCTGGCTGGTGGCCGGCTGGATGCGGCGCTGTTCCTGCACTGCCGGCTGGCCTGCAGCCAGTTGGTTTTCCACGGGCACCATGCCGGTGCGGTATCGGTCCCGCTCCTCCTGCTCCCAGCTCGGTCCACCAATACCAAGCTTCTCGAGCAGCCCGGAGCCCAACTGCTTGAGCTTGTCTTCGGCGCCCTCGTAAACAATGATTCGATCCGGCCCGCTGCTGACGATTTCCTCAACCGTGAGCTCCCAGGTGCTCAGCACGCCTTCACCCAGCAGGGGCACTCCCAGGGCGCCGATCACCAGGGTGGCCAGCTCGCCGGTTTCGATGTCGAAGCTGAAGCCCAGCACCCGGCCCAGCTGGTCGCCCGCTTCGGTGATCACCTGGCAGTTGATCACCTTGCCGTAACGGTCAGGGTTGAAGCCCTCCGCCAGCGAATCGGCGGAATCAACCAGGATCACATCGCCCACCTGGCGGATCCGGTCGAGGGGCATCCAGCGCGGCAGGCCTGGCAGGAAGCGGGTCAGAGGGTTGTCGCGCAGGCCCAGCGCCACCACTTCGCGCCGGTCGATATCCACCACCACCTCGCCCACCACGCCCAGCCGGCGGCCGGTGTCGCGGGTGATCACCTGGGTGCCCATCAGCTCGGAGCGCAACCAGAGGCGATCACTTGGGGCGGCAGCAGTTGCCCCGGGATCTGCGGAAGGGGGGATGGAGGAGGTCAATGAAAGGGTCGTACCCGTGGCCCAGTCGGCCCATTGTGGCTCACCTGCTCCGCTGGGGAAGGGGCGGCTCAGGCAGCGGGCGGTAACCCGACCACCTGGGTGTGGGCGCCCCGGGCCTGGGTGACACCAATGGTGCGGGTTGCGGCGGCGATCATCGGGCGCCGGTGGCTCACCACCATGAATTGGGCCTGGTCTGCCTGGCCGGCAATCAGGGCGGCGAGGCGCTCCACGTTGACGCCGTCGAGAAAGCTGTCGACTTCGTCTAATGCATAGAAGGGCGAAGGGCGGAAGCGCTGCAGGGCAAACAGGAAGCTCAGCGCCGTGAGCGATTTCTCGCCGCCACTCATGGAGTTGAGACGTCGCACCGCCTTGCCCTTGGGGTGGGCCACCAAGGTGAGGCCACCTTCAAGGGGTGCTTCCGGGTTTTCCAGCTGCAGGTGCCCCTCGCCGTCGGATAGCCCTTCAAAGATTGTGCGGAAATGGCCATCCACCGCTGTGAAGGCTTCAAGAAAGGCCTCCTGGCGCAGGGTGGCCACGGTTTCGATGCGCAGCAGCAGCTCTTCGCGCTCCTTGCTGAGCACTTCGAGCCGCTCCTCCAATTCCGCCAAGCGGGTTTCGAGCTGCTCAAGTTCCTCGAGGGCGAGCATGTTCACCGGTTCGAGGGCTTCCATCCGGGCCTGCAGGCTGCGCAGCTCCGCCTGTAGGGCAGCGAGCCCTGTCTCCCGCACTTCTGCGGGAATCTCCGGCCTCGGCTCAGGCAGTTCCCGCTCCAGTTGTTCCAGGCGCAGCTGGTCGCCACGCTGCTGTTCGGCCAGCGATTCGATCTCCTCGCCGAGGCGTTGCAGTTCCCATTGGCGCTGTTGCAGGGCCTGGCGCTGGGCGGCCAGCTGGGCTTCGGCGGCATCGCGGGCGCGGCGGCTTTCGCCAAAGCGGGTTTGCAGCTGCTGCTGCTCAGCTGCCAAGGTGCTTCGCCGCTCCTGATCCGCCTGGTGCTGCTCTTTCCAGCGAGCTCGCTCCTCCACCAGGGTGTTCACAGCGGCCACCAGCCGCTGTTCATCGGCGCTGAGGGCCTCGAGCTGGTTGCTGAGGCGCTCGGCGCTCAGGGCCCGTTCGCGCCGGGCCGCCAGCAGCCCATCACGCTGGCTGCGGGCCGCGGCCAGGGCCGAGTCGGCCGCCTCCAGCTCGCTCTGCAGCCCCTGCCAGCGGGCTGCATCGCCGGAGGATTGCACTGCAGCTTCGGCCTCTTCCAAGGCGAGGCGTTGTTGCTGCAGCGGCAACAGCAGGGATTCGAGTTGCTGCTGGCGCTGCAGATCGCTCTGCAAGGCCTCCTGCAGTTGGCCCAGGCGACTGCCCAGCTGCTGCTGGCGTTGCAGTTGGGGGGCTAGGGCCCGCTGGGCGGCGCTGCGCTCGGCCTCCAGGCCCGCCTGGCGCTGCTGGTGTGAGAGCAGCCGGGGGCGCAGGGCCTCGAGCTGCTGGCCCAGCTCGGCTTCCTTGCGGCGGCAGGCCAGCAGGCTCTCGCCCAGTTCCAGCAAGCGCTGGCGCAGGGGTGCGGCTTCGTCGCCGTCCTGGCTGCGGCCGAAGCTGAGCTGGCTGCCCCGCTGTTGCAGGCTGCCGCCGGTCATGGCGCCGCTCTTCTCCAGCAGTTCGCCGTCGAGGGTCACGGCCCGGCAGCGGCCCAGTTCGCGTCTGGCATTGGCCAGGCTGTCGAACACCAGGGTGTCGCCGAAGACGTAGCGGAACACCTCGGCGTAAACGGGCTCGTAACCCACCAGATCCACCGCCTTGCCCACCAGCCCACCGCTTGCAGGGCCACCTGCTGCTCCCCCGCGTTGCAGGGCGGCTCCGCCGCTACCACTGGAGCCGCTACCGGAGCTCCCGCGAATCTTGTTGAGCGGCAGGAAGGTAAGCCGGCCTGCCCGGCGACTTTTGAGCAGCTCGATCGCCCGGGCGGCGATGCGGTCGTCGTCGACCACCACCTGGCCGAGGCGGCCGCCGGCGGCCACTTCCAGCGCCAGGCGCACCCGCTCCTCCACTTCGCCGAGCTGGGCCACCGGCCCGTGGATGCCGTCCATGCCAGCCTCCAGCAGTACCCGCAGGGCGCCGGTACCGCGGCTTTCCTGCAGGGTGTCGCGGCGGCTGTCTAGCCGGGCGATTTCGCGCTCGAGCTGGGTTTGCTCCTGCTCGAGGCGGCTGCGGGTTCGCTGCTGAAGGGCCAGGGCTTCGGCTAGCTCCTGCACCTGCTGCTGCTCCAGGCGGGTGGCTTCCAGCACTTGCTGCCAGCTGCTTTCGGTGGCCTCCAGTTGCTGCTGGGCACTGCGATGGCTGGCCCCTTCCTGCTGCTCTTCGGCGCCGAGCTCGGCCAGGCGCTCCTGGTGCTGCCGCAGCCGCTCCTGTAATTGCTGACGCTCGGCCTCCAGGGGGCTGATCTGCTCGCCGAGCTGCTGGCGGGCGCGGCTGCGCTGCTGCTGTTCTTCCAACCAGCTGCCGGAGCGCCCCGCCACCTCGCCAAGCCGGCGGCGCGATAGCTCCACGGCGGCTTCGGCATCGCGGCAGCCGGCGTCGGCATCGCTGAGAGCGGCTTGGTCGGAACTGGCCTCGAGGGCCTGCTGCTGCTGGCGCAGCTCGCCCTGAGTGCGGGCCAGCTCGTGGCGCTGGCGTTGCAGGGCCTCGGCATCGAGCTGGTGTTTGCCTGCCTGGCGGGTTAGTTCGCGGCCACTGGCCTCAAGGCCTGCCAGCTCGGCCTGCACGGCGATCAGCTGATCTTCACCTAAGGCTTTTACCTCAGCTTGGAGTTGCTCGAGCACGGTGGCGGCGGCAGCCAGGCCCGTTTCTCCCTCGCTGATCGCCTCGCGTTCAGACTGTTGCTGACTGGCGAGGCTGGCGCTGCGTTGCCGCAGGGCAGCCTGGTTCGCCTGGGCTGCTTCAAAGGCCAGCACCTGCTCCTGCAGGCGGCCGTTGTGGTGGCGCTGGCGCAGGTCTTGATAGGTGCGGGCTTTGGCGCAGTCGCGCTCAAGTTTCTGGCGGGAGCTGAGCAGCTCCTGCTGCACGATTGAGCAGCGCTCCTGACGCTCTTGCACCTCATCAAGCTTGCCGCGGCTCTGTTCGATGCGGCTGTCGAATAGGGCGACACCAGCTAGCTCGTCGATGATGCCGCGCCGGTCCCGGGCGCTCATCGAGACGATGCGCGTGACGTCTCCCTGCATCACCACATTGCTGCCTTCAGGATCCACCCGTAGGCGCCGCAGCTGGCTTTGGAGCTGTTGCAAATTGCAACTCACCCCATCGGCGCTGAAGCTGCTGGCATAGGTGCCGCCGGGGGCAACCCGCAGGCGCCGGCTCACCGTCCACTCCTGTTGGCCTGGCTTGATCCAGGGCCCTTCTTCGGGCGGCTCCAGGCCAGCTTCGGCCTGGTCGGGTTGCCACTCACTGAGGTCAAAGCGCACGCTCACCGAGGTTTCGGCGGCCTTGCCCTCGCGCAGCATGGCGCTGTTGATTAGATCCGGCAGGCGATCTGCCCGCATGCCGCGGCTGCTGGCCAGGCCCAGACAAAACAACACCGCATCAAGGATGTTGCTTTTGCCGGAGCCGTTGGGGCCCGTGACCACCGTGAAACCTTCTTCCAGCGGGATCGTGATCGAGCCGCCAAAGGACTTGAAGTGGGTGAGCTCGACCTGATTGATGTGAACCAACAGGCCCGTGCGCCGAGCAGCAGAAATGTAGCGGAGGGTTTCGAAAGCTCAACCCCCTCCTTACCTTGTGGTCTGAGCTTCGCAGTCGCCCCCTCTCACCATGACCGCAGAACTGCCATGACCGCTGAAACGCCTCCCCGCGCCGCCAGCCCAGAGGGCTTCCGCGACCGTTTTGAGACCCTGATCCCCACCATTCAGCGGGAGTGGCCGGCCGTTGCCCGCCAGACCCTGGAGGCCACTCGGGGCAGTTTTGATGAAGTGGTTGAGGTGATTTCCAGCCAGACAGGCCGCACCGCTAGTGCGGTGAAGGACCAGTTGCTTGAGCTGCTCGAGGTGGCCGGGGACCAGACCAGCCGCCTAGCGGACAACCTGGCGCCCTTGGAGGCCCAGTTGGAAAACCTGCTCGATGAGCTCAACACCACCTTGCGGCCTCGTATTGAGAAGCCGGTGCGGGAGCGTCCGCTGATGGCGATCGGCATCGCCACCGGTGTCGGGGTGCTGCTCGGTCTGCTGCTCGCCTCAGGCCGGCGTTCCTCATGACGGATCCGAACTCGCCAGGCCCAGCCCGGGTGGCGGCCGGTCGGGTCGGCGCCTTGATGACCTCGGTGATGGACCTGCACGTGCGCATCGCCCTGCAGGAGGTGGACCGGGAGAAGCGGCGCCTGATCAGCGGTGGCCTGCTGATCAGCGGTGGCCTGGCGCTGCTGCTGTTGGCGCTGATCGGCGCCGAGCTGGCCCTGCTGCTGTGGCTGCACGACGCCCAGGGGCTGAGTTGGATCCACGCCGCCCTGGTTGTGGCTGCCCTGGATCTGGTGCTGGCCGGGGTGTTTGTGCGGGTGGGCGGCCAGCTGCTCAAGGGCCCCTACCTGCCCCAGACCACCGCAGGTCTCAGTAAAACCACTCGCGCAATCCTGGGTCGTTAACGCACCTCATAGTGCAGCCAGCGGCAGTCAATGCCTCCGTTGCTGATTGGGATGCGGCGGCTGGCCTTCATTTTGAGGGCGCCGGTGAGCTCCGGGTTGCCGCTGAGCAGCCACATGCTCCAGCCGCCGCAACGCTCTTTCACCATGCGGCCCAGGTCGGCGTAGAGAGGCTCCAGAGCATCACGCTCGCCGATTCGCTCCCCATAGGGCGGGTTGCACACCAAGATGCCCGGCCCTGGCGGAGGCACGAAGTCGCGGCAGTCGCCCAGGCTCAGTTCCAGGGCACTTGCGATGCCGGCAGCCTCAGCGTTGCTGTGGGCTTGATCAAGCACGCCGGGATCTTGCTCCCTGCCAACGATCGGCGCCAGGGGGTCTCCGCTGGGGAGCGTCTCTCGGGCCAGGGAGCTGGCCGCTTGCCGCTCTTGCTGCCAGAGCTGGGAGTCGAACTTTGGCCAGCGCTCCAGGGCGAAGCGGCGGCCCAGACCCGGCGCCCGGCCCAGGGCCATGCAGGCCGCCTCAATCAGCAGGGTGCCGGAGCCGCAAAGGGGGTCGGCCAGGGGCACCGAGCCATCCCAGCCGGTGAGGGCGATCAGGCCGGCGGCGAGGTTTTCCTTGAGCGGGGCCAGGCCCATGGCAGCCCGGTAGCCGCGGCGGTGCATGCTGCCGCCGCTGCCATCGAGGCTCAGGGCTGCTTCGCCGCCGCCAAGGTGCAGATGGATGGAGAGGTCGGGATCGTCGAGGTCAACGGAGGAGCGGGCGCCCCACTGCTGGCGCTGCAGATCCACCAGGGCATTTTTGACCTGCAGGGCGCTGTAGTGACTGTGGTTGAGGCCAGGAGCGCTGCCGGTGGCATCGACGCGGAAGGTGGCGCCAGGAGGCAGCCAGCGGCTCCAGTCGACGGCGCGCTGCACACCGTCGTAGAGCTCGTCCTTGCTGCGACAGGGAAATTGAGCCAGTTCAAGCAGGAGCCGGAAGGGCAGGCGGGCTTGCAGGTGCAGCCGGTAGAAGCCAGCCAGGTCTGTTTGGAAGCGCACGGCCCGGCGTAGGCGTGCTGCGGCTTGGCAGCCCAAGGCCGTGAGCTCAGCTGCCGCGGCTTCTTCGAGCCCCGGTGGCACAACCGCTATGCCGCTGATTGATGTGCTGTTTGGTTCGGTGATGCCCACCCCTGCGCCTGCCCTTGCTTGCTGCCACAATGAACCAGTCAGGTTTCGGCCTGACTAGGTGGCTCACACCAGTGCTTCGGACAGCGGTTCGATTCCGCTCAGCTCCACTTAAACGGGGCTGCAATGGTTTCGACGGGGTATAAGGAGGGTGACTGAAGCCTGCTCGGTAAGAGCACACACGTAACAGCGAACAACATCGTTGCTTTCTCCCGTCAGACCGCCCCTGTGGCTGCCTGACCCTGTAAGGGAGATGGGGTGAGGTCAGCCTTATCACCCAAATGACCGCTTGGGGGTGGAAGCCCCCCTTTAAGTAGTGCCCTGGAAGGGGCCTTCCCATTGCAGCTCGCCCGAGCGATGGCCTGTCCCCACTGCGGCAGTTGGTCGGTTAAGGCGGATCGCAGCCTGGCTGGACGACTGGTGTGTGGTCGTTGCGCCAGGCCGCTGGGGGCAGCCCAGGCGCCCCGGCGTCAGCGGCGCTTCCGATCGAGGCGCCCAGGTCTCTCTTTAGGCGTTGGAATGGTTGCGCTGGTTGCCTTGGCTGCGCTGTTGGCAGCCTGGGACGAGCAGCGGCTCAGATTCACTGCGCCGCTCGAGCGCCTCGCCCCTAACTCGCAACTAAGAACCCCAGGATTGTTCTGAGCCTTGCGCTTCAGAGATCCCCCAGGGAGCGCAGGGTTTGCACGGGGGCTGCTTCAGGGTCGCCCGATTGCCCGCATTACTGCGCCCTGGCATAGGCCGCCATGGGAGCACAACGGAATCGCCTGGCCGTTTACCGAAGCGCCGCTGGACGCACTGCTAGCCATTTTTTGAGTTGAGCTAAGCGGAGCTGAGGAAGGGCCTGGTCTGGAGCCTGAACCTGCTGCAGCTTGCTGGGTGGTGGCGGTGTTAACGGTGTTGCGGGCTTTATCGAGCGCACCTGTGTAAGCAGGCATGGAGGTGCCCTGCAGGGTGCCTTGAATAGCACTGGCTCCAACCATGGGCGCCAATCCTTGGGCTATTGCATTGCCGGCTGGCAAAACGACGGCCGCAACCAGAGCGGCTTTCAGCAGATTCGAAGACATATTGAGAGGCGACTAGGAATCAAGGCTGGCTTGGCTTGGCAGCTCCGGTAAAGCCGCTCCACACTTTCAGCTCTTCAATTGTTTGTACCCCTTCGCGGCGCTCCTTGCCGGCCAGGTCCCAGGTGGGGAAAGCCCGTATCTGGGCGGCCATGCAGCGGCTACGGCCATCGTCAGTCTTGTCGCACTCCACATAGGGGAGGGAATTTCCCCCTTCTTTGCCAAACAGGTTTTTTTGCTGGAAGCAGGCCGGGCACCACCAGGCGCCATAAAAAACAGCTCCCCTAGCGCGCAGGTGGGCACTTAGCTCTTTTTGTTCCGGCGTAGAAGCAGAAAGGGCCTCCCCCAAGGTGGCAGTGGTGGAGCTGCCGGAAGTTGTGGCGCCGCTACCGGCGCTGGCAGTGGCCGTAAAGCCAAGCAGCACAGTGCTTAGGGCGATAAGCAGGCCGGAGCGCAGGAAGCCAAACCAGGGCATCAGCTTCCAGAAGCAACAACCAAAACTAGTTCCGTTGCTTGCTTTTGCCTGTGTGTGTGGGCAAAACACAGCCGATGGCCGCGCCGCCGCGTTCGGCCTTCCGCCCTTC
>Ga0247844_1000864_pt1 | contig 60313 bp, 93 predicted proteins | sample LaCtaG_FD_192421 | JGI IMG/M metagenome (GOLD analysis project Ga0247844, IMG submission 192421) | Freshwater microbial communities from meromictic Lake La Cruz, Castile-La Mancha, Spain - LaCruzMarch201714.5m_1 | ecosystem: Environmental > Aquatic > Freshwater > Lake | place: Spain: Castile-La... | reverse complement strand
GACCTTTGCCTTCGGAGGGTAGAGGTCTAAAATTGACCCTTGATTTTCCACCTTCCAAGACCACCGTGTTTATTGAGGTAAACCATCATCCAACTTTGGCAGGGCGAGGCGAAAATCTTTTTCCACCAATTTTCCACCGTCGATCAGGGGTTTTCCGTCAGCATTCACGTCGATGAAGCGAAGCAGCTCTGGTTCAGCCCTGAACCACTCTCCACTGGTAGCGAACTTGTCAAACCGAGCTTTCAGTTCGCCTTCAAGCTGGAACGACCCCGGCAGCAGACCGACGAGGTAGATGGTGTTGCTGTTGCCTCCATTGATGTTCTTCAGCCTCTTTTGGACGTCAGTCGAGACGCCGATCTTGATCGCGCCCGAGCAGTAGAAGAAATAGACCCAGGCAGGGCTCGTGCCGCGCAGGCGCATCAGCGCCTCCTGGCGAGCAAGCGGATGATCAAGGTCGACCTTCGGCAGTGTGGGTACAGACAAGGCTTCGTCCGCCAGCTTGTAGGCTGCCGCGATGGCGCTCTCGTTGCCGTTGGCAAAATCGACCGACACAGACTCGACGGCGGCGCTGACCTCGCTGTGGGCAAGGTGGCCGTACCGGTTCGACACCATTTCGATCGTTTTCCACCCACCCGCGTCCTTCACGAACTGGAGCGAGAACCCGGCGCGCAGCATGCGGGTCGCGAAGGCGTGGCGGCCCAAGGAGTGCGGGGAGAAATAAGGTACGCCAGCCTTAAGGCACGCCCTCTGCAGGTCCCGGCGGACGTTCGACGGAGCTACTGGACCATACCGAAACAGGTGCTTGTGCTGGCCAAAATCCGGCATCGCCTCAATGCACTTGATGACGTGTACGGTGAGGCGGATCTGCAGGGCGTTGCCCATCTTGTCCTTGCCGATCATCAGCACGCCCTGGTCTCGAAGGTAGTCCCCCCGGGCGGCGTTGAGCGCATCCCCAAGACGGCGACCGTGCAGGGTCATGAAAGCCACCAGGGCGCGCAGGTGCGGCGTTAGGAATGGTTCGACCTTGGAGTACCAAGCGTCATCTGGGATCGCCTTCTGGGGCGACGACTTGTGGCCCTTTGGGCGCGTGAGATCTGGTGGTGGGCAGACCTTCGACTTAGAGGCCATCTTCAGGACAGCGTTGACCGGCGTATAAAGGTGCCGGTTGACATAGCCAGGGGACGCTTCTCTGCGGAATAGTTTCTGGGCCACCCGCAACATGACCGTGTCGTCAATATCGGCGCAATTCATGTCGCCGATGGCTGCGATTATTCGATCTGACATAAAGCACGGCTCGTGCCCAGCATCCCAATAATTCATGCACGCCCTGGCGAAAGTCATTCTTTTGCCACTCGCCTTCGCCCGCTCCTCGTACTCACTATTTAGGCGCGCACACTCCGCTTTTCTTTCCGCAGCGTTTGCAGCTTTTCCAAGGCCAATGTCGACTCGCTGATGGGCAATCGTGCCGTCCTCTTTTTTGACGGGGACGTTGCCTCTGGCGCTCCAATACGTGACGCCGTTTTTGATGCGACTGGCAGGTTTAAGGGTGGCTCTGATTGCAAATTTTTCACGCATCCGATTAAATCATCCTTGTATCGCTCGACCATCTCCAGTGTCGTGACGTAGCGTCCGCCGACCTTTCTGGCAAAGCCACGGCGCGCCATGTCCTCACGGAGCCAGCGCAGACTACGCGGTCGTGTGCCCTCGCGCCAGACCAGGGCACTGACGGTCTCATCGACCTGCGTGAGGGCGTTGGTCACCGGGCATCCTCCTCAGTTTGGCTCCTACCATCAGGTCTCGACAGGCGTGCCTGACGCACTTGACGACGTTTCGCGCGGATCGTTGATTTTCACTTGGCGACCCTGCATAGGTGATGCGCCTCTTTTTGCCGTCATAGATGATTTGGACAAATGGGTGTTTCCCGCCCATCCCAAATTGAGCCGACACCTGGGGCCAGCTTATCAATTCCTGCTCTATCGCCTCGCGTATTTCACGGCACATTGCTGGTTGCCTTTTTGATGACATCAATGACATCACGCCGCGATAGAAACTGCAGAGATTTAATCGCCCATTCGACGCGCAATAGAAGCTCGGGGATATCGGCATCAATTTTGCCCTGAGCATGCAAACTCGACAGTGGAGCAGCGGCCAAATCTTTTAGCTGCTCCACGGCCTGGATTTGATCGAGGATACCGGGTTTCATTATGCTGCCTGCTGCAGCTGCTTCTGCGCCTCGGCCATCTGGCGAATGGCGTTGCCGCGATGGTTGTCCTGGTGCCAGAAAGCACGCAGAGCCTCCTGGTTAATCCTCAGGAACGTGTCGACGTCCTGGGGACGCAACGTGATGATCACTCCGCTGATAACCGTGAAGAACTGCGTCGGGTCGAAGTCCTGATGGCTGCCGTTCAGGTATTTGATGCGGTACCAGCCGGGCAGTGGTCCTGCTGCCATGGTATGCTGCTGTGGTGCGCCCTCTTGCACTTTGGTCTCGGGGGTGCTGTCGACGTGCTCCTCCTCGACGTCGATGCCGACCGACAGGTTGAACATGCCGGTCAAGCCGTTCTTGCGGGCGCTGGAGACCGCTTTGTTGACGCCCTTGTCGCCATTGTCTGCAGCCTCGCCCAGGCAGGCCAGAGCGTAGGTGTCCTCGGGTTGGTCGACTGAGGTCAGCACCAGAAGGCCCTCGACGTGCGTGACGTTGCCGTTCCTCGTCCACTTGGTGACGCAGAAGTCAATCGTGGCCCCGTGGGCTGCAGCAGCCTTTTCGCACTCGCGGGCCATTTTGTGGATAGACAGCGCATCGAACTTCCCGGCCCGGCCCGTGTCGAAGTGTTTGAACATCTCGGCGTGACGCAGGTCGGCACCGATGCGGAGACGACGCAGGCGGATGTTGGCGTGAGGATCCCAGTCCTCCCCGGATAAACGCTTAGCCTCCGGTTCGGGCTGGCGGTTCTCGGGATTGGTGCGCACCTGGGGCTCAGGTGCAGGATCGGTCGCAAGACGTGCCTTAACCATGGGGATGACGCTCCTTCGCGCGCTGTTTGATCCAGGTGGAAAACTCGGGGTCGCTGGCCAGCAGCTCGTGCAGGTCACGGTCTGGCATTTGCCCCGAGAGGATGACGGCCTCTAGGATCTCGAACCTCGACATCAGGCTGCCTTCCTTGATTTAGCGGTTGGTTTGCGGAACGAGATCGTCTGGTCACCGCGCACGAGCCGCGCGCCGGGGATCGGGTCGTAGGTGGCCAGAGCACCCAACAGGTCGTTCTCGTCGGTGATCTCGCTCTGAGGCTCGACCGCCATCCAGGCCGCGTATGCGTCCCGGCTGGAGAACAGCAGCTCGGCGAGTTGGTCCAACTTGCTGTAGATGTCGGTGCCGGTGTCACCCAGGATCGCCTGACGCTTTTCTTCGATCGACAACAAGGTCGAGCGGACGGCGGCCACATCGGGGGCAAATTTTGAATAGATCAGCGGCAGCACCGAACCGTCGGTGATCTCAACCGAGAGACCCCCGTCACGCAGGCCAACCGACCCCATGTCGCCCTTCCAGCTCTCCTGACCGCTCTCCTGGAGAGCCTGCAGGATGATGGCACTGATGCTCTCGGCCCGCTCGGACTTGGCGTAGGCGCGCTCGGTCCACTCCTTGGCGACCGCCTTATAGGATGTCACCAGCGCCTCGCTGTCGAGTTTGTCGCGCAGGAGCGCATTCATAATGCTGTCGAGGTCAACGCAGCCCTCGATGGTGTCGCGAATGGTTTCCTCGTCGTGCGCCTGGGCCTCAAGTTTTGACCGCAGGGCCGAGATGAACTTAATCTGGGCAGCTGCTGCCCATGCTGTGTGTTTACTGGACATTGGACAACTCCGCCTTCTTGGCCCGCAGGCGCTTTAGTTTGAGGCCAGCTGCAAAATGCAGGGGCACGCTGTAGGCGTGCGGGTGCTCTCGGTAGATCCGCCACCAATGGCGACAGACCAGCTGCTGCTCCGCTATTTGCTCGTCGATTTCAGGCATGATTAATCCCCGCGTACGCTGTGAGTTGACCGCCCGGCGGCAAAGCAGAGATGGCACCGGGCGGTCGTTCGGCAGATGCAAAACCCCGCTGCCGATAACTGACGTTTACAGTTGATTTACGCCTCTGTCAACTATGCGTTGACACTTGATAAAAAAAAAATGACGCAGCACTGATCTGCGTCATTTTTTTATCAATTGTACGGAACAAAACACACACATCAATCGTGGTGGAACGAGATGTGCTCCTTCATGACCCCCAACACCGCATCCCCCGCAGCCATGGCGATTTCTGGGTAGGCCTCGTTGGTGGCGCACAGCCGCGCGCCGTTGCTATCCCCATGCCGAACCGGCATAAAGCGGCGAAATACCGGGCTGCCGCTGGCAAAGGCAAAGACCAGATTACCCGGCTCGGGCTCGACCAAAGGCTCCAGCGTGACGATGTCACCAACCCGAAATCTAGGCTCCATACTTTTGTCACGAATATGGATCGCAATCGCGTCGTCTGAGTGCTTAGTGATTGTAGAGACATACTTTTCAGGATTACTCTCAGCCCGCGTAACGCGCCCCATCAAAACCTCCACGCCCATGTGAGGTCTATACAATGGCACGAATGATTGACCAGCATCAAGCCTAAGCGATACTGATGATCGATCAGTTAACTCAGCAGTGGTGCCGGAAAGCAACTCCTCAACTGTAACGCCTACAGCTAGGGCGAATTTAGCCAAATTGCCCAGAGTCGGTGGTGCTTGACCGCGCTCCCAGGCCGATAGGGCCTGCTTGCTGATGCCGGTTAGCGCCCGCAAATCGTCCTGCGATCGGTTTACCTGTAGGCGCGCCTGCTTGATCCTCTTACCCAGCTCGACATACTCGTCTTTGATCGGTTTTGCCATGTTTGGGCCTCTAAAGATGATCAGAAATCACGCCCACCGGCATTTGTTTCCCCAGCCTGCGAGCGATCAAACAGTGCCACAGTCGACAATATAGACTCAAGACAGACATTCCGCTGTTGCTGCTTGTTGAAAACAATCAGTCAGTAGTGGACAGTCAGCTGCAGGTTGACACAGTCCTATCGCCCTGATATGGCGGATGCATGGTCAAAAAACTTAAAAAACAGGATGCCGACGCTATCGAGGCCGCTCTGGACGCCGTCGAGGTGTCGGAGGCGGACGAGATGCCGGTCGTGCCACTGAAACAGCGCCTGCGTCAGCAGGGGCTAGATCGGCTGCGCGCACGGCTTGACGAGATGGAAGTTGCCGATCGGTGGCTTGCCAAACAGCTGGGATTGACCCGCCAGAACGTCAGCAAGTGGAAGGCCGTACCTGAAGACTACCTTATGCAGGTGTGCGAGCTGACGCGGCTCAAACCCCACGAAGTCCGTCCCGATCTCGAACGGTTGTTTGACTACGTCAAAGAAGGGCTCGCCGCCTGACTGCTGCTGCTGCTCAATCGAGCAGGAACGGAGGGACGGCAATGGCACGATATTGGACCGAAGAGCGGGTCGCAGCACTGACCCGAATGGTGAGGCAAGAGGGGCTGATTTACGAGGTCATCGCCGAGCGGCTGGGTGACGGGTGTACGACTGGGATGATTTCGGCAAAGGTGGATCGGCTCGGCATTGGCCGGGGCCACCAGGCGCGCAATCAGCTCTACAAAAGCCGCAAGCACGGTGTCGCCAAACTCGCTGTTGCTGCCCTGCGGGCAGATGTGCAGCATGCGGCGGCGATGGCGCGAATGGAGATGGAGCAGGCCCTCAGGGATGACCTTATCTCCATTCACGATCTCGATGAGGTGGCACCGTCGTGCCGTCACATCGCGGGCGAGCCGGTCGGCGACGTGCGGTACTGCGGCAAGCCATCGGTGATGGGTCTGTCGTGGTGCGTGGATCATGCCCGGCGCTGCCTGGGTGGCTCGGGAGGTTTGGGTGCCGAAGCAGGAGATGTGTTCAGTCTGCCGGATCGCGTTCGCGAACTATGCGCTGCGTGATTTGAAAACAAACGTGAGGACGTGGTTCTGCCAGAGCCACGTCCCGCGCGACGAGTTCACGATGGTGGGGCAGACGTTCCTGTCCATGTTCGAGGAGGCCTTCCTCAAACAGAAAAACGAAACGCCCTCCACCGTGTCCAGCGGTGAGGGCGTGGGAAGATGTCCGTTTTAGGGGCCTGGGGGCCGACATGACCTGACGATTTGATCATCTCTTAGCACAAGGGAAGCAACTCGTCATGTCAAAAATCGACCACGTACTCTGGACGCTGGGGACGCTCGCGTTTCGTGGCAGTATCACCGCAGCGGTGGCACTCGCCTGGGTCGTCTCCGCCCTGGCCAACTACACCCACGCCGCCGAGATCTCCCACCATGCGCCAGTCACCATTGGCGCGGCCCTTGCGGCGGACATATTCAAGGCACTTATCCCCATGAGTTTGGCTGCAGCATGGCGGCAGCGCGACTGGGCTATCGTCGCCGTCTGCGTACTGGTCTGGCCGTTCTGCATGGCCTACTCGGTCAAATCGGCAACCGGCTACATCGCTGGCGTCCTGACCGACTACAAGGCCAATCGCGACAAGGACGGCGCAGCCACCGCCTCCCTGGCATCCCAGATCGCCACCGCCACCGCCAGCATCGCCGAGATGACCGACAGTAAGCTGTACGGGCCACCGGCTCAGCGCGGGTACTGGGACGGCGAAATCGTCAAGGCCGAGACCAAGATCGCCGCCCTGGCCAGCAAGATGAAGGACGAGAAGGGTACCGGCGACGCAGACCCATTTTCGGCCCTCATCGTCAAGCACAGCAATCTCTCGGACGCACAGGTCAACCTGATCGCGATCCTGGCGTTCCTGATGGTGCTGGAGACCTTGTCGACTTTTGGCGCAATCCTGATTGCGCCCCTAATGGGAAACCCCGCGCCGGTACCAGCCCAGCAAGCCCAGGAGGAGGTCGATGAGGCCGAGCCAGATGAGCCAACGCCGGTCACAACCATGCCCCATCTGCGGCTAGTCACCACCAAGGGCGGTAAGCGGTACGTGCCCAACGCCCAGGCGATGCGGACCCGCCTCCTGCATAAAGCTCAGGCCCAGGAGTTCCTGGACTACGTGCGGGCCAAGCACCAGGGCACGGACACGCTGCCGATGACCACGGTGCAGAGCCTGTACTCCAGTTGGGTCGCCCGCACCAAGTGGACAGTTCTCAAACCAAACCTGCTCGGCCAGCAGCTGCTCTCCGCTGGGTGCGTCAAGATCACCAACCCCTATGGCCGCCCCTGCTACAAGCTGCCAGTCGCAGTAAAGGCGGCCTAAAGTCGCAGTAAAGGCGGCCTAAAAAAGAGAAACCCGGCAGCGATCTGGACGCTGCCGGGTAGCCAGGGCACTGGGAACCCTGTGGAGACGACGCCGTGCGGGGGAGCCCAGCGTCTGAAAATGAATTACACCAATCCAGAACCGCCGTCAACCCGGAGTGGACGTGGAACAGTCGAAAATCGAGAAGCTGGCTAAGTTCGCCGGGATGCTCACCTCAGACCACGAGGGCGAGATCGCGGTAGCCGCGCGCATGGCCACCCGCATCCTGCGCGAGGCCGGGATCACCTGGAGCGATCTGGTGTACCGCGCGTTCACGACGCGATCGCAACCGGTGGCCACCGCGACTACGAACGGTTTTGGTCCGGGCCGGAGCTATGAACAGACCCAGCAGCAACAGCGCCCGGCTGGCCGCCAGTATGAACGCAGCAACGAGTTCACGGCCAGCTGCCAGGGATTTAAGGCATGGGATCTGATCCGCTGGGCGGACAAGCACCGGTTCATGATGGATGCCTGGGAAAACGAATTTATCAACAGCCTGATGAAGCGGGGACCATCGGTCAAGCTGTCGACCAAACAGTGGCAGATCCTCCTCCGGATCGCCGAGACGACCGGTGCAAAAAGGCATTCAGCGGCCTGAGTTGCCTGTGCATGGTCAGTCAATGGTTGACAAATCATATGGTCTGGCGCACAAGAAAAACCCCCGGCGGTGTGATGACCAGCCGAGGGTGATGGGGAGCGTCGCAACTCCCATAAAACATAATTCGATCGCTCTCGCAACAGTTTTTTTGCGGGCGGAAAAGCTGCGCCTAGACGTCAACTATGGAGAGACAAAGAGTGGCAGCCAATGAGTAACGAGATCCAGATACTGGATGAGCTACGCGCGATCCTGGTCGACCCTGAGATGGGAGACCGTGCGAAAGTGCTGACGGCGTTGATCCGGCTTAACGTCGACAAAGAAACACGCAAGCTCGAAAACGTGGATGTCGAGCGGCTCGTGCAGGCCCTGGATGCCAATCACCGGCAACGTGTCTCAGCAGCCCTAAAAGAGGCCGTTGAGGCCGGGCACCTCATCATCAAGCGGACACCAAACCGACCAGCATCCTACCGCATGCCGATGACGGCTGAGCGGATGGAACGTATCACCAACGAACTACTCCCCCTGGCCAATCTCAAGCGTTCAGTTGCTCCAGCAACCGAGTTGGCCGTCCTAAATACCGGACAACAGGAAAAGCGGACAGCCGGAAATCCGGACAGCCGGAAATCCGGTCGACCTGTGTCCGGAAATCAGGACAGCGGTCGACCGGATTTTAGGACATCCTCTTATATACAGGACTTTATCCAGGACTATCAGCAGGACTATTTCGCCGTTGCCTTAGATCCTTCGTCAGTTACTGAAACCAGGGACACTCAAAAGCGGAGCAAATCTCATGCTCCGACTACTGACGGTCAATCGGCTGAAGATGCGCCTGCTGATCGTCCACGTGGCGGGGCTCGCGACGAGCGCACCTTCGTGAAGAAGATCTTCAACGGCAACACTGGCACGGTCCTGGCTGTGGTGATGGGTGCCAAGGCTTGCACCGAGTTCGAGGCCGCTGCTGTCGTTGCCGGGGTCATGCGTAGGTTTGGCCCGGCGGTGACGCTGGAGGCCTGGGTCGAGCAGGTGGGGCCATGGTGCAGGCGGAAAGACCCACCGAAGGATCCAGTCGCTGCCCTCTGGAAGGAGGCGAGCAACCGCAAGCTGGCGCGTGACGCTGCCGCGAAAAAGAAGGCCGAGGCTGGTCCACCTATCGACTGGACCAGGGCAGACGAAGCAACCAGCAATATGATCTACGAGGATTGATCGGATGAAGTTTGAACTTAAGCGGATGCCCACCATCGACAGCGCCGGGCACGATAATCGCAAGCGGGTAATCGACGCGTTCCTTGCCCCCTTGCGCGAGTTCTTCGCGATCCCCGAGCACGCTAAGCCGACCGGCAGCGGTGCCGACATCGACTTCAAGCCGATGGCCAAGTGGCAGCACGCCTATGCCGCTCACCTGATCGGCTACACCGACGAGGAGTTGAGCGTATCGGCGCGCCATATCGTGACGACGGTCGAGGATCCCAGCGTGTTCCCATCTGTGGCCTTGAGCCTTCGCACCCTGGCGGCAGCTCGGGTCGAGATCGAGTCGGCTGCTGCGAAGGCCAAGACCGATGAGATCAACAAGCGCAACTCTGACGAGGTGATTGCCCGGGCCAGCGCGGCAAGGGCAGCCATAGCCGAGAAGGACAAGTTCTGATGCTGAACGCGTTCGACCTGTGTCATGCCGAGCGCGTTCAGCTCCGGCACTACGGCTCAGGAGCCCAGTATTGCACCTGCCCTCAGTGTTCCGACCTGCGGAGCGCTGAGGGCTCCAAGAAAAAATGTTTGTCCGTTCTGATCGACGAGCGGGGCGTTCGGTTCAACTGCCACCACTGCGGATGGCAAGCGGCAAGGTTTTTTGATGAGGACACAAATGGACGGCGCTCCCCAGACACCCCAGCTTTCTCAGGCTCACGCTCAATGGCTGGCCGGGCGTGGCGTGGATCCGGCTCTGGCGGCAGCGTATGGCGTCCACAGCAGGGGTCCGGCTCTCGCGTTCGTGTTCCAGCAGCGCGGGGCACCGAAGTTCGCGAAGTGCCGGGCACCGGAGAAGAAGTTCTTCATCGAGCCGAGCGGCCAGCCGCTGATCCTGTGGAACGAGGACTCGTTGCGGGTGCCGGACGCGCCGTCGATGACCCTGGTGATCACGGAGGGGGAGATCGACGCTTTGTCGGTACTGATGACGGGGGCGGTGTACGTGGTTTCGGTGCCGAACGGCGCACCGGCCAAGGCTGGCGCAGGAAAGATTGATCCCGATCGCGACACGGCGTTCTCGTACCTGTGGAAGGACGGCAAACTGCTGCCTGAGTTGGCTCGGTTCAAGAAGATTATTCTGGCTGTCGACGGCGACGCGGCAGGGAACAATCTGCGGGCTGAGTTGGCGATCCGGCTCGACCGCACGCGCTGCTGGCAGGTTGCGTGGCCATCGGGCTGCAAGGACGCCAACGACGTCACCCAGGCGCTCGGTGTCGAGGGTCTGAAGCGGGTGCTGGCCAGCTCCAAGCCGATGGTGCCGAACGAGCTGGTCAGCTATTACGACATCCCCGACTTGCCGGAGGGTGACGTGTTCTGCTCAGGCTGGCCCGAGCTGGATCCGGTGATCAAGATCTCGCCGCCGGAGCTGATCATCGTCACCGGCCCGCCGGGATCGGGCAAGAGCCAGTGGGTGTTGAATGTTGGGGCCAACCTCGCGCGCGATTATGGGTTGCGTGGCGCGGTCATTCAGCTTGAGGACACACCCCAGAAAAACCGCGAGGCACTCGTCAGTTTTGGTATTCGCTTCGGCTGTGGTGTTCCGCAGGGCGATCTGAGCGGCGACGCGCTTCGCTTGCGTGGTTTTGCTGAGCGTTGGGTGCACCAGATGTTCGTTACGATCTCGCCTCCCGAGGATGACGAGATCACCATCGACTCGCTGACCAACCTCGTGAAGGAGGCCGCGACCCGGCACGGCTGCCGGTGGCTGATCCTCGACCCGTGGAACGAGCTTGAGCACATCTGGGGACGCGGCGAAAGCGAGGCGGTCTACACCAACGCAGCGCTGAAATACATCAAAAAGCTGGCGCGCAAGTACGGCCTCACAATCTTCATCGTCGCCCACCCAAATGCCGAGGGCGGCAAGAAGACCGACATCGACAAGATGAACCTGTATGACGTGGCTGGCGCTTCGGCCTGGAACAACAAGGCGGACCAGGGATTCGTGGTGTTCCGGCCCTCACCGAAGTCGTCGATGTGCTACGTCAAGAAGTCAAAAACCAAGGACGTCAAGCGCTTCGGCGCGTGCGCGACCATGAAGTTCGATTATCATGATGGATCGTCGTCCTACAATTTCATCGAATTTCACGATGAGGCTTGATCGCCCGTCCACTAAGGGTTGACACTGCGCTTATGATGCTGTAGATGATCACTGACTAAGCAGGGAGGCAGACGGATGACGGCAGTGGCGGCATTGAGAACGGGCGTATCGCAAACCGCGATGTCCGTACGCCTGCGGCCATTCCAGGCCGAGGCGGTCGAAGCCACCCTGCAGGTGCTGGCGGAGGACCCGACGGCGGCCCCGCTCGTCGTGATTCCGACCGGCGGAGGTAAATCGATCATCCTGGCCATGATCGCGAACCGCTACATGGCAGCCAATCCCCGCAAGCGGGTCCTGGTCGTCACCCACGTCGGCGAACTGGTCGAGCAAAATTACAAGGCGTTTCGCCGGATCTGCCCACACGCCTATGCCGGTATCTACAGCGCGGGCCTGGGCCGCAAAGACAAGCGCTGCGACATCACATTCGCGAGCGTGCAGTCGATCGCCCGCGTTGCCGAGCAGTTTCGAAGCGTCGGGCTCGTGCTCGTGGATGAGGCGCATCTCGTGCCTCACGTTGACCAGGGTCAGTACCACGACCTGCTGCGCAAGCTGCGCGACAACGGCAGCGATGCGCGCCTCGTTGGGTTGACCGCGACACCCTACCGGACCAACTCGGGTAGCCTCCTAGAGGGCTTCAAAGAGTTTGACCCGATGTTCACTGCGATCAGCTACGAGTTGCCGATCCTTCGGCTGTTCTCGGAGGGCTACCTGACGCGCCTCGTTGGCATGGCCACGGCCACGAAACTGGAAACGCCGACCGGTCCCGGCGCGATGGTGGCAGGAGAGTACAATCAGAAGCGCCTCGATGAGACCCAGAACACCGATCCATTAAACCGCGCGATCGTCGACGAGAGTGTCGCCTTCTTTAGGCTCAAGGGCCTGCGCTCGATGTTGGTCTTCGGGGTCACCGTCGACCATGCCGCGAGGTTGTGCGCACTTTATCAGCGCGCGGGCATCCGCGCCGCATACCTGCACGCCGACACGCCGCAGCACGATCGCGAGCGTATGATCAGCGACTTCAAAACGGGCGTGCTGGAATGCCTCGTCAACATGGCGGTTCTGACCACCGGCTTCGACGCGCCCGGCATTGATCTTATCGTGCTGGCCAGATCGACCATGAGCCCTGGCCTGCTTGTTCAGATGCTGGGTCGCGGCACCCGCCCGATGTACGGCGATTACGCTGCCGTCATGCTGCGCGGCGAGGACACCCGCGAAGGTCGCCTCAACGCCATCGCAACCAACGGCAAGCCGGTCTGTTATGTGCTTGATTATGCGCAAAACATCGCCGCGCATGGCCTCATCGACCAGATCACCGGCATCCGCAAGGGCCGCAAGAAGCCGGGCGAGGAAGACGAGGCGATCACGAAGACCTGCGGCAGTTGTGATGCAATCAATGCGCTTAGCAGCAAGGTCTGCAGCAACTGCGGTGAGCCTTTTGGCGCAGGTGGCGAGCCCCCCGACCGCGAGGCCAAGCTGATCAAGCAGGGCGGCGTCACCAAGATCGTGACGGAGGCATCTGAGACATTCGAGTTCGCGGTCATTCGAGCCGACGTGACGGTCATCCGGACCAAAGACGGCAACCCGCTCATGAAGATCGTTTACGCCTGCGACGACACCAAGGGTCAGGTCGTCCAGGTGTCCGAGATCGTGGATTTCGACGCCCGCGACGAACTGGGCTTCATGACGCACTGGGCACGCCGCAAGGCCGAGCAGTGGTGGCGTCAGCGGTCCAACCTGCGTCCGCCCGCAACCAGCCAGGAAGCCATGAGCCGCCTCGGCGAATTGCGGTCGCCACGACGCCTCATGGCCAGGATCAATAAAACCGGCTGGCTCAATGTTGTGGGCTGCGAGTTTTAGCCCCTTGTCAACTCACGGTTTACATGCATACTATCAACCTCTAACGGACCATAACGGAGATCAAACATGTCCTACGGCAACGGAAACGGCGGCGGATACGGCCAAGGTCAGCAGCAGCAGCGCCCACCGAGCTTCCTCAAGGGCTCCAGCTCTTGGAACAAAAAGAAAGAACAGGCCGCGCACCGCGATTTAAACGGTGTGCTCAAGCACCCAGACGGTACGGGTCGTTGGCTCGACATCTGGATCAATCACGCGAAAGACGACCCACACGGCCCGGCCAAGGTTGCCGCAGCCCAAGCGCTGTTCCGCGACCAGGGCCTTTATCTCTCGATCCAGGTCGGCGATATCGCGCCACCGCAGAATGGCGCTCAGCAGGGCGGCGGTTATGGCGCACCACCTCCACAGCAGGCGGGTGGGTACGGCGCACCTCCTCCGCAGGGCCAGCCACAAGGATACGGCGCACCACTTCCGCAGCAGCGTCCACAGCCTGCCCAGGGCTACCAGACCTCACCCGGCTACGCAGGACCGCCACAGGGAGCCCCACAGGGCGCGCCACAGGGCGGTTATGGTGGTGGTGGTGGCTACCATGGCGGCGGGGCACCTCAAGGCGCGCCCCAGGGACCGCCACAGGGAGCCCCACAGGGCGCGCCACAGGGCGGTTATGGTGGTGGTGCCCAATTCAAACAGGATGAAATTCCGTTTGCCCCCGAGTTTCGTTGAAGGCCACAATGACAGTTCTTACGTCCAAAAAATGCATCAGCTGCGGTGAGGAGAAGCTCCTCACCGACTACTACAAGCACCCCCAGATGGCCGATGGCCGACTCGGCAAGTGCAAAGAATGTCAGAAACGCGATGTGAAGAAGTCAAGATACAAAAATGCCGACTACTACCGGGAGTTCGACCGCGTTCGGCAACGCGCTCCAGCGCGACAGGCCAAGCACCAGGAGCGCATGGCTGAGTATCGTAAGAGCGGCAAGCTGGCTGAGTACAGCGACGCCTGGAAGGATCGCAACCCGAAGAAAGTAAAGGTCTATAAAATAGTAGCAGCGGCAGTCGCTTGTGGGCAGTTAGTGCGTGAGCCCTGCCAATTATGCGGCGTCACTAATGCTCACGCTCACCATCACGACTACGACAAGCCGCTGGACGCCCATTGGCTCTGCCCGGCCTGTCACTCAGCAGAGCACGTACGCATTCGCGATCATCAGCGTGTCCAGCAGTTAACTGGTGGCTGACCCAAGGATCAGAAATCTCAGCGGAGGTCCCGCAGCAATGCGGGTATTTTTTTTACAATGAAGCGTTTTATCAAAGACGAAGCCGACCAGGGTGGCAATTTTTCTCATGGCTTAATGCCTCACACAAGGCGGGCATACGCCAGCCAGTGGAAGCTGTGGCTGGACCATTGCGCCGCGACCGGCGTGTCGCCCTTTCCAGCCACCGCAGAGGCCGTCGCTAACTGGATCGCCCTGCGTGCAAACGAGGGCGATAGAGGCGGCAAGCGGATGAAGCTTGACGGCAAAGGCCACGCCCTGAGCACGTTGCGCAACGCCGTCGCCGCCATCAAGTCTGTGCATGCCGAAAAGGGGCAACACTTCGACACGACAGCACCCGCTATTGTGGCGATCTTGAGGGATGCTAGGCGGGCCGAACCTCAAATCATGAAATCAACCTTAACGGCCCCGATGCGGGCATCTCTGATCCTGGATGTCCTGCGGGGCATGGGTGGCACACCCCTTGAATTGCGCGACGCCTGCCTTCTGGCGCTTGGGTACTCGTTTGCGCTTCGTCGCTCTGATTTGGTTGCGCTGGATCTAGATTGCTCAGAGGAGGGTGGTGGATTATTTCTTACGATTGATCCACAGCGCATGGTTGTGCGGTACACGACAAAAAAAGAGGCGCTGTTGATGTCAAGGGCTCAGAATGAGCCACTGCTCGACGCTGTCGAACAGTGGCTGGCATTCGCCCAGGTCCGCCCAGGGCAGGCGATCCTGCGCAACGTCTCGCGGTGGGGCACCGTCGGGCGCGAGCGATTGGACGACGAGTCGGTTTCGAAAATCATCAAGAAGCGCATCGCCGAGTATTTCGCTCGCCAGGGCGACACTGCTGCCGAGGCACGGCTCAAGGCAGACAGGTTCAGCGGCCACAGCCTCCGCGTGGGCGCTGCAGTCACTGGCTTTGAGAACGGAGACAAAATTGGTGCTGTGGTTGGTGCTGTCCAGATTGGATATGAGAGGGCCAAGCAAATTGCGAGGGATTATAATCTGACTAGTGACAGCGTTTACGAGCTTAGCAATGACCTGAAAAATTGATCCGGATGTCGACGCCGGACAGGCACAACAGGAAGGGAGCTGGAGATGGCAACATCGCTAGTTTTTTTTGTAACCGATGACAGATACGCGCCATGTTTATTTTCGAAAGGCTGAGGACTCGCCAGTAGATGCGAAGTTAGCCGGTCTTATTCTTTTTGTGAGCGGCGACCTTGCTGCGGATGAGATAGCCGAGGCCGAGAAGGCATTAATCGAGACTGGCGAGGCTCTCGTGCCGTTTGTTCGCTTGAAGCGCCCGCTTAAGGTTATTGGGCTTCTACTTGATCATGGCTTCGCGGCTGGCATTTACATCCCACCAGACTAACTTTTTTGTTGCAACCCTAAACGAACATCATCATCGACAACCTGCAGGCTGATGGCCCGCATTCTCCCTCGCTGATGCTGCTGCTCACGACCTCCATAAAAACATGATAATCGGAGAGCAGAATGTATTTGCGCAGAGCAACTAACCATGTCAATGGCGTGGCCACGGGAGGCACCAGCGAGAGCGGTTTCGACCTCCAGCCCCAGCCATCCCTATTTACGGTTAAACTCCACAACGAGACGACCGTCAGGGAGTTCGTGCTCCCCAAAGGGACCGTCCTCCTGGAGACCTGGATCATCCCAGACGCCGATGCCACGGCGACGGCTGGCACGGTCACGCTGACCGACACGACAAACGCGATCACCTACCTCAATGCCGCCCCAGTCTCGACCGTGAGTCGAGCCACACTGGCGACCCCAGGCGTTGTGCCATCAGACGCCCGTTTCCGCGTCACGCCAACCGGGTTAGCCACCGGCACCGGTTGTTCAGTCGGATTCCTCCTCGTGCTCCCTAAGATCCGGAGCTGACATGATTGTGATCCGCGAATACCCCCACGTAGCACGTGGGAGGATCGGCACCGAGCTGCCCATCCTGCACGGCGTCCTTGTCACCGACGAGGCCGGGCTGCCTATCAAGACGGCGACCCCCGCCCCTGGTGGCGTCAACGTCGAGCTGGAGGCTAAGACCCACTTCGTCGAGCTGGAGAACAAAGGCGCAGCGGTTGCCTACGTGGCAGTGCGACCTAAGCCGCTGTTCTCGGTGCCCCTGCTGGCAACTACGAACCACAAATCCATCCCGGTCGGTGAGACCGTGCTGATCGGCGTCCCTGCCGGGGCCATCATCAACTTCGTGGAGTAACGCCAGTGGCCTTCGGGCTACCTGTCTAAATAATCGGCGGCGAATCGACTACCTCGTTCCAGTTGATGTCGAAGACGTCGGTGATGGTGATCGACACGTCGGTGATGGTGATCGACACGTCACTGCTGGTGCTGAGCCCGGCGGAGTTCATGATCTCGACGTGCTGCAAAATTTGGGGGGTGGTCTCGTGGTCTTGGGCCGAGAGCGCATAGCCCCGTACGATCACCCCATCCACTGCGTCGTAGGCCGTGACCATCAACACACCGCCCTGGTTTTCCGGCAAACTTGCCAGCGAATACCCCAGCATGGTCGGGGCAACCGGCGAATCCAATGCCGCTTGTTTTGCCAGCTCTGGCGGGTCGATCAGCGCGCTCGACATCAACCCACCAGCATCAGTGAACGTCGCCGTGAAGCTCGGTGCTCCTGCCGCCAGCTGCTGCACAGTGTAGGTCCATGTCTGCGAGGGCAGGATCTCGCCGTCGGGGTCTGCTGCGGTCGCGGTGATCACCAGCTGCTGCCCATCGAACGTCGAGATGATGACCGGCGTCTCGGGCACCTCGTTAACGTCGAGGATCGGCACGCGGATCGTGGTCGACACGGTGTGGCCGAAGCTGTCGGTGTACGAGAACGGGATGTCGAGCCCCTTGACCAGCTCGTAGTTCTGTGCCGATAGGCTGAGCATTTTGGTGACGTCACCAACATACTCGTCGTGGACCGTGACCATGATGTGGATGCCGGTGTTCTCGCGCGTGTCGCCGAGGTCAACTCCGATAATAACCGGTGGCGCAATCTTGGCATAGAGGATGAGTGGCGCCATTTGTTCAGCATGCGCATCAGTGCGGCCGAAATTGTCTGCTTGCTGAGCGAGGTCGTATCCGACCGTCAGGCTGGATAACGCCTTGCCGGTGTCGTGGGTCTGGGTTGCTGTCTCCTGGGCGAACGCGATGGCCTTAGCGGCGTAGTCAGCCTGTTCGTTTGTCAGCTTCTTGGCAGTCTCCTTGACGGCACCCTCGCTGTTGAGGTCGAGTGCGGCCAGGATCGATGCTTCCATCAGCGGCGAGGTTGCCATGGCCGCGTTCATCGCAACACCCGCCACCCGCGCCCCAGCCTCCGTTGCTGATGCCGCCTGCTGCAGCACCCGCAGATGACGCGCTGCCGCTTTTAGGACGCTGGTTGGCACCATCTGAACCGCACGCACTGCAGCTTGCACCGGCTGAGCGATCACCGCCACAGACTGGGCCAGCTCCTGTGCGAGGTTTTGTGCCCGGCTCAGCGCCAATAGCGCACCTTGTCCGGCCCGCCCCAGCAGATTGCGTCCAGTTGACTGCTTATTGCGATCGTCATCTTCAGCTTTGTGTTGCTCAACTGACACTAGCCACCTCCATCGAATACCATCATCACGTCTAGCAGATATTCGCGAGGATCGCATGAACATTACCGCCGAGGTCTGGACCAAGCTGATCGAGTGCGCCCTGATCGTGGTTTTTGCGCTGATCTTCGTGCGCTACATCACCGGCCCGCTGTTCCAGCCAAAGGCCGACACTGCCGCAGCAAGGGAGGGATACGAGGCCGCCGCCAAGGCGCGTGACGACGCAGTCAAACGGCGCAGTAGGGCCGAACTGGACTGCACCGCCTACGAGCAGATGATCATCAATGCAGGAGCCACCGTCCCATGGCCGCAGCCGAGCTTACCTCCGCTCAAGAGTTCTTCACCTTCTTCACCAAAACCTTCAACAACGTCGACACCGCCCTCCTCGTCCAGCGGGGCATTGTCGGCGGCACTGCCCTTCCTGCCATTGGGTGGGGCTACACCAACCTATTCAGACCCGGGGGGTCCGTACCGTGGCTCAACGCAAGGGCCGCCGAATGCCTGACAGTAGCCGAGCAGAACCGCGCTATCGCCTCCCAGCTGGAAGGTCGCGCCGCCAGCTTGCAGGCCTTCCTTGCCCAGGTGATCAAGGGGCCAGGATCTTCCGTCCCTGTATCTGCAATTACTGCCTCACCCTCCGTCACCACCACATCATCCGCACCGCCTCCGGCACCCGACGCGGTGCCCCAGCCGGTGCCGAAAGCAACGGGGATGCCGTCGTTCCTTTCAAAGCCCCCACCAGTACCCCCAAGTAACTAACGCCCCGACACGAAATCACGAATGGGGTGAGGCAATCCTGCCTCGCTCCAAACTTTCTAGTCAGCCGAGAGTTGACGCCAACATCGAACGGGTCTACGCGACATCATCGTGCTGACCGCAACAGGAGTCCTCCAACCATGAAATCAAAGATCCTGGCCACAGCGCTCCTGGCGCTGAGTTGCCTGTTCGTATCATCCATTGCAGCCTTCGCCGCCGACCTTGGCGGCAAAGCCTGCTGCGCCGACATTGAAGAACGTATCGCCGAACTTGAAGCCGCTGCCGCCAAGAAGGGTAATCGCAAAGTGACCCTGACCATCTCGGGTCAAGTGAACCAGCAACTGCTCATTATCGACACGCCTGACGGCACCGAGAAGGGCGTCGCTGGTAACGGCCTGGAGCAGAGCCGCGTGCGCTTCATCGGCGAGGGCCGGATCAGCCCAGACCTCAAAGCTGGCTACGTCCTGGAAGTCGGCATCGATACCCTGGCCGACGCGCAGACGAGTATCCGCCACGGCTTCGTGTACCTTGACAGCGCGACCGCCGGTCGCCTGAGCCTGGGCCGCACCTCGCAGGCAACCGACGGTATCGTCGAGATCAGCGTCGCCAACACGGCCAGCGTCTCCAAGTCGTTCAGCCTGTCGGGCCTGCCGATCGAGTTCGACCTTGGTTTTGACGGCTCACGCCGCGACGTCGTGCGCTATGACACGCCTGCGCTGATGGGTGTCACGCTCTCGGCTGCCTGGGCTGATGGTGGAGATCAGAAGGACATCTCGGCACGCTACGCTGGCGAACTACTCACCTTCAAGATTGCCGCAGGGGTCGGTTACCGTGAAGAGGCTAACCTCGACTACTTCGGGGCCTGCACCCCAGTCCCTCCTGCCACGAACTGCGTCAACCCAACTCGGCGCGCCGCTCCACGTTTCTTCGGCGGCTCGGTTTCGGTTATGGAAACCACCACCGGCCTGTTCGTGACCGGCGCGTATGGCCGCAAGGGCAACGTGAGCCTCGCTGCGCTGTTTGATGACACCACCGTCGGGAAAGCGACGTTGGACGGCTATCACGTCACGGGCGGCATCGAGCGCAATTTCACGGGCTATGGCAAAACCACCCTCATGGGCGAGTATGGCCTTTACTCGGGTAGCGGAGCTGAATTGATGCTCTACGGCCTCGGTGCCGTGCAGTCGTTTGATGCGGCAGCGCTCGACATCTATGCCGGTTGGCAGCACATGGATGCCGACGAAAAGGTTGACGTCATGAAGGTCGGTGCGATCGTGAAGTTCTAATTCTCGGCAAGAGAAGCGCCTCCCCTGGCGTCCGGCTTGATAGAGGCAGCTCTGTGAGTTCGGGAATTTGGGCGACTTCGGGCGGTGGAAAGCAACCGCCCACTTTTTTGATCTTTAAGTCAACTGACAGTTGACATCCCTGCATTGATGATCTATGTTTTGATTATCAATGCAGGGAGACATACCATGACAGTCAAGTACACCACGACCACCAAGAGCGGCCTCACCAAGACTCGCACCAGCAAGGCGCACAAAGAACCGATCTACACCCATGCGCTCTGGGTCAAGGGCAAGCCAGACGAGAGAATCCAGCGTTATCGAGACTGGATTTGCGAGAGTATCGCCAGTGAGCGCACCATTCAGACCAGCGCTGCACGTTTTCAGAAGTTTGGGTTTGAGATTGAGATCACATCAGTATCCACCGAAGTGAAATGACCAACAGGCGGGGCTCAGCGCCCCGCCACCACCACCAAGGAGGACCGCATGACGATCAAGCAAGCACCGAGCACGAAAGACGGATGGGTCGTCGGCAGCCGACGCGCGAACCGGCCCCGCGCCCTATTTGACGACGAAGCTGCCGCCATAGCGCGGTTCGCTAAGGCTCACGGGCGCAAATGAAAGTCGGTCCTGGCCCAGACCTACTGGTGCAACGCTCGCCCCTGGGGCTGTGGCGAGCCCAGCGACGGCGCGATCCTGCACGGCCTTCGAGACGACCCCAACTGGAACCACGTAGGCTTGCAAGCCTACAAGCTGCCGAAGGAGGTAAAGTCGTGATGAGCGACGACCCCAAATGGAACCGCAGCGCCGACCGGCGTAAGTTCATGGCCCTGATCGACCTAGCCACAGATCAGGGCATGTGGCTTGCTGGCCGCTTCGCTGACAAGGATGTCTATTTTTTACCGACCGAGTTGGAGCGCGAGCTTAGAGTTGGGAAGTACCGCGATACCTACGTTTGCTGGATCATTATCGACCCACACAAGGTGCTCGATGATGCGACCGACAAACTCAAAAAAAGCCCAAGCCGATTTCGATGACATCAGCGCCAGACTGAAAAGGGATTTGATGGCGACTTGACGCCACCCGCGAATACCACAACCGAGAGACCAGGGAAAACGCGGGCTGATCAGCCTGCCTCATGAAACTGGGGTGGGTTGTCGTCGTGGTGGATCATTATCTCAAGACCCGACTCTGGTTTGCAGCACTCGCTGCCGCCTGCGCTTTGGTGCTCTCAGCCGTGCCGAGTGTCTACGCGCTGATCCTGGCCGACCGTGCCATCCCCAGCCGCAGCATCGAGACCGTGGCCGTGCTGGGCGTCCTGGCGTGCCTGCTGATGGGCGTCAATGTCGCCCTGGCCCATAGTGCCACCCAGTACCTCGCTGCCTGCTGGGCCGTCGCGCGCAGCATCGTAGCACCCAACAGCAAGCAGGAGGCTCTGCGCGTCATCGACACTGCGGTGCGGGCCAACGTGCCGTGGGACCTCCTTTGTCTGTGCATGACGCCGATATTGATCGCTGGCCTCGTTGCCGCGCACTGGTCGTTCCTGCTGCTCATCGCCCTGCTGGTTGTTGCCATCTGGGCCGCGCAACAGCTCGGCCAGTCAATCGCCTCTCAGGGGCTCGTGGCCGGGGCTACCGTCCTGGCGATGGGGCTGTCCGCGCTTCTGGCGATCTGGGGCATCCTGTCGCCAGGTGTGCTGTTGTCGGCTGCATTCCTGGTGGCCAGCATCTGTAGCCGGGTTTTCGCTGTTTTCCGCAACCTTCAGCTTGCGAAGGCGGCAATACACAGCTTTCGGCTCATCCTGGCGGCCAACACGCTCAAGGCCGGGCCGGTGCCTGCGTCCGATGACGTCACGCGCTATGGCAACCGCCTCGCCGCCTGCTGCGTCACGACCGGCGCGCTGGTTGTGCTGCCCCTGGCGGTGCCGGTGCCGGGGACGACCGTCATGACCGGCGTGGTGTCCCCTGACGGCCACGCTGCCGCCATCAAGTCGATCGTAACGTCGCGCGTGTCCACGCTCCTGGTGCGGGAGGGGGACCACGTCTCGCGCGGCGATACTCTGCTGACACTGGACGGGGCTGATTATACAAAACAGCGGGAAAGTATCATCGCCCAGGCGCGACTGGAGGAGACTACACTCCAGGCCTCGACATCAGCACGCACCAAGGCGCAGCAACTTGTGTCTTCACGCGTCACCGCGACCGAAGACCTCGTAAAGCGCGGCCTGCGCCCTCAATCAGACCTAACAGAAGCCTTGATCTACCAGTCGACCGAGGAGCGCGAATGGCTGGAGCGCAGCTACGCCCGCAGATCCACTATCCTGAAGCTGCAGGAGCGGCTAGCAGAGGTTGACCGCGTACTGACCGGGACCGTGATTGCGGCCCCGAGGAATGGGCGCGTGCAGCAGATCGAGGCAGGCCCACCTGGGACACCGGTTGCCATCGGCGACGCACTGCTGACCGTGGTGCCAGATAGCGACCCCATCATCGAGGCCAAGCTGGATCCTGTCGACCGTGCATCAGTTGCGGCTGACACCCAGGCCGAGGTGCGCATCAAGACCAGCTTCGTGCGTTTCGGGCGCGCCATACGCGCCCAGGTCCGCACGGTATCATCTGACCGGTATGACGACGGGGCGTTCCGCGTCGTGCTGACGCCATCCGAGCCCATCGCGCTCGGCACTGAGGTCGAGGTGACGATCATCGGCCAACCGCAGACAGCGGCGGGATGGCTGTCGTCAATCGTAACAAGCTCGGTTCGCCGGGCAATAAGGTGAGGGATCCATGAAACGCCTGCTGCTCGCTATGATATGTTATAGCATTACAGTAACCCCCTGCTGGGCTCCCGAGGTTTCCGATCACCCCCGGGTGATGGCAGCCAAGGCTGACCTCGCTCAGGCGGTCGCGCAACGCCGCCGGGTGATCGCGAACTGGATGCCAACCGTGGAGGCGACCGGCGAGATCGGACCCGCCTGGACACGCGACACCATCAATGGGGTGCCTGATCCTTCCATCCGTGACCGTGCACCAGGGCCATGGAGTGCCGAGGTCAGGTTGACGCAGCCCATCATCAAGGACCAGTTGCTGATCGACGAACTTAGGGTTGCCGACGCAACGATTGCACAACGATCAGCTGCGCTGGATGATGTCTGCGGATCAATTTCACGTGAAACCCGCGCCATTGCGATCGAGGCTCAGTCAACAAATGACCGGCTCAAGGTTACAGGAGAGACTCAGCGCCAGCTGAAGCGGGTCATGGCAGATGTCAGCAAGCGGGTGAAGGCCAAGGACGTGCCGGAGGTCGACCTGCTGGATGTGCGGGACCGGCTGTCTCGCTGGCTGCTGGCAGAGGGCGACACGCAGCAGCGGGCGGCCTTGGCCGAGCATCGCCGCTTGGCTTTGTGGGGTGGAGCTGTAAGCGCTGCCCGTAAGGTCATCAGCCAGCCAGTGCCCCCTGCCTGTGCCAGCCTGGAGGAGTGCAGGGCTGCCGTCTTGGCCCATGCACCGCAGCTGAGGCAGGCACGGCTGGCTAAAGATACGGCAGCGATCCAGCTGGCGCAGCGCTCCAGGCCCAGGCTGCCGGAGGTTGCACTTCAGGTGGGCGTCAAGCATAGCGTACAATATGCCAGAACGTACGAGGCTGAGGAGGCTTATGGCAAGGTGACGGCTCGGGTGCCACTGCCATGGGGTGCCGAGCCGCAGGCCGATCTGGAGAGCCGCCGGGCGGCAGCGTCTGCTGCGACATACCGCTCCAGCGCGAGCGAGGACGAGGTTGCCGGTCAAGCATCTATTGCATGGACAACCATCCAGCTTGGGACCGGTCAGGTTGCCCTGCTGGGGAAGCGCCGGGCGATCGCTGCCCAGGTGCTGACCGCAACCGAGGCAGCCTACAAGGCAGGCAAGCGTGACGCCCGCGCCTACCTGGATGCCGTTGAGGCCCTGGCCCAGATCGACCTAGAGCAGATCCGGCTGACCGACGAGCGGCAGATTGCACATGCCACTCTGGCCTATGTGACGGGCGTGTACGCTTGCCGATAAAATGTGTCCACCGCTAGTTGACAATAGCATGCAAATCAGCAAGGGTGTGCGAGAGACCAGATGAGGGACGCATGGCTGAGCACGAAAACAGCATTGGCGAAAGCGACGAGTGGTATACGCCGCGAGAGATCTTCGACGGTCTCAAGTTGACCTTCGACCTCGACCCGTGCTCCCCTGGCCTTCACTTGTGCAACGTGCCTGCGGTTCGTTGTTACACCAAGATCGATGATGGCCTCGCTCAGCCTTGGAGCGGTCTTGTGTTCATGAACCCACCGTTTGGTGGACGCAATGGCCACATCCCGTGGCTGACCAAATTTTTCGATCACGGCAACGGCATTGCAATCGTCCGCTCATACACTAGCTCGGCATGGTGGCATGATCATATGCACCGCGCTGAGGCGCTTTTGTGGTCACGCGGCAAGACCAAGTTTATCCGGCCCGACGGAACGGTCGGCACTTCGCCCGGCCACGGCATTGTGCTTGTTGGCATGGGTCAACCATCAATTAATGCGCTGCGCCGGTCAGAGTTGGGAATGTTCTGGGACCGCAGCCAGAGGGTCGCAGCATGATCAAAACCGTACCCGTCAAAAGCCCTGAAGGCCGTCGCATCATCGCCGATCTTAAGGCAAAGGCGAACCGCAAGCCGGGCAAGTACAAGAACACCAAGGTCGTGATCCCCCAGGCCGATGGGGACGACATCGTCATCGACAGCAAGCGGGAGGCCAAGCGCTGGCGCGATCTGCAGCTTATGGAAGCGACCGGCGAGATCAAGAGCCTGGAGAGGCAGGTCACCTATAAACTCGTCGTCAACGGAGTCAAGGTCGCTGCCATTAAGCCAGATTTCAGATATCAGACCCACACGGGTCAGGTCATCATCGAAGACGTGAAGAGCCCGGCCACCCGCAAGAACCCGGCGTATCGCGTGAAGAAGAAGCTATTTGAAGCCCTCTATGCGGGCCTGACCATTACGGAGATCCTGTGACTGACTTCACCCATATCCACATCCAAATGAACCGCGATACCGCTACCACCCATGCCACTATCTTGCTCTACGACTCCGCGCTTAATCAGCACTTTGAGCTTGTGGACGAGGAGGTCGACGCACTCATGGCCCTGCTCGGTGCCGCCCGCAAACGTCACGACAAAGTTCGCCGAGTCACCCGCATGCAGAGACTGAGGGACGAACTGCTTGCGCTTGAGCAGTCCATGAAGGGTGACATCGATGCTGGCTGATGTTTACCGCCGCGAGCTTGAGCGCGCAGTTGGTATAGATGGTGTGCATGATGGCGGCTACGAGGCTGTTCTTGCTCACTACGACGCGCGGATTGAGGAGGGTGATGATCCAGCCGATGCGGCCTATGCCACTTGCTGTGACTGGGCTTTCACCTACGCCCCCCTGCATCACTTCGGCTATGTGGCCGCGACCAGCTATACCGTTGAGGGGGAGGTGCCGTTCTAATGAAGCGCATCCCATCCGCAAAACTGACCGACGACGAGGTCGCCCAGATCCGCCTGCACGTCAGGGAGGCTCGCGTGCCGCGCTGGTGGATTGCCCAGAAGTTCAAGATCAGCCCGCATGAGCTGAACAAGCTGACACGAGACATCCAGCCAAATCCGCGCCCAGGACGAGATCCTGACACGCTCGACCTTTTTGACCGTTTGTCAACTGACAATTGACAGGAGCCGCATGTGACGCAAGACGAGAAAGAAAGGGCGTGCCGCGAGCGAGACCTGAAGGTGCTGAAGCTTTACCGCTCCGGCCTGGGTACCTCCACGATCAGCGAGCGCTTCGGCATCAGCATCAAGACAGCCCGCGTGGCGATCCAGCGCGCATCTAAGATCGAGGAGAATACATGAGCGGCGACCCAGTCAGCACTTTGGCCTACGCCCTGCATCACGCCTGCTGCGTGGCGCTGCCTGAGTTCGATCACGTGACCCACACCTGGGTTGACGAAACAGCCGCATCCCTCAACGCCCGCAAGGTGCGTGACCAAGACAACATCACCAAGCGCCGCCCCGAGTTCTACGAGGTCAACGTGACCGTGTTCCAGCAGGGTTGGAGTAACACCGCGTGCGGGCATGGCGGCATCGCAGGGCAGGCATTTACGAGCGCGTACACGGTGGTTGTCGAGTGCAAGCATTCCCAGGCCTGCGCCGTCTACTTTGGCCCGCGCCTCGCCTACGTGGTCAAGCATCCCAACACCGAGTTCTGGGAAGACGTGGGACACTTCCAGCTGCGTGGCAAAGGCGAGGGCTTAGGCCGCTATAGCCGCCTTGCCGATTATTCAGGTGCAGCAGTGAGCCCACCCCTTCCTGCCCAGCTAACGCAAAGCGAGGCCGTGCACCATCAGATGGTGGGGCGCAAGAAGAGGAGTAAGTCATGATCGAGATCCGCAGAATTGAGCCCGACTACCGGATGATGCGACAGACCTCGCTGCGCCTCGTCGAGGACGCCTGCCGCCTGCTGGTTGCCGGGCCAAAGACGCGTGAGGAGCGGCTGACCATCAAGCGCCAGCTGTCGGCAGCCTGGAGACGTGCCCGATCTGCTAACTGCCAGGACAACCTGATCGCCCACGCCGCCAAGCTCGGCGTGACCCTGGTAGAGGATGAGCCTTAACCACACGTCAACCAATAGCGTACAAGGAGTATAATCATGTGCAGCATATGCAACAAAGCGCCAAGGTTATTCGATCAGGGGATGAATGTGCCTCAGATCGTCGACCGGCTCAGCAACGACATTATTCGGGTCATGCCAGCAGATGTGTGGTTCGCCCTGCTGAGGTCTAACAGGGTCAAGTTCAATACTGTGGGAGTGTCTCATTTAGCTAAGGAACGCTTCTTCGATTACTTGGACCGCCAGCCAAGAGATCCGCGCCCCCTTCCTATGATCGTTGTCGCCAAGCCTAAGTCACCGGCAAAGCCAAAGCGCCGCAAGGGACGCCCAGGCAGCAAGTTGCCAAGCGGGTCGCTGACGAAGGCTGGGATCACCATCGATAAGAACGGCAAGTGGCTACTCCCCGAGAAGCGCCCATGACACTAGGGGAGGCTCGCCTCATCGACCTGGAGATCAGGCGCAGATGGGAGACCGGTAGATACCGCACAGATCAGATTGCGCAAGAGCTGGCGGGCTTGGGACCATACATTAACGAAGCATTCGTTTACAACTGGATAGTAGAGAGAAGACTTCGCATAAATCAGAAACCGATCTATACTGTATCATAAATGCAACTGACAGCTGATATTCTTGTGAATTGTTCGTTGTCAAGAAAAAAATACTTGCAAAGCCAAAAAACATGGCGTACCTGACGATCACACATGACCTGTCAGGGGACGCTGGTTGGATTGTGCGGGTACTTAAGGGGCAGCTTCGGCTGCCTCTTTTTTTGTGCCCAGCTGTGCATATGTCAATTGGGGGTTGACATCTAATTTGAACATCTGCAAGTGTACGACAAGCCACGCCGAACGTCAGTAGGCGTTAGATGAAAACTGCGCAGAAGCAACATTATAACATAGGGGTTGGCATGGAATTTTCCTCATATCAAAAAGAGTGGCTGATCAACAGCTTGGAGGCTGAGTTCCACGTTCCAGACAATGGAATGGTAACGGTCAACGGGCGGAAGCTGCATGAGATGGTTATGGCAGCTGGCGCGAATAGTGAGCGACTGCAGAGCCTCGAACAGGCGCTCCTGTCCGGCGTGAAGGCGTACCTCGACGACGTTGAGACGTTCGCTAAGATTCTGCCGCAGTTGGCCATGCTGCTGCCGACGGGCGAGACCGAGGCGTTCCAGAAGGTCAAGCGGCTTATGGACATCCTTGAGGAGCGCAAGGCTGGTCTCACCGAGGTGCGTGATGGCCTCATTGCGGATGCGCAGTCGTGGGCTGAGTCTGAAGATCAGCCTCCTGCTGACCTCGGCCCTGAAGGCGGCACCGTCGAGAAGCCGGAGGCCGCGTGAGTACGTTTGAGCTGATGCCGCTGGGCGACTTGCGGCCACACCCCAAGAACCCGAGCGAGATCACCGAGGAGGCTGTGCGCAAGCTAGCTGACGCGATGCAGCAGCACGGTTTTACTTCGCCGATCGAGATCCAGGTCGGCACCAAGCTCATTGTGGCCGGTCATCGCCGCTTTGCGGCAGCCAAGCTGCTGGGGCTCAAGTTGGTGCCGGTGCTGATCCTCAACCTGACTGACGAGGAGGCGCTGGCCTACTTGATCGCCAACAACCAGCACGGCAAGGACCACCGGTGGGCCAAGCCGCAGCTGGCGGACGTTGTGATCGAGCTGGAGCAGCTGGGCTTTGCGCCTGATCAGCTCGGCTTCAGCGAGAAGGACGTCGAGCGGCTGTTTGACCTGGACAAGGGCGAGGAGGAGGAAGGCGAGGCTGCCGCAACTGATGGCCCGCGCTCGTACCTGTTTCCGGGTGAGGTTTGGGAGATCGGGCCGGTGCAATTCCGGGTCTTCAGTGGGCTCGATCAGGAGCAGCTGCTGGCAGCAGAGAAGCTGATCGTCAAGATCTCCAAACTCATGAAGGGCAAAGCACTGCTCGATGGCAGCGAGGAGCTGGAGTTCAAAGCCGTGATGAAAGCGCGTCGGGAGGGGGCTGGAGAGTGACGGAATATGGAATGGCCGCGACGATCGCGTGTGCAGTCTGCCTGTGCATAGTCCTGACGAGCTTCATCGTGCACTCTGCGCCTCCTACGCCGCCAGTGTCTGCTGAGTATGTGTGCGCCCGGCAAATGTACCCCAATGCGTTCTGCCTAGAGTTAGTCAAGAGGGTGAAGCCATGACCGGCATCGAGCTGGAGTTTATCGATACCTGTATGCGGCACATGGGCCAACACAAGACGACCATTCGGCGCACTTTCATGTACGACGACTTCTATGCGATCGAGGAGGCGGCGCTCCTGATGTTGGTCGACGTTCAGTTCTCAGCACTCATCAGGAAGGGGTCAGCATGATTGACCACGAAACCATCAACATCGCCTTGAACAACGCCCTGTGGGGCACCGGCCTGATGGTCTGGATCGGCCTCGGCTGGGTGCTGCTCATGATTGTGACGGGCAGGCTGACGCTGGGTGTCAATAGCGTCGTGTCGCACGAGGGAGGCTGCCTGTGCCGCAAGTGCTCGGCCATTCGGGAGTTGAAAAAATGATCAAGTTCGCAGGCGGATATTGTGAGGCATGCGGAACATGGTGCGCCAATCCATGCCGCCCAGGTAAGCCGTCAGGGAGTGGCAAATGATCGACCGACGCAAGATCCTCAAGCTGTTCAGTACTGCACCTCTGGCGGCTGGCACGCTGGGCAAGATGGAGACCGCAAGGGCGGTAGAGACTGCCAAGGTGATGAGACAGGTAGGGCGCGACACGGCCATGTCGGCAGGTGCAACGCCGGGCAATGCGCGATGGCTGATCGCGAGCAATCCCAAGCTCCTGGCGCTGTTTAAGGCTGGCCTATTGCCTGACTGGGTCAAGGCCGACATGCGGGACACCTTGCGGGAGAGCACGCGCTACCTGACGACCGATGTAGCAGCGCTGCGCTCGGTCAGTCTGTCGGGGAAGGTCTTCATCAACCATGCCAGGGCTGAGCGCGCGTTCGAGGTCGACCTGATTAACAGCTTGGCTCGCGACGCGATGCGCCACGCATTCTACAATCAGCACGATGAACGTCAAAATGAGCCACCAGATGCCTTCTGATGCCACTCCCAAGAAGGAGGACAAGCCAGCCTTTCGCTACAAGACCCGCAGCAAGCTGCTGGAGCTGAATGAGCGCACGCTGGACCAGATCACCAACATCGCCGCCCATGACCACACCCAGACCGAGGCCGCCGCGCTTCTGGGTTGCAGCCTGCCGACGTTCACCAACTTCCTGATGGCGCACCCGGAGGCGCGAGAAGCATGGCAGGACGGTCGCCGGATGGGCCGGGCGACGTTCCGCAAGCTGGGCTTCACGCACGCCAAGCACGACCCATCAACGTGGCGCTTCATGGCCAAACAGCGCCGCCTGCGCCTGGGTTATGAGGACAAGCCGGAAACGCCCGTGGCCGGTGCCACGAACGTTAACATCAACATCAGCGTCGAGGAGGCCAAGCAGCGCATTCAGGAACTGACCGGCAAGATCAAGATCGAGCCGCGCCAGGCCTATGGGCTACCGAAGCCGAAACAGGGGAGGATCAGGTGACGCCTGAGCAAATCGAAGCACTCGCTATCCGCTGCGCCCTCGGTAACAACGGCGGGGTATGGGCGACGCACTACACCGAGGCGCAGAAGGAGCACTGGCGCAAGTTTGTCCTGGACCTCCAGGATGAAGTTCTTAGGAGCTACAGGTGACACCCGCAGAAATGGCGCGGCAGTGCGTCAAGGCGATGGACAGCGCGCGTGAGCTGGGCCTGCCGATCGAGGACGCCAACATCATTCTGGTATTCCCCAAGGGTTGGAAATCTAAAGGCGGCTTCCCGCGCGGCAAGCTGGCATGCGAGAACAGCCAGGGCGAGCGGGTGCGCTACTTCAAGGCGATGAACGTGCTGGCGTGGCTGGCAGCGAACGGACTGGTCGATGTCCAGGTTGAGGTCGCCAAGTGATGAGCCAACACATCCACAGATTCTCTTTGGCCACCGAGCGCTGCCAATGCGGCCTTATGAGCAAGCAGGCTTTAGTCGCAGCGTCTATCGAGGACGAGAATAAGCTGCATATGAGTGCGCTGTTGAAGCGGGTGGTCAAGCTGGAGCGAGGGCTGGACGAGCTGTTGACGGCCAAATCGAATACCATCATCCGTGGGTGATGAAGCCACCTCGGCCACCGTTCATGCGCGACGAGATCGACGACGGCGTCTATCGCCTCGCCGAGACGCCATCCGTTGCCGAGCCAGTGGTGTTTGCCGGGCCTAAGTCACAGACGGTCGACCGCGAGAAGCTGGCCCAGGCGCAGGATCAGCACTTCGTGGGCGTGCCGCGCGAGAAGACATGGGCTGACACCGGCTTCTTCGCCGACCCGAGGCAGCAGTTCTGGTATGAGATCCCCGACGACAAGATGGAGTTCGACAGCTCTGGACGCCAAGCCGAGCGTGACCGGCGCGACGCTTTGGCCCGGGAGCCAACCGCCATCAAGCGCCGCCAGCGGGAGAACGATGCGCTGGAGCGTGAGCTGTTCACCAAGGCTGGGATCGATCGCAAGAAGACTGGTGGCCTGACCGAGTTCGAGCGGCGCTTCCCTAAGGACGCGGCCAAGCTGCACAAGGCCTGGAGCACGCCAATCCCGCCCCGTGAGCCCGGCGATGATGCATACAGCTCGCCATTGCCGGAGCCCAAGACAATTGGGCACCTACAGGACTTCGTGAGGCACGATGATCTTCGTGCAGCATATCCAGAGGCCTTTGACCAGACCCTGTTCAGCACAGACACGTCGAGCCGATATAGCGGGGAGTCTGCAAGGGGTGGAGATTACACGCCGCCATGGGGGGGCAATCCCGGCGTGGTTCGAGCCAATCAGCGTAATGTCGTAGGGCACGAGCTGGGGCACTTCGCGCAGGAGCAGGAGCAAGCCGGAGAAGAGTCCAGCAACCTGCCGTTTGCCACCTATTCACGCATGAACAACGAGTGGCTGGCCAGGATCCAGGCGGCACGCCTCAACATGCCGTCATGGGAGCGAGCGGTTGTGCCGCCATGGAAATCTGCAGACATGCCGGACAACGAGCTGTTTGGTCGGCGAGAAGGCGGCCAACTTGAGGCCCTGGGGCCGAACAATCGCTTCAAGAAGCTGCTGGAGTGACCATGGACGACGAGGACAGCCCATTCACGAAAAGCTATGCCACGCCCGAGCACAAGTCGAGCGTCTTCGATAGCCTGTACGACTGGGCCACGACGCCGATCGAGCCGGGGACGCGCAACCCGCTTATGCCGTGGGGTCGTGACGAGCGCGGTCGCGAGGTCACGGCGCTGCCCTCGATCTTCGGTGGGGGTCTCATCGACGTCGGCACCCGCATCAACCGCGTGATGGAGGATGCAAGGCCCAGCGAGTGGAACCCGAGCGGCGGGATCAATCCCATGGTCGGCGCGGGTATCGCCATGGACATGACGCCGGGCGTGGTGGCCGACGGTGTGTCGCGCAACCTCGCCAGGGCTGCCGGTGACGGCGTTAATGCCCTGATCGGGTTGATGGGCGTCCAGAACCTCACGGAGAGCCTGAAGGGCGCTTCCAGGCGCGGCGCGCCGCATCCTGACTGGGGCAGCGAGGCGAGCCTAGCGAAGGCCAAGGAGGCCGTGGCGAACGGCATGTCACACGACGACGCGTTCAAGCAGTTCGGCTGGTCCAAGAACGCCTATGGGCGAGAAACGCCAGAGTGGTACACGGCGCTGGACGACACGCAGCTCAAACTTAAGCCTGAGGCACTGCATGAGACCGATAAGCCCAACATAACGCAAACAATCCATCGATTGCAGTCCGGTGACGTCATTGACCATCCCGAGCTTTTTGATGCGTACCCATCCCTGTCCCGCATTCCAGTCGCGCCTGGGGCAATCAAGACCGACCGCAACCTGGGTCGCGGATCAGACACAACCACAGTCAACGCGAGCATCGGCATTCATGAGGCCAACAGGCCGATCACGTCACTAAGCGCGCACGCCGCCAATATCCCCCAGCTGGAGTCGCTGATCACGCATGAAGTTGCTGGGCATGGAGCCGCAGCAAAAAGCGGACTGCCGTTCGGTACATTCATGCGGGATGGCCCAAAAGACAAATTTTCATTCAACTCGCCAGAGGCCAGCGATGCGATGACCCGCTTTAAGAGGGATGCAGGCGGTCGTGATGTTGGTGAGCTGCACCCTAGCGGAATGCCGAAAGATTGGTCATATGGCAAACACACTGACCTCAACTCGCGGTATGACGATATCTATCGACATGGAAACCTGGAGCGCTACTTTAACGACCACGGTGAGGTGATTGCGCGAGGTGAGCAGGAGCTGCGCGACATGATGTTGCGCAACCCCAAGATCGGCATCGACACGCCGCGTCAGTTCAGCCACATCGAGCCCTACGACTTGCGGCATCACTATCCACAAGATGGTTTCGCGTGGGATATGCGGCCCTACAAGGTCATCCCGCCGTTCGAGAAAGACTGATCAGCTCACGCACGCTAACCAGCGCATCCCGCACCGTATCGTGACATGCGTTGCAGACCTCAATTTTGGAAATCTGCGGGCTTTTGGGGTCGAAGGGCACCTCGTACACGCTGTGCTTCATCGGCCAGCCAGAGCCGCACCAGCAGGGCGTGATGATGGGCGGGACTTCACAGGTCATAGCTCAGCCAGCTCCTTGAGGTTATCCAAGTCGTCGAAGATCCTGGCAGGACACTCTGGTACGCGCAAGGCCTGGGCTCGGCCTACGCGGCCAAAACGCACCACGCGCGCCGCCCGGCGCTCCTCGACGGTCAATTCAGGACCGATGACGACACCGGGGATGGTCCGCACATAACGATTGCCGACGGACAGGTCGCTATCGAGCGAGTTTCCGGTCAGAGCGCTCACGAGACTAAAGCTAGGGTCGTTGAGTTGTGTGCGCCGCACGTAGACGCGATAGCCATTCGGCTGCCACTGCCATGCCAGGGCGACCCAGTCGTCAGGCAAGGTCAGCCAGTGACCCTGCCACGCGATCCGGCCCGCATAGATATCGATCAGCCAGTAGCCGCTTTGTTCAGTCGTCATCGTCACTCTCGTATTTTCTCGGGCCGTCCCCGTTGTAGAAGTCCAATGCCTCATCCATGTCCTATGTCTGGCACACTATCCGCCCGTCGATGGTGATCTTGTACTCGCCCCGCGCGCTGCCTTCGATCCGCTTACTGGGCCGACCGTCGCAGCCGTGTGAGGAGGCGATGTGTTGGAAGCTGGCGCGCCACTTCTTCACGTCATCCTTGGTGATGGTGTGTGGCTTACTCATTTACCCCTCCTCGCCGCCAGCAGTCGATCCGTGAACTCTTTCGTTTTCTGAATGGTGAGTGCCGATGGTGTCATCCGCCCCGACTTCAGCTCATGATAACTACTTGGCCGGACATCGATCACCTTCGCCACCTCGTGGCCAGACAGGCCGGTCTGGGCCTCGATGCGTTCCAGCACGTCTAAAAACCTGATCGTCATAGTCACCCCCTTCAATAATGTCAACCCTCAGTTGACTCTAACTCAAGTAAGTGTTGGCGCAAGGCTTCCTTTGCGTCGTCGACGGTTTCGTGGCTGTTGAAGTTGCCGATCGTTCCAATCGCGCCATTGTTGCGCACCACACGGATCGAGTAGAGCGTCTGGCGGCTTGGTCCGGTCTCGCTGGTGATGAAGTAGCAGCCCCTGAGGATGCCGGTCTCGATAGTGCTTTCGAAAAAGCGCATCGTGCTGCCGTCAAACCAGTGGTGCCCGATCTGCCTATTGGCCGCGATCACGTCTTGGATGCTTTTCCATCGTCTCGCCATGTGTCACCTATGCGTTGTTCAGGTTGAAGATTGCAGCTTCGGTCAGTTGCTTAATCAGGTCTTCGTCGAGGTCGGCGACCTTAACGGTCGCCTCCCAGACCCATTCGGTCTGCTGAGGATTAGTGCCATAGCAGCGCAGCCAGGGGATGGTGTCGCGGCCATACCCAAAGTCGGTGTTGATGCCGACCATGAAAAATACCTCCTCCTCGCCGCTCTCATTCGAGCTGTTGGCAGGGTGGTAGTACAGCGCACGGATCTTGAAGAAGAACGTGCCGCCCTCCTGGAGCCACACGGACTGAAACTCGTGCCAGTCCTCGCGCAGCGGGTGGTCGCGGTCGCTGGCGTAAATCTGCTCGACTGTCGCCTCATGGTGCTGTCGATCCCAGTCCGCAACAGCATCTTTGTAGGCGCTGTCGAGATAAGGCTGGATTATGGTTGGCGCGCTGCCGTGGCCATCGCAGGCGCTAAGCGTGGCGCAGAGCACGACCTCGACACCGCCGTTGGTGAACGGGATGAAGCCCGATCGGTGCTGGTTCTCGACGTCCTCGACCTCAAAGTCGTAGCCGTTGTAGACCCCGTTAGCGTCGTGGCTGCCGACATCCTCGCCGACGTCACGTGCCCAGGCCTTGACCAGCTCGTTGACGCCCTTGAAGGGCTCCAGCAGAGCGTATCGTTCTTTAAGCATCTGTGTTCTCCAGCTCTTGAATGATGCGCCATGCGCCTGCAACGACGCACTTCTCGCCCTCGATCCACCAAGGGGTTTCACCTGCGTAGCGGTCGCCATCGGCCAGGATCTCGACGCGCGTGACCTTGTTGCCGGTGCTGAGTGAGAGCCCGACGTTGATGTTCACGATCCCGCCCGGCACCTCGATATGGAGTAGGCCGCGCTCCTTGTTCCAAACGACGTTCGGTTTGGTCTTGCTGTGGAAAGTCATCACGCGGCCTCCCATTTGTCTTGAGCGACCTTCTCGGCCCGCTCGATGCAGGCGCTGTACGCGGCGCTGAAGCGGTCATCTGACCGGCACAGGCTCTCCAGCTTGTTGACAAACAGGACGACAGCCGGGTCATCCCAGGTGCCCTTGGTGTCCCTCAGCTCTTCCATGGCTGCGTCGACGACGAACACGAATTGGCGGGCCAGGGCACGCAGGTTGCAGGCGTCTTGGGCGTCGATCGCGGTCTGGAAGCGGTTGCCTAGGGTGTAGTCGGTGATCTCGATAGTTTTAGTGTTGCTCATGTCAGGCTCCTTAGGCTGGGCGTTCGATTGGGGCGTAGGCTGTCAACCAACGTTGGCCGATGACGTAGCCGACGTGCTTGGTGGTGCCGTCTGTCTTGTCGACATACATTTTGGAGATCTTGCCGCCGATCTGCTGGTGAAGCTCCTTGACGGTGCGGGCGAAAAACTTGTTGCCGTATTGGTCCAGATAGAGAACGCGAGGCCTGGTCGCTTTCGGCATTGCAGTCTCCTTCGAATATCAGCATGATTGATCAGCGTGTATGTCAACTCATAGTGGACATTCACTACGCTGTCAACTGCTATCTGACAAAAGGTTTGAGATGGCTGCCGAGCTGCGCAACTACGATCCAAGCTGGAGTGAGAAGTTCGCCGAGCTGATCTCGAAAGGGCTTGGCGGGGGCGACGAGACGCGCAGCACGGCTGAGTGGGGCCGCAAGCTGGGGAACCTAGCTGAGATGATCCCGCCCGTTGGCGCGGCGATGGGGGCCAATCGCGGGCAGAGGGCAGCTGAGCGCGGCGACTTCAAGACGGCAGCTATCGAGGGCGGCCTGGGCATGCTGGGCGGCCTGGGCGCGCCATTCTCGCACTTGTCCAAGGAGCGGGCGATCCTTGGACACGCACCCTACGAGCGAGTGCCAGGAATGCCCAAGGAGTTCACGCTGCCGTCGGGCGAGACGATCCAGGCCAAGCCGATCCCCGGCATTATCGATGCAATGGACGACTATGCGAAGAGCCGGGGCCAGAAGGCGATGGTGCCGGAGCGGTTCGAGCCGCTAGACCGCGACCGCGCCAAGCAGATCGCCAATGAGTATGACGTTGCGCCGATGTATGACCCAGCAGCCATAGCGTCTTACAAGGCGCTCGCGGACGAGACGCTCGGACAGTTTGATGCGCTCAAGGGCCGGGGCTATGAGTTCGACTTCATGAAGCAGGGGCCAGACGGCGGCATTATCGACCCGTACGCCAAGAACCCGGCGATGGGGTACAAGGATCTGGCTGAGAATAAGCGGCTCCAGATCTTCCCGACCGAGGGTGGTTATGGCACCGATGCCGCGTTCGCCGATCACCCCTTGCTGCAGCAATCAGGCCGGTCATTCGGCGATCAGCCAGCAACCTACAACGACCTGTTCCGCGCCGTGCACGACGCCTATGGGCACTTCGGCCATGGCAATGCGTTCTTTCGCGCGCCCGGCGAGGAGCGTGCATGGGGTGCCCATTCGGCGATGTATTCGCCCGAGGCCAGACCAACCATGACAGCCGAGACGCGCGGACAGAACAGTTGGGTCAACAGCGGGCCACACGCAGAGGCCAACGCCAAGGCCTCAGGCGCTGAGACGCACTTCGCAGACCAAAAAATGATCGGGATGTCACCTGCTGCCCAGTTTGAAGGCGCGCCCAAGCTGCGCCCACACGGAGATCCCTACGTTGGGGCTCTTGAGAATGCCTTCGTCAACCCGTTCGCTGCGTGGAGGGAGGACTGACACAGGCTGCCTGACATGCACAGCTGGCTCAGTGACTATGCCGCTTATGCGCAGCTGGTTTTCGATGATGTTGAGGGGGCGGATGTCGCACTTTTCCCAGGTCTTGATGACCGTCTGTCTGCCTTCGTTGTCCACCCTGAGAAGCTCCAGCGTGTGGCGATAGGGGACGAACGTGTAAAGCAGTATGGTGCGCGCAGCAGGGTGCACATCGATCTCTCGGGTTGATTAGCAAACGAATGTCAGTAGCGTCAAGCTTGCACAGCTGCGTGCGCTTGTCAACCCATAGCTGACAGAGACGGCGATGAGCGATCCGTATTACGACGACTTCAATCGCCTTCTGGAGGGCAACCAGAGGACCAAGAGCGCGCGCGGTCGTGAGGGTAAAATTTACGAGACGCCACCGTTCCCGCTGAATGTCCTGCCGATCGGCAGATACGCGAATCCAGACGGCAGAGGCGACAACAGCGAGTTCGTGCCCGCAATCCCCGGCATCCTGACGGAGCCCGGGCGGTTCACTGACGAGTATTATGCCAACCCAACGCGCGAAAACGGTGAGCGGGCTTCCGGGGCGATCTCGCAGCTGGTTGGTGGGGCCAGTCCGTTCATCAAGGCACCCGCTGGCTCGGTCGCCATGTCTGCAGCCCGGCGCGACATGCCCACATTCGACCTGGGGGACACCTGGGACCTGCCGATGGGTAACCACAGCCCGATCCCGGCACCCAAGTCGGTCGCAGCCCCAGCCATCAAGAGGGCGGACGGCGAGATCTTCGACTACGGGCACCACCGAGACGTCGCGCCGGACAACCTGCTTAATCTGCCCGAGGTCGACTACTTCAAGTCGCGCGTGAAGGTGAAACCAGACAGCGACACGGAAAAAGATCGGCGAGCTGGCATCGAGCCGGAAGGTGCAGAACGAGGTCAATCGCGCGGTCGAGCGTGGGCTGTCGGGCGAGAACCGCAACGCCTCGATGAACTGGTACAACACCGAACCACTCCGTGAGCGGTTCGGTGACCTCTATCGAGGCCCAGGCAGCTCGGACGACGCCTACCTTCGCTTCATGCAGGCTGTCGGCACGACTAGCCCGCAGAACACAGTCATGAATAACGTGTCTGAGGCCACCAAGATCATGAAGATGCTAGCTCAGGGCAAGGAGATACCCCGATCCGGCAAGGAGGCAGGCTTCTCAGGCGTTGCTGCCGACACACGCGCCATCCTGAGCCGCAAGAAGTTCGGCCAGGAGGGGGGCTACAACGTCAAAGACAGCCAGAAGACCGAGCACTTCGGGCGATCGTTGGCAGGCGATCAATCTAAGGCCGTCGTCGACGCACACGCCATGCGGACGCTGTCTATGGCCCAGAAAGATCCGCGCTACCTGACCAACTCGATCCGCTACCAAGCCGACCACGGTGGGTACGAGAACTACAGCCCACGCGACCTACTGGCCAATGGCGAGACGTCGATGAAGGAGCTGTTGACGCGCCCAACGATGTGGATGTCGGCCCCTACAGACGCTGCCTACGGCCTCGCGGCAAAGCCCTATCACAAGGCAGCAGACAAGTTCGGGCTCGCCCCAGGGCAGGCTCAGGCGGCTGCGTGGTACGGCAACGCCGACAAGACCGGCGTCAAGACGACCCCACACACGTTCAACGAGTTGTTTGAGCAGCGCCTACGCGAGAATGCCCTGGCGATGAACAAGTCGCCGGAGGAGCTGCTCGACGACGTCATCAATGGACGGGCTCACCTAGACATGTCTGGCGTCCCCATGCCGACACAGCTTCCATTCACGCGTGACGAGCAGATCGACTGAGATGCTGGACCTCGACGACATCGAAAACGCCGATCTGAGCCAGCTAACGCCTATGGAGCGTCGCGACCTGATCCAGGCGCTGGAGGTGATGCACAAGGACAAGCGCAAGGGCGACATCGTCGAGTACGCGGCGCACATCGAGGTGCCCGGCGCGCCCAGCAAGATGAACTTGAATGACCGGCAGAAGATGCTGGCCCGCAAGGCCCAGATCGACATGCTGAAGATCAACAGCGGGGTCAAGGTCGAGATCCCCGAATACGACTTTGAGAAGGACGAGGTCGACGAGGGGGAGTTCTATCCCAAACAACTCGACATCCCCGAGCACGGCGCAATGATCCTGTCTGCCGTCCAGGGGATGATGGAGGAGATGCCGGTCGAGGGGCCGCTCACCAATGGCCACCAGGGCATCGTCCCCGACGGCATCATGTTCTTCTTCAGCCCGGGCTCAGCCAAGTCGACTTACGCCAGCGTGATCGCGCCGACCTACGTCATGGGGCGCTTCCCTGGCACCGACGTGATTGGCACCAGCTATGGGTCCGAGCTGGCCAAGCGGTTCGGTCGCCGGGTGCGTTCGATCTGCCGGTCAGACAAGTATGCCGCGCAATGGGATACTCAGTTGACGGGCGATAACCAAGCGGTCGACGCATGGTCGCTGATGAACGGCTCGACCTACCGCGCCGTCGGTATCCTGGGCGGCGTCACCGGTAACCGTGCTGACCTGCTGATCATCGACGATCCGATCGCGGGCCGTGAGGAGGCCGAGAGCGAGATCATCCGCGAGAAGACCAACGCGGCGATGAAGGACGACCTGTTCACCCGTCTCAAGCCGGGCGGCAAGGTGCTGCTGATCCAGACGCGGTGGCACGAAGACGATCCCGCCGGTCACCTACTTGGCGAAAAGTGGGAGGGTCAGAGCGGGCTCTGGAGGGGCACTGACGGTCGCTGGTGGTTGGTGTTCTGCTGCCCGCTGATCTGCGACGCACTCGACGACCCGCTCAATCGCCGCCTGGGCGAGCGGATGTGGCCGCAGTGGTTCACTGACCGCTATGTCGAGCTGGCCCGCGCCATGGGCGAGCGTGCCTGGAACAGCTTGTACCAGCAGAAGCCAGCGGCCAGCGAGGGTATCATCCTCCTGCGCAAATATTGGAAGTGCTGGCCGCACGGCAAGCCGGATCCAACGCAACAGCAGAAGGACCGACCCGGCGACGTCGAGCCCCCAGAGCATTGGGCGCAGTGCTGGCTGGTCTACGATACGGCGTTTGAGGATGGTCAAGACAACGACTATTCAGCTATGACGGCCTGGGTCAGCTTCACCAAGGAGAAACCGGGCAAGCGCCAGATCCGCCTCAAGGACAGCGACGATAAGACCGACCCGATTCAGCAGCAGGTGATCATGCTTGGGGCGTGGCGTGGCAAGGTGAAGGCGGTCGACCTGTTCGACATCGTCAAGCAACACGTCAAGTTCTTTCGACCTGAATGGGTCATCGTCGAGAAGAAAGCGTCCGGCATCCAGCTGCTGCAGGAGCTGCGGCGCGAGCGGTCGCGGTACGTCGATGAGCAGGGTCTCCACTACCCGGCCATCGTCGAGTGGCTGCCGCCGTTCCCGCCTGGGGCCAACGGCAAGGTGCCGCGCGCTCACGCCGCGTCCGTGGTGCTCGCCTCCGGCTCTGTCTGGTACCTGCCCGGCCCAATGACGGCTGGCGTGATCAAAGAATGCGCCGCATTCCCGAACGGCAAGCACGATGACTGGACCGACACGGTCACCAGCTCCCTGATCTGGTCACGCAACGTCAACCTGCTCGATAGGCCCAGCGACAAGCTGGACAAGCACGAAAAAGAAGACCTTGAGCGCGGCGAATTTGACCGCCGCACCGAGGGCCGTGGCTTGTACGGGCGCAGCACCAACAAGAAAACGCGCCATGTGCCCAGGCTTTATGGGCGCTCGGTCACCAATGCCTCGGACGTCGATGACGACGACGGCGACGACTTCTGATCTTTTTTGTCCACTGACGGTTGACAGACCGGAGTTGGTCCTGTATGGATGATCATGCATTAGATCAACTCACAGGAGACGAATATGACTGCATTCAAGGAAATCCAAGCTCGCCACAACCGCGCCCAGGTCACGACGCTCGCCTGGAAGCTTGTGGCGGCATCCCACCGCTGCGTTTTGACCGACACACAGGCGATCGTGGTGGCAGCCATCGCCGACTATGAGGCGGCAGGCGTCAAGCCCAACCAGCGCCAGCTGATCCAGGCGACCGGCATCGACCGCTCGACGGTATCGAACGTCATCCGCCGCTTGGTTGAGTACGACATCGTCAAGCGCGTCCGTCGCAAGGCCGACGATCGCGCCTGGGACGTCGCGCTGACCGACAAGGGCAAGGCCGAGGCCGGAAAGATCGACCAGATCGCCAAAAAGGTGATCGACCTCACCAAGGGCGTCAATCGCACCGACGAGCTGAAGATTGCCGCCTGATCGGTAGCATCAAAACTGGGAGACGACAAAATGGCCGACTTTACTGTCACCAACCATGGCTCGATCCGCATCCTGCAGGCGCTCACGGAGGCCGCAGAGGACTGGGTCGACGAGCACATCCCCAGTGACGCGCAGACGTGGGGCCGAAACGGCATCGTCGTCGAGCCTCGCTACATCGGCAACATCATCGACGGCATCGAAGGCGACGGCCTGACTGTGGGGGCACTATGAGCAAGCAACCCAGCGAACTAAGCAAGCGGATGTTTGCGCAGCTGATCCTCGCCGCGATCGATGGCACCCTTGGCCTTGTGCAGACGAAATGCGCACACACGGGACGGGACTTGGCGGTGCTTGTCGTCATGGCTGGCGACGAAGAGTCCGGTGACTTCAGGGCGACCCCTCCAGACAGCGTTTTACAACGCTGAAGTGACCGTCAGGAATAAAGCGATCTGAATTAGTCAACTAATGGTTGACACACGTCAGATAGTCAGCTATGAGCTGACATCACATAAGATCAAGGGGAAAAGATCATGACAGTAGATTGCACCATCGCCCAAACCCTGCTCAACGCATGGCTTGAGGCCGTTCAGACCCACGTTCACCAGCACCGCAGCAAAACGCTCAACCTGTCCTTCGACAAGGGCGGCAAGAAGTACCTGCGAGTCGTCGAAAGCGAGGGCGAGCACCATCGTTCGGTGTTCTGCTTCATCGAGTTGTCGACCGGCAACATTCTGAAGGCGTCCGGCTGGACGACGCCAGCCAAGGGCGTGCGCGGCAACATCGCCGACACGAACTACTCCATCGGCAAGGGGATCACGGCTTACGGGGGCGCGTACGCCAGATGATCACAGGCCTCCTTATCCTCATCGGTGTAGGCGCGCCAGCCGCCCACACCCTCCTCTGGCTTCTGGCGCAAGGCCTCGCGAGGGCACCAGATGACGAATAAAACACAGCCCCAGGTAGACAGGCTACGCTCTCTCCTGCGCGTGGTGACGCCAACGACGGTCGTCAACTCGCTGCTGTACGAGCTGGAGGACGTCTGTGACGCCCTCATCAGATCTGGCCGTGTCCACCCGACCGAGGCCAAGGCCATCGCCGAGGCTAAGCTGGCCGCTCGCCTTGCCTGTGCGGCAGCCATGGTATCGCTCGGTGGGACCGGCCCCATCATCAAGCTGTTGCGGGCGCAAATTGATCAAGTCTACATGCGGCAGAAACAACTGAGGGTGCGTTTTCCACGACCAAAGTCAGCCAAGAGTTGACGTTTTGAGCGAATAACCTCACGGTCGCCGCAATTGATCAACTCAGAGGGAACAATGCGAGCACCCGTATCACAAGCGATCCAGTATTACGCCGGGCAGCGGCCTGACTTTGTTTTGGGCGAGGACGAGTACCGCGCCCACGACGCCACCCAGTCATGGGCCGACAATGGCGACAACTCCGCAACGCTTGATGAGCTGATCCAGCGAGCGCTGGAGAGCGTGCGCGAGCAGGTCAGTGCCGAGATGAACGCCTACGGGGCCGAGCAGGTCAAACAGGCCGTTATGGACTACGTCGGCAACGGCTATGGCGACATCGCCGCGATCGACGGCAGGCTGTGCTTTGTGTTCGACGCCAGTTCGCAGGCGGCACCGTTCCGCGCCTGCTGGAACCTGCAGACCATGATCACCAACGCGATCCGGGATGCTGAGGGCAAGGGCGACGTGCCGACCCTGCAGAGCCTACAGCAGTTCATCGGTACGCTCGCAAACTCGTTTCGCGCCCCCGTCGCCGCCCCAGCCGCAACCCGCACCCAGCAAGGCCGGGTCGCCCCCACCAAACCGGCGGGTGGCCGTCTCGGGGCGCGCCCCCGCTAAGCGCATTCCGTCATTGATCACCAGGAGGCCGACACATGCAGATCACCAAGGGGATCGCCAAAGCCATGGCCCGGGCGGCGATGGAGGCCCGCTGCCTGGAACTGGCCCGCGAGGAGACGACGAAAGCGCGGGATCTGGCGGCGCAGTTCGAACGGGTGATGATGGGCCAGGAGAAAATGTCGCCTGACGGCATGATGTACGTCGGTGCGGTCATAACGGCGCGGGCCGCGACGCGGTTCCTCGTGCCGTTCCACGGCGAGTGTCTGTGTGGGGAGTGTGAGACGCGCGTCCCGCTCGACGACGCCATGAACATGCTCGCCATCGCATTCGATGACGTAGCGCTAGAAGACACCAAAACCCTTGGGAGAGCCTGATGACAGAAGACCTTAAGCCGCTGCCGGTGCAGGGCTACACTGCCCAGTCGACCGATAAGGTCGCCCTGGTGAACGAGAACAAGGATCTGGAGGAGCGCGTGCTGCGCCAGCTCGATAAGATGGGCAGCCTGAACGGCACGCACGTCCCCGGGCAAGCTAATCTTCCAATCGACCCGCGCATGCTGGCCCTGGCGCGCACCAAGATCCAGGAAGCTTTTATGTGGGCAAACCGCGCCGTGTTCCAGCCGACCCGCATCAACCCGCCAGAGGACCGCATCAACCAGCCAGAGGACAGCCAGTGATCAACCTCGTCACCTTCATCCATGACCACTGGGCGTGGTCCAAGAGAACGTTCGGCGAGGGCGACCGCACCGAGGGCCTGCTGCGCCACATCGAGCGCGAAAGCGACGAGGTGCGGCAGGCGCACACGCCAGATGCCGCGCTCGGCCAGTGGGTCGACATCATCACGCTCGGCATCGACGGCGCACTGCGCGCCGGTCACACCCCGCTGGCGGTCGCCCAGGCGTTGGTCAACAAGCAGACGCTGAACCGCTCGCGCCGCTGGCCACCCCTGATCAACCAGATCCCCGATCAGCCTACCGAACACTACCGCGAGGGCGACACCAGTGCTTGACCTGCTGATCTATGTGCCGATCCTGGCCGCGCTATTTATTTTGATGGGACGATAAATGAGCCAGCCTGCCATCCCCGAGCCGCGCAAGATGTCGGTGGACGAGGTCCGTGGAGCCGAAGAGGCCGCAACGCATCTCGTCCACGCCATGTTGACCGGCATCGAGACCATGGCGGCTGGCAACAAGCTGGTGTCGATGCCGCGTGCTCGACGAGGCGATGGCGCGGTTCCTGCTCGACATCAAGCTGGAGCTTGGGGACAAGATGGCCGAAAGCGCCGCCGCCTTCCTGATCAAAACCCTGATCTGTTACCTGCCAAAAGATCGCCATGACCGGGTCAAGGAGGCATTGGGCTAAAAAGGAGATTTACAATATGTTGAAAATTAACATCAATGCTGTCGTCGAGGCCGTCGCCGTCGCGCTTACTGAGGCGACCAACAAGAGCGGTTTGCCAATTGCTCTGCGGGTGGATTTGGATCGGCTGAGGGACAAATGCACCGCCATGTTGATTGACGTGACGAATGGTGAGGAGGTAGTGCAAAAGTGACAGGCACCTGGAAGCCACCCACAGGGCTGACGCCGATGGCACGGGCGACCCTTGAGGTCCTGCGTATGAGCCTGCGGATCCGTCCGCACCCGATGATGAGCCGGGCCTCGCCCATCGCCCTGTACGCGCAGCAGCGCAAGTGGGTGCGCCTATGAAGAGGCCGGACATCACACGCAAGAGACAGCTGGAGGCAATTCTCGCTGACGCGTTGCGTGATCAGTGTGGCTGCTTTGATCGAGGTGACGGCGTCGTCGTCATCAACGTCTTGGAGCTGGCTCCGAACGGCGTCGTCCACCTGCAGCTCGGCACGATAGCTGACCGAATTATGGAAATCGAAAAGTGAGATGCCGCAACCGCCTGATCATGCACGGGGCCAAGACATGCCCCAGGACGTGCTTGCTGTGTGGACTTGGGCGACCGTGTGTCTGGGGCTGGCCTGACCCCATCAAAAAAAGGAGAAGATCACGATGGACCTGCCGAAAGGGTGGCCAATGATGGTTATGGACCTGAAGCAGCTGGTTGGCGACGTGCGTGTCGACCACATCCTCAACCCGAGCCCGCACCACGCCCTGGAGGACGCGATCTTGACCAAGAACGCGCACGAGTGGTTCCTGCGCCGGGGTTGACGCCCAAAACGAATACCACCATCCATTGACCTTGTCCGCCGAAAGGCGGCTCCCGGACTGACAACTCGTTGCTGCTGCTGCTTCCAAACCCAGTTTGAGGGACAGCAATGCCGCGCCTCGGCCAAACACGTCAGCAATCCTATACGGCAGCCGATCTCGGCATGCCGATGCCTGACAACGACATCATGGTCGACCTGGGCGAGGGCGAGAACCCACTGCACTCGACGTTTGAGATGGACGCCGACGGCAACGTCGACGAGGCTGGCTTCAATGCGCCGAGCCTGATGGACACCCCCGAAACCCACGGCGATAACCTCGCCCTTGTGCTCGACGAGGACCACCTCGACAAACTCGGCCAGGACATCGCCATGATGGTCGAGGACGACATCGAGGAGCGGCGTCCGTGGCGTGAGCGATTTGAGCGCGGCCTTGAGATGATGGGGTTAATCGAAAGCGACATCGACGACGGCCCCTTCCCTGGCGCGTCCAATGCCGTCCACCCCCTGCTGATCGAGGCTGTCACCCAGTTCTGGGCGCGTGCCATGGGCGAGCTGTTCCCGCCTGAAGGCCCATGCAAGGGCAAGGTGATGGGGGCGCAGACGGAGGACAAGAACGCCCGGGCCGAGCGCGTCGCCGAGTACATGAACTACGAGATGACGATCGAGGACGAGGCCTACATCCAGGAGACCTCGCGTCTGCTCTGGCATGTCCCGTTCCACGGCAACAGCTTCCGCAAGACCTACCGCGACCCGATCCTGCAGCGCAACGTTGGCATCTACGTGTCGGCCAATGATCTGATCGTGCCTGCCGAGGCCACCAGCCTCAAGACTGCGCAGCGCTTCACGCACCGCATGTTCAAGTCGAAAAACGAGCTGACCCGCCTGCAGATTGTCAAGCACTATCGCAAGGCTGACATCGATCTGCCGACCGACGAGACGCGCGACGAGATCATGACGGCGAACGACGAGATGAGCGACGCCGCACCCGATGGCGACGACAAGTCGAACCGCTACGAGATCTTTGAGACCTGCATCGACATCGACCTGGAGGGCGACGACCACGTCGACGAGAACGGCGAGCCGACCGGCTTGGAACGCAGTTACGTCGTGTCGATCGAGCGCGCCAGCCGCAAGGTGTTGGCGATCTATCGCGCCTGGGACGAAGACGACCCGATGTGCAACCGCAAGGTCTACATCGAAAAATATGATTACATCCCCGGGCCGGGCTTCTATGGCCTCGGCCTGTTTCACTGCATCGGCGGACTTCAGACGGCAGCGACCGGCGCGATCCGCGTCCTCCTCGACAGCGCGGCGTCCGCGTCGCTCTCGGGCGGCTTCATCAGCAAAAACGCCAACATCAAGGGGCAGCGGCTTATCTCGACGCCGGGCCAGTGGATCCCGGTCGACGCGACCACCGAGGACCTCAAAAACGCCTTCTTCCCGCTGCCGGTCAAGGAGCCCTCTCCGGTCCTGATGCAGATGGTCGCCCACCTTGAGGGAGCCGCGCAGCGGTTTACGGCGACCACTGAGTTGATGACCGGCGACGAGAGCCCCAAAAACGCGCCGGTCGGCACAACCCAGCAGATGATCGAGCAGGGTGGGAAGGTGATGTCGACTATCCACCGGATGGCTCACGCGTCGCTCGGGCGCGAGCTGCGCCTGCGCTACGAGCTGTGCCAAAAGTACGTGCCGGAGGGCGGCTACCCCTACGAGGTGTCGGGCCAGCAGCGCACGGTCTACGTCGACGACTTCGCGCCCGGCGTGTCGGTTATTCCGGTGTCGGACCCAAACATCTTTTCGACGCAGCAGCGCATGGCGCAGGCGCAGGGCGTGTTCCAGATGGCGGTCGAGACCGGCGTGGTGCCGATCAAGATCGCTGCCCGGCGGATGCTGCAGGCGATGCGCGTACCCGACATCGACGAGCTGCTGCCAGCAGACCCCAAACCAATCAGCTACGACCCGATCGGCGAGGTCCAGGCGATCATGCTGGGCAAGCCAGTGATGGTCACGCCGGAGCAGAACCATGTCGCGCACCTTCAGGTGCTGTGGGCATTTATGTCTAACCCGCAGTATGGGGGAAATCCCGAGGTCCAGAAGCAAGTCGGCCCGGCAGCGATTGCGATTATCGGCCAACATATGGCCTACGCCTGGGCGACCCACGCCCGTGGCCTTGGCGCGCCTGCTGGTTATATGGACCCACAGAGCGGTCAGATGTCTGGCAACACGCCGCCAGAGCAGATCGCGGAGGCTGTCGCCCAGATGGCTCCTGCGCTCGCTCAGGTGGCTGGGCTACCGGTTCCAGCCGAGGAGGGCAAAGACGGCAAGGGCCAGAACGAGATCCAGATCGAACGCGAAAAGCTCCAGATCGAGCGCGAGAAGCATCAGCAGGGCATGCAGATGCAGCAGGAGAAGCACCAGTTCGAGCTGCAGCGCGAGCAGGCCAAGCTACAGGCCGAGCAGCAGATGGCGCGGCTCAAAGCCGAGACCGCTCATATGCAGGCGCAGATGAAGGCGCAGATCGACCAGCAGAAGAGCGAGCTGGAGATGCAGACCCAGCAGCGTCAGGCTCAGATGCAAGAGCAGCAGATGCAGACCGACATGCAAATGCAGCGCGTGCAGTCCGAACAGCAGATGCACATGGACGCACAGTCAATGGAGCAGGAACAAGCCATGGGCCAGCAGAAGATGGCCATGGAGGGTCAGCAGATGGAGCAGGAGGGGCAAATGAAGGCCCAGTCGGCTCAGCAGGACATGCAGATCAAGCAGCAGCAATCGCAGCAGCCGCGCGGCAACAAACTCAACCACCTCCGCAACGATCCATCACAAGGACAGTAAGATGCCTCCTCAGAGCCCGTTTGCAGCCGCTCCAGGCGGACCAATGCCTCCAGGTGGAGGCATGCCCCCAGGCGGTCCAGCCCCTGGCGGCATGCCTGAAGGCCCTGGCGGCGATCCCATGGAGATCCTCGCCGCTATCGCCGAGGCACTCGCCCAGGTGACCCAGATGATCCAGGAGCTGGCGGCAGCCCTTGGTGGCGATGAGCAGCCCCAGGATCCAATGATAGAAGGCCCAGGTGGCCCGCCTCCTGGCGGCATGCCTCCACAGTAATCGATAAAGGTGTTTGATGGCGGCCCAGTCCCCCTTTGTGCGCGATGAACAGCTGTACGACGCCATGGGCAATCCAATCCCTGGATCTGCCGGGATGGACTATGGCGACGGCAGCGGCAACATGACCGGCGAGCTGTCTCCAGAGCAGTGGGCAGCTGTCCAATCGACTGCGGGCAACTTCGCGCGGACAGCTGGGAACGTTGGGGCTGAATTGACGGGGATCCCGTCCCTGGGTCGTGCCGTCGAGTCAGGTGGTGATGCGTACACGTCATATCAAAATGGCGAATACGGCGACATGGCTAAGCACGGAGCAAATTCAGCCGGTAACGCCATTGCTGGCTTGCTTCCGACCGCAGCCATACTGCGCGCCATTGGTGGCGCACGCGCAATTGGCGCAGCAGGGGCTTCGGCTACCCTCACGACGGCGGCAGAGGCAGCCGATGGCGTACAGGGCGCAGCCACACGCCGGTCGGATGCTGTTTCATCCAACCCGCAAATTGTAAAGATGCGCAAGAGCCTGGAGGACCTCGATAGGACCGACCCGGGGCTGAACGACCTCATCAAGCAGCGCGATGCGCAGCAGCAGAGATTGCGGGACCTGGACAAGCCCAACGGCGTGAGGGCTGGGCAAGCCAAGCAAATCCGCGAAGACGCCGGTGGCCAAGTCAAGACCCTGACTCAGCAAATCGAAACGTACCGCAACAGCGGGCCGCTGGCACAAGCCAAAGAAGCTGCGCGCAAGGCACTTGCCGACGAAGAGACCCGCGTGGGCGACGAATGGCAAGCCCAGGCCCCCATTCGCGATCGGCTACCATGGGCGGCTCCCGCAGCCATGGTTGGCTTCACCGCGCTTGGGACTGCGATCCCTGCCATTGGCGCTGTGCGAAAGACGGCAGCAGGCCAAACCCTCAAGACCAAGGACTACCTGACCGGCGGAGCCATTGGGGGCGGCATGGCGCTAGAAGGCAAGGCCCTGCCCGATGAGTGGGATGCTGCCGTCTACGACACGGGCACCCGGGCGCGCGATCAGGCCATTAAAAATTTGACCGGCATGATTGACGACCCGCTACATCAGTCGCTGCCATCGTTTCTTGGTGGCTCGCTAATGGCCGTGGGCGGACAAAAGCTCATCAACGCCGCGCGGGCACCCATCCAGCCGACATCGGCAAAGGATATGGCAAGGAACGCCAAACGTAACGCAGCTGAGGACAAGCTTCGTGCAGACGGGTTTGACCCAGAGCAGCGCCCGGCCATGCCGATCCGCAAGCTCAAGGCAGAGGACGTTCCCTACGAGCCAGTGCCCATTCAGCGCAAGCAGATCCCGCCGTTTGCGGCAGATCAGCCTAAAACGGCGCTTTCTGTCCGTGACGAAACTCGTACGCCCGGCGGCGGCTCGCAATATCAGTCGGGGGGTCAAGGCTTTGCACAAACTCCTCGAAACGGCGATGCTCCAGGAGATCGTGCTCGTGTTGCCACTGGCGAGGCATCCAATCGTACGGCAGATACTGGCGCAGAAGCCACTCGATCAAGCCCTGACGGCGGGCTTCGGGGACCTCCGCCACTTCCGCCTCAAGGACAGGCGCGTTCTCCTGAGGAGATAATGGCTGCCTTTGGTCAGCCAGTCCCAAGGGGTGCAACCGGATCGGATCTGGTAACGTCGTCATCTAAACCTCCATTCGCAAAAGCAGACCAAACACAACCCTACACGCGCGACCCGAGCCAGACCATGGGGCGCGATTTATTTGAACCGAAAACCTCGTCCGGGGAGTTCACGCGCGACCCGAGCCAGACCATGTCCAAGAGCCTGTTCGACAAGGCCGCAGGTCGCCACAGTGCGCAGGACGACCTCCTGTCGAGCATTGGCGACAAACTGCGCCACATCGACGGCATGTCGCCCCTGAACCACGCCCTGAATGTCAAGGGCGGCCCAGGTCGCGCCCAGGCCATCGAGGAGGTGCGTCGGCGCGCCGGTATCCCGGCTGGCCCGATGGCCGATGAGACCGTCGGCAAAGTAGCCAAGAAGACGCAGGGCTACCTCAACCGATCGGGCGGCGATGTCGAGGAGGCTAAAAAGGCGATTGCCGCAGATCGCGGTCTTGGCAAGATCACAGCTGCGGCAGCTGGCGCAACGACGGCAGCGGCGACCGGCAGTGATACCAGCGAGGCACGCGCAGGCCTGTTTGGGGGTCGCGGCCACGAGGCTGCTGGACACTCGGCAGAGCACGCCAAGGCTCGGTCGGCACTGCACCAGAAACTCGATACTGAGGGGCATCCGGTTATCTCCGAAGCGGTACAAAGAATTGTCGACCAGAACAAGATCGTCTCCCCGCACCGGCTGGCAGCCGAGCTGCGCGCCAGCCATGGGGACCGGTTTGAAGGGGTTAAAACCAACACGCGGGAGGCTGCAAAGATCCTCCGGCGGATGGGCTTCACTGACGAGGACTAATTCGATACATAGTCATTCAGCTGATGTCAACCATCAGTGGACAATAAATTTTGCACTGAATGGTTGACGATCCAAACGAATACCAACATCGAGAATGGACCCGCACGATCCGGCTCAGACGTCCCCGAAAAATGAGGGACTGAGATGTTGGAAGACTTTGTTGCCGACCTGAAAAAATCCATCGAGGCGTTCCGTCACGCCGAGATCAGTGCACTTATCGCCTGCCAGGGCGGTGACGGACGTCACGAGCACCTGCGGGGCCGTATCATTGCGGCACAGCAGATCGAGATCATGGTCAAGGACCTGTTCGACACGAAGTACAACAAGAACCACGAGGACGACGAGGCCCGTGCGCCGATCTCGCGTAACGGCATCCACGCGCCCGGCAACCGCCGTCTGGGGGCACGCGTATGAATCAGCAGATCATCCGTGCCGCCGGGCACCTCGCCACCGCCAGCGCCATCAACACCGAGGGCTTGATCCACGATATCGACACGCCGGTCCCGGAGCACAAGCTCAGGGTGCCACTGTGGAAGATCATGGCCATGCCGGTCGGCATCCGCCGCACATCCCGGGGCGGCATCATGCTGCCCGACGAGACCATCGACGTTCAGAACTGGACGCACCAGCTCTATAAGATCGTCGCGGTCGGCAATCACGTGTTCCGTGGCAAGGCCTACGAGAGCTACGACATCACCGAAGACGAGCGGCCCCAGATCGGTGACCTCTGGATCATCGACAGCAAGCAGCCGCGCCGGTTCCAGTACAAGGGCCACACCTTCGTGGTGATTACTGACGACAGTCTCAACGTCAGGGTTGACCCATCGGACGTCGAGAATTTGAAATTCAACGGCATCGAGCTTTGAGGGGGCTGACATGAGCATGACGCACCAGCAAGACCGTCGGCGGGCACCACCTCCCCGCGTCGCGCGCGTCCATATCGGTGACATGGACCGCCAAGGCACCATCAAGTGGTTCGACGACGACAAGCGCTTCGGCTTCATCAAAACGCCGAGCGGTACCGACGTGTTCCTGCACTTCTCTGTACTCAAGAAATACGGCGTCAACCCCCGCCAGCTGGTCGAGGGCGTCAAGGTCCGCTTCAAGCTCGATGATGCACCCCGGGGCGCACGCCCCGAGGCACTCGCTATCGCGCTCGCCTGATCCCCTGACGGGGCTTCTATGGGCACTACTGCTGCTGCTTCAAAAAACCAACGGGCCGGTGTGCCCCTATGAGTGGAAAAGCAGATGCCTCCTATTGCTGATGATGATGACCTGCTCGTCGATCTTGAGGACGATCTTGAGGAGAGTTTTGGCGACGATGATGGCCCGCTACAGCTTGAAGACCTGCGACAGGGCCAGCTTGAGGTTGACGAGCTTCCTGACGGTCTGAATGAGGAGTCCCAGGCCCCCGTCGCGCGCCAAGGTCGCCAGCAAGTCGTCGATGACGACGGTGACTTTGACTACGACGGCAATCAGCGGGTCGTGGAGGCCGAGAACCGCGCCCGCACCGCTGAGGCGAACGCGGTATACACGGAGGCCCGCGCCCGCGCAGCCGTCTACTCCCAGCAACGTGATACCGCCAAGGTAGCGCTGGAGACGGTCGGCACTAAGTTGTCCGAGGCCCAGCAGCAGCTGGTCTACGCCCGCGAAAACGGCGACGTCAACGCTGAGATCCGCGCGCAGAACATGATCGACGAGATCAAGACCCTGCGGTCTCAGATTGAGCATACGGCGAGAAACATTCCCGATCCCGGCCAAGTCATGCAGGAGGGCGAGGCTAAGGCGCGCGGCATCCTGGCGCAAGAGGCACAGGGCAAGCGGGTCGGGAACGGCATCCAGGCGCGGCACCCATTGGCCGAGCGGTGGGCTACCTCAAACAAGACCTGGATGACGACGAACAAGCGAGCCAACGACTTCGTCATCAGCCAGTCGAGCGTCTTGACCCGCGACGGCTGGGATCCCAACACGCCGGGATTCTACAGCGAGCTGTCGCGCCGCGTGCAGAACGCCTTCCCCAAACTCAAGGTGGGCACCATCCAGGCCCCCAAAAAGACGCCGGGCAACCGCACGGCGTCACGTGGGCCAGTCGCCCCGACCCGCTCCTCGTCCGGCGGGGGCGTCTCTCAGCGGCAGGCGCAGAACGGGACCAAAACCTACACGCTCACGGTCCCTGATCAGGCCGCGATGAAGCGGGCCAACCTGGACCCCAAGAACCCAATCCACCGCAAGGCCTTCGCGAAGGCCCGCATCGAAGGCAACAAACGCGCCATGCAGCGCTAAGAGGGACTGACACATGGCACGAGTTTATGAGCGCACTGGCGAGATCGACGTTTTCGAGCGCGCACGCCCAACCATTATCCGGCACGCCACCCACGAGACGCGTGACGCGGAGGCGACCCGCGTCGATCAGCGGGTCGAGACCAACCCGGCGAGGTGGATCAACCCCAGCTCACTGGATGCGCCTGAGCCGCGCCCCGGCTACGTCCAGCGTTGGGTCGTCGACGGCACCGACCCGAGTGCCGACAAGAACGCCAAAACCACCTGGGGCAAGAAGCTGCGCGAGGGCTGGGCCCCGCGCGACCCCAACACAATTCCAAGCCAGCTTCGCCAGACCTACGCGTCGGCCAAGCTGAGCACCGGCCAAGGCGTCATCGGTGTCGCCGGGTTGGTGCTGTGCGAGATGCCACGCCAAGTCGCCCTGCAGCGCTACCACGCTATGGGCGACTCGGTCGACCGGCTCGGCGCGTCCCTGCCTGAAAGCACGGATGCGCTGCGTGAGAGGGAGCGGAAGCGGAACCGCGTTGGGGACCTTGAGGTCACCGACAAGGTGAAGAGCCTGCGGGGTCGTGCCCCCACCATGGTTGAATAAAAATCTGAACACAGAGGACCAGACAAATGGCTAACGCTCTTTACCCGTTTGGTTTCCGGATCGCGCGCCATATGTCGGCGCTCGGTCAGGAGCTGAATGACTACGCTCTCAACCCCGCCACCGCTGTCTCGATCGCGGTCGGCGATGCCGTCAAATCAGATGGTGCCGGTGGCATCACGAAGGCCGCAGCCGGTGACGCGCTCCTCGGCTTCTTTGCTGGCGCTTGGATTACCACGCGCGGGCAGTTCGGCGGCAGCCAGAACTTCGCGGCCAATGGCCAGATCCCGTATTTCAAGGTCTGGATCCCCGGCTCGGTCCTTCTCCCGCCCGGCTCCTCGCTGCGCTGTCAGGTGCACGACGACCCCAACATCCTGATCGAAGCCCAGTGCTCGCAGACGATCACTCGCGCCGACATCGGCAGCTTCGTCGATCTCGTCGACGCAGTCCCCGACACGGTGTTTGGCCGCTCCAACCAGACGGTCGGCACCCCTGGCGGCACGGCCAGCCAGTTCCGGATCGAGAAGGTCCTGGAGCAACCAATGCGCAACGTGAACCCGGCCTACACCGCTGACACTATCGGCTACTCGCTCTCGGGTGAGGGGCGGTATGCCTTGGTGCAGCTGCGGATGGTCAAGCATGAGCGTGGCGGGGCCGCGATGGCCATCGCGGTCTAATCGCGCCAGCCTGTCAACCAACAGCTTACACAAGGAACACTCAAATGGTTATGACCCGTGCGCAATTCGCGCGAGACCTTCAAGATGGAATTAATGCCCACTTCGGCATGGCCTACGACACCTGGGAACCCGAATACACGAAGTTCACTGAGAAGCGCACGTCCAAGCGTGCGTATGAAGAAATGGTGTTGCGCGTCGGCCTGGGCGAAGCCCAGGAGAAATCCGAAGGCGGCATGATCACGTTCGACCAGGGCGCGGAAGGCTACACCTCGCGTGTCGACTTTTATACATACGCCTTGGCGTTCGCGATCACCGAAGAGGCTATCGACGATAATCTCTACGCGGATCTTTCGGAAATCTACGGCAAGGAGCTGGGCAAGGCCCTGCAGCATGCCAAGGAAGTTCGTGGGGCCGGGCTGTTCAACAACGCGTTCAATTCGAACTACACTGGCGGCGATCAACAGGCGCTCTGCTCGCCCACGCACCCGCTCTACTCCGGCGGCGTCTACAGCAACACGCTGGCGACGCCTGCTGACATCTCCGAAGAGGCCCTGGAGGACGCGTGCATCCAGATCTCTGGCTACGTGAACGACCGCAACCGCCCGATCGTGGTCAAGCCGAAGAAGCTGATCATCCCACGCCAGCAGACGTTCACCACGCAGCGCATCCTGAAGACTACGGGGCGCGTCGGCACGGCCAACAACGACATCAACGCGATCAAGGACGGCGACTACATCCCCGACGGCTTCATGGTCAGCCACTACATGGTCGACCCTGACGCATGGTTTCTCAAGACCGACTGTGACCTTGGCCTGATGTTCTGGCAGCGGAAGGCGGTCAAGAAGGGCATGGAGACGGACTTCCGGACTGGTAATATGTTGTATAAGACATCAGAAAGATTTGGCTTCAGTTTTGGAGATCCACGTTGCCTTTTTGGGTCGACTGGGTCGCCGATCTGAGCCTGTCGACCGATAGCTGACAAGGAGGGCGTGGCGATGGATGGTTTTGACTTTGGTGACCTGTTGGACGAGGCGTTTGAACGCGCCGGTCTCGACCCGGCATCGATCAGCCATCGCCACCTCAACTCGGCCCGCAGATCGCTCCTGCTGCTGAACACGATCATCGAAAACGAAGGCGGAGGCCGGGCGACTGCTGAGTACCGCGAAGACACCGTTGTGATCCCGTTGCCGACCGGGCGCGGCGCGGTGACATTGCCTGACGACACGATCGACGTCATGGCTTGCCAGCTCCTGTTCCCGAACAGCCTGCCGCTGCCGCTGGCCCGCACCACGCGGGAGGATTACTTCACACTTGCCAGACCGACCCACCTCGGCAGCCCCAGCCTATTCTGGGTGTCGAAGTCGCTGCCCGGCGAGCTAACGCTGTTCGAGCCCACCCTCGTCTCTGGCTGGGGAGCAGCCGCGTTCTCGCAGGCGGCTGGCGGCAACGTCACCTCACTGGCTGGCAAGAAGGTGTTGGTGCTGTGGCCGCAGAATGGTCTATCGGGCGTATCGGTACAGGTTACGCGCCTTCGCGACATCGCCATGCCGGTCGGCATGGGAGACGCAATCGATGCTCGCCGCAACTGGTGGGAGACGTACTGCCAGGGCTTAGCGGCCCAGCTTGCCGCGAAGTGGAACCAGCCTGCTGCTGGGCCGCTGGAGGCTAAATTCATGCGGACGCTGCGCAGCCGTTTCCAGGACGAGAACCACGGGCCGGTGCAGGTCGGCTTCAGGGCGTTTGGCTGGTCACGTCCGAGGAGGCACTAATGGCAGGTCGCGGCAGAGCATTGCGCAATGGGGTTGCGTTCGACGAACGCACGGGCTTCAAGGAAAAGGGTCGCCGCCTGCGCCAGGACGGCGAGCGCGGAATCCTGACGACCGATCCCGATCCGGTCCACCCACAGCGGTTCGTTCGCGTCCCGCCTCCTGACGGCATGAACTACCGCCCAGGACCGCCGCAGCGCGACGCAATGGGCGCGCGCATCGATTTGTCATACTGCGTCGCTTCCGTGGGCCGGTCTGGCAATCAGTCGTCACGGCTCGCGCTCCAGCGTGCGCCGAGTCCATTCGCCGCCTGCGTCTGCATCGGCTTTCCGATCACCGTACACCCGACAGTCAACATCCCGGCGAGCATCTTTGTGACCGCAGTGCAGGTCGGGCCACTCTTGAACATTCAAACCCGACTTTCGATCAACGGCACTGTCGAGGCAGCATTCAATCCATCCTCACTTCTTGCAGGATCCTGTATCGTTCTGCCATCAGCGAGTGTGAATGCCACTAAGGCCTCGATCTATGCAACGGTCGATTATGGTTGGGGCGGTGGCGGCTGGGGCAGTGGCGGCTGGGGTGTGAGCCCGACACAATCTGATGAGGTCGCCTGATGGCCTACACAACCAACTACGCGCTCCTCGTTGAAGAGCTGCAGGATATTGTCGACGACACCAATGCGGAGTTCGTCGCCAACCTGCCCAAGATCATCAACCGCGCGCTCGACGTCGTGCAGCGCGACCTCGGCTTGGCAATCTGGCGGCGCTTCACCAGCCTAAACATCTCCTCTGGGGTAGTGTCGTACAACCGGCCAAATGGGGCGTTGCAGATCTTTTCGATCTTCGTGCCATCTGAGGGCCGTATGATCGAGCAGCGCCACCTAGACTGGGTCCGCACCTACGGCACTGCGACCGGCGTACCGCGCTATTGGGCCGAGGTTGACGAGGGCGCGATCCGGATCGCGCCGGTGCCGGATCGCGCCTATGTGGCCGATATTGAGGTGCTGAAAAAACTCCCAGCTCTGGACTTGTCAAGCCAAACGAATTGGATCACCGACAACGCAGCTGATCTCCTGCTCCTGGCGAGCCTGATTGGTTGTGAGGTGTACCTCGTCGGACCCGGTCGAGTGCAAGAGTTCACCGCACTCTACCAAATGATCCTGCAGTCTGCGGTTAACGAGCTGCGAGGATCTGAACGGACGCGATACACGCCCGTTCGTGCTGCTGCTAGGCCCACTCTCAATCCAGGGACATCAGCATGACCATCTCAAGCGGCGTTACCTCAACCTACAAGCGCGACCTGCTACTTGGGGTCCATGATTTTTCGACAGACACCATAAAGGCAGCGCTCGTCACGAGTGCAGCCAACTACGACCCAGCGACCGCCACTATCTACACCAACGGCAACGGAGAGGCGGCGGGGACCAATTACACGGCGGGCGGCGTCACGCTTCCGCTGAAAGCAACCTTCCCCAAAGTTGACGCGGCAACCGGCTATGGCGTCGTCGATTTCGGTCCAGCCACGATCACAAACTGCACCGTCACCTTCCGGGGGATCGTGATCTACAACGCCAGCAAGGGCAACAAGGTCATCCAGATCATGGATCGCGGTGTCGACGTCAACGTGATCGACGGCGACCTCGTTCTCAGCAACTCCAGCGGCGACCCTCATCTCATTAAGGTGATCTGATATGGTAACGACCCCCTCAACGCTCCTGCGCACAGCCCGCCAGGGACGCAACGACAACGTCGGCACCTGGGACACGGTCGCGCATGGCATTTTTGATCGGCTCGAAGAAGCCATTATGGCCACAGCTGCCATCGTCACGACCGGGGGAACGTATACACTTACCAAAAACGACCTTGTGGCTGATGAGGGCCGCAGCCCAATCGTCCGCATTACCGGTGCGCTGACATCAAACGCGACGATTATCCTGCCCTATAACGCAAAAGCATACCTTGTATTCAACGACACATCTGGCGCATTTAGCGTCACGATTCAATCGACTCTTCCGCAGATTCTGATCATCCCCCAAGGTTACTTTCAGCTTTTCTACACCGGCAACAATGGCGGGTTGTTCGCTACCACCCCAGCCTTTAGTAAAACTCTAGGCATCGACCCACTTGCCTACGGATCAGCCAAGATCCCCCGGTCTGCCCTTGCCGCCGATGTCCAGGCTGACCTCACGGCTGGTGTGTCTGCTGGCGCGCTCAGCTACCAAAGCGGCTGGAATGCCTCAACCAACAGTCCCGCTCTGACATCGAGCGTCGGCACAAAAGGCTTCTACTACCTCGTCACGACGGCTGGATCGACCAGCCTCAATGACATCAATCAGTGGGATGTCGGCGACAAGGCTGTCTACAACGGCACCTCATGGGAACGCTGGGAAGGCGCGGTTTCGTCCACCGAGATCATCAGCTCTCTTGGATACACCCCAGTCCAGCAGGGCACTGGGGTCGGTCAATTCTCCAACGCTATTAAAATTGGCTGGTCCGGCGAACGTCTAAAAGTGACTGTCGACGTTGTGAACATGGGCAACGTTGTATTCGACAACCATCTCGCCAGCTATTGGAACTCTAGTAATTTTGACCCCGCCACAAAACAGGCGGTCCTTGGTTACACGCCGGTCAACAAGTCTGGAGATACGTTGTGGGGGCCTTTATATTTTTCAACGGCTGCGGGCGGTTTCAATGGGTTTGAAATTGGCACAGGCGACGGGGTGACTTACGCGACGCACAATTATCGACTTCGCGGGTGGCATGGGATCGGGTTCTCAGATCATACCAACACAGTCCACGGGGTCTACAATTTCCGAACCGGCACATGGGACGTACACGGTGGCTACAGGATCAATGGGCAGTCGGTCTATCACCCAGGCAACCCGCAGCCAAACCAGATCCTCGCACACGCTCGCGTGAACGGTTCGACGGGTGCACTGCTCCGCTCGGCTAACGTCATATCGTGCACCCGCGTTGCGGCTGGTGTCTATGACATCGTGATCGCTGGCACGTTGCCGACTAATTTTGAGGTATTTGCCACAGCATCTCGCAGCGCGAATAACGCGCAAATCGCATTTGAGGACGCCTCGCTGCGCTCTGGCAACACCATACGAATTTTTGTGGTGAACAACCAACACGCGGTGGCTGATGACTTCTTCTCATTCTTCATTTTGTGAGCCTCAGCATGCTAATCATTTACGACGACAACGGTCAGGTGCGGACGGCGGGAATTGCCGTTGAGCCACGCCCAGCCGTGACACACGATTTGCCCGTCATGGGGATGGTTGACGTGCCCGGAGATCCGGACGCGGACGGCAATCCGACGACGAACCAGCAGGAAATGCAGACCGGCGTCGAGACGGTCATCGATACTCCAGCCGAGACGGAAGCGGAGTGCATTGCACGGCTCATTGCAGGCGTCGTGCCATCAGGTGCGCGTTATCTGACCTCACCACCAACAACCCTCCCTGACGTGCCACCCAAGCGGTGGGCCGTGGACTGGGATGCCGGGGCGGTTGGAATTTTGGCAATACCAGCTCAAATATTGATCGAATACGCCGCCGAAAAGCGCTGGCAGCTCGAAACGGGCGGGTGCGCGAGCTTTGATGATCAGATCATCAATACGGACCGCGACAGTCAATCTAAGCTGATCGCTGAGATGGTGGCGATCGGTGCTGGCCTTCGCACAGACCCGTCTAGATGGAAGATGCGCGGCGAGTTCGTAATGTTGACCAACGCTCAAATGCTGACGGTGATCGGCTTGGCTCGGTCACACATCTCAAACGCGTTTAACTTGGAGGCGACCGTAAGTGCTGGCATCGCAGGCGGTACTGTCACAACGAAGGCGCAGATCGACGCCGCTTTTGCAGCTTAACTGGGTGGGCCTAAATGGACCAGAGACTGTCGCTCTCCATGCCG
>Ga0247844_1000863_pt1 | contig 60330 bp, 35 predicted proteins | sample LaCtaG_FD_192421 | JGI IMG/M metagenome (GOLD analysis project Ga0247844, IMG submission 192421) | Freshwater microbial communities from meromictic Lake La Cruz, Castile-La Mancha, Spain - LaCruzMarch201714.5m_1 | ecosystem: Environmental > Aquatic > Freshwater > Lake | place: Spain: Castile-La... | reverse complement strand
CAAATTAATTAAGGTTAATTCATCTTTACTTTCAAACATTTATCTTTGAGTATCGTATTGACTTATTGATGATTAGAAGTTTTCTTTCAAACACTAAATACAACAGCAGGTGCAAGTAATGGAGTTATTGGTATTGATAATCAATGTGTAACACCGAAAATTGTAAATATTTACAACAATACGATTTCGGGTATGGGCGCAGGTGCTGCAACAACAACAAACTCTAAAATTTATGGAATTAGAACTAATAGCAGTTCAACTTGTAATATATATCATAATACAATTTATATTCCTGAAAAAACTGACATGACTGCCTTTGGTACATCTTACATTGCAGCGATTGTTTATGCTTCTACAGCAGAAGCAGGTCCAACTGCTGGAGGTACTGCGACAATAAAAAACAATGTTATTATTTCTGCGGAAACAGGCATGAAAACATGGGGTATTCGTAGAGTAGGTACAACAGGAACTTTCACATCTGATAATAATAATATTTATCGAGTAAATACGACCAATGGTTTTGTTGGATATTTCAATGCAGCTGATGCCTCTGATCTTGCAGCATGGAAACTAGCTTCATCACAAGATGCAAATTCTAAATCAAAAGAAGTAGAATTTGTTAGTGCTACCGACTTAAGTATCACTGGTACTTCTATTAACGATGCAGAACTAGGCGCTCCAAAATTAACAGGAGTTGTTGACAATGACATTTTAGGAACTCCACGTGCCGCCACCACTTATATGGGCGCACACGAAGCAAGTGATTTAACTGTAGCTGCCCCTACAAAAACATTTACGGTAACTGTACCAAACGGAACAGCTCACGTTTATGTAGCAGGGACGTTTACTGGTAAAAAATGGAATATCGCTACTCCTTATTCACTTACAGCCACTGCTAACCCAAATGAATTTACTGGAACTTTTGCTTGTGCAAACGATGTTACTTATAAATATCTATGTGAAACAAGTGATTACGACTATCAAGCTGCTGTATCGGCAGGTGGAGTAGCTGAAGCCAACCGTACTTACAATGCAGTAGACCCAGCTGTAGTAGCTTGGTTGAACATGAAAACGGTTACGTTGAATGTAAGTTTCGCTACAGGCGTGCCCTCAAAATTATTTGTGAAAGGTAGCTGGGATGCATTTGCAACTCCAATCGAATTGGTAAAAACAGGAAATACTTACTCAACTACATTAAGTGGTTTACTTGGGAATAAGATTCCAGCAAATACTGAATATAAATATTATACAGATCAGGAAGTTGCTGTCAATTGGGAATCGAATTCAGACAATTCTCCAAAATCAAACCGTTTGAGTATTGCTCCAGTCATGAATGATGAAGTTGCACGCTTTACTACCGCATTAATTTCGGGTGTAAACAATGTTGTAGTCGAAACTCGTATCATGCGTACTTCTACTGGTATTGAAGTAATTGTGGATGGAGCGTCAACCATTGAACTTTATACAATTAACGGTGTGATGATTGAAAAAACGACTACCAATGGTTCTTATTCTCGCGATTTGAATAAAGGAATATACATTATTCGTGTCAACGGAAAATCAACTAAGTTTATTAAATAGTTATTTTAGAATTGTTATTAATCCATCACTTCAGAATGTTTTTTCTGAAGTGATGGTTATTACCTCAGAAGATTTATTCTCAAACAGTTCACCCTTTAATTTACATTATCATGAAAAAAATTAGTCTTTTTGTGGCTGCTTTGGCATTAACCATTGTAGCATTTGCAGAACCTATTATTGGAATGTCTGGTACTTACAAGATTGGAGCTGCCGAAGTTCCGCCTAATTACTCATCGTTAAAAGCGGCAACTGACGCACTGAATTCGTTGGGAATGAGTGGAGATGTTGTGTTTGAGATTTCATCCGACTTATTGGAAACAGCAAGTTCTCGCATAGGAGTTGATACAAAAACCTTTTCATTAACTATTCGACCAGATTCCGATATGGATAGAAAAATTGAATTTAATATGGCTGCAGATAACGCTAAAGCATCAGGATTGATAATTATTGGCTTGAGTGCTGATAGTTGGGAAAATCTTTCGAGCACAACTCAAAATGTAACAATCGATGGCTTTGCAAATGGTTTCTCCACAAGAAGGTTGACATTGGCTACTACAGATGCAGCTAATATATATCATGGACCAATTCAAATAGTAGGTAATAGTAAATTCATAACAGTAAAAAACTGTTTGTTAACACAACGAAATCTTACCTCTGGTAGTAGTACTTATGCAATTCGCATACGCGTTGAACAAAACGCAGCTCTAACAGCATTCAGACCAAGCGATATTACAATTGAAAACAATGTAATAACAGCTGTAAAAAACAATGCTCAAATGGGAATTGGGTTGACATTTGCAACGGGAATAGCAGTAACCAATACCATAAAAAATGTGATAATTAAAAACAATGAAATTTATGCTCGTACTAGGGGTGTGTCAATGTCAAACAATGAAGATATTGTTATTTCAAAGAATATATTCAGTACAGAACAACCAAATGCAGGGATGTTAAGCACTTGGATTCAAGGAATTTCAAATGGAGCTGGTAAAGTTACTTTAAATGCGAACAAGTTTATATCTGGTTTAACTGGTAATTCAACAGCAGGTGCTTATGGTTTTCGTGGAATAATTGCAAGTGGTGGAGGTACATGGTATATTGATAATAATTTCTTTACAGGTTTAAGAACAACTGCTGCTCCTGCCGCAGTTGGAGGATTAACTGACATGTTGGTTATTCGTTGTGGAAATACTTGTTTAATACGTAATAATACATTTCTTTTGAATGCTTTAAATGCAAATGTCAATTTAGCTCCTACTTATCAGGCAATCAATATAGCAGCAGGAACACCTGAAATTCGAAACAACATCTTTATTAGTAATGAAGATGCTGTTGCTAACACTTTGATTTCGGGAGCAGTGGGTGGTATAACTGATTATAACATTTACTATTTGAAAGCCGGTATTGTAAATGCACGTATCAATAGTACTTTTGCTACTTTTGCTGATTACCGAACAGCAAATCCTACAATGGACATTCACTCTAAAAACGTAGATGTAAACTTTGTAAATGCCACAGATTTAAGCCTTACTGGTTTATCATTACAGGATGGTAATTTGGCTGTTCCACGTTTAGCTGATGTATTAACCGATATTAATGGAATTTCAAGAGCTGAAACAACTTATGCCGGAGCTCACGAAGCTTTATTACCATTTCTTTATTCTTCTACCGATAATGTTATGCAAACTGCCAGTATCAAACATACCGCTACAGGTATCGAAGTAGTTTTGGATGGTCAGGCAACTATCGAAATTTACAGCATTAATGGTATGTTGATTGATAAAACCAATACCAATGGTAGTTACACGCGCGATTTGAAAAATGGTATGTATATTATTCGTATCAACGGAAAAGCTACCAAGTTTATTAAATAATTGACAGTTAGTAGTTTAGGCAGCCGTCTTTTTCAATTCGAGAAAGGCGGTTGTTCTTAAAAATTCAATTCAATCACTCCATTCTATGAGAAGATTTACTATTCTTACATTCTTCATACTTACATTCTTTGTCCTTCCTGCACAGTCGCCAAAACGTGAAATGCGTGCTGGCTGGTTGGCAACTGTCTATCGTATCGATTGGCCTACAACTGCCATGAGTGTTGTAAATGCAACCAATATTGCTTCCCAAAAAGCGGAACTAATTACCATACTCGATTCGGTAAAGGCCGCCAACATGAATGCTGTTTTCTTTCAGATTCGTCCAGAAACTGATGCTTTTTACAATTCTGCCTACGAACCTTGGTCAGCTCATTTGGGTGGTTTGCGTGGCGCAAATCCAGGTTACGATCCACTCGCATTTGCAATAGAGGCATGCCACAATAGAGGCATCGAATTGCATGCTTGGCTCAACCCATATCGTTACGAAACCTCAGCTGGCAAATACACAGGATTACCTGGCGATTACAAAACTGCCCATCCTGAATGGATTCTAGATTATGCAAAATACACCAACGGAGTAAAAACAACGGATGGCATTACCATTCTTGATCCAGGAAATCCCGCTGTTAGAAAATTGATAAAAAACGTTGTGGGTGACATTCTCGGAAAATACGATTTGGATGGAATTATTTTTGATGATTATTTTTATGCTTATGCTGGTACAAATACCACACTTGATAGTTATTCGCAAGGTTTGTATAAACCAACTTCTATGACTTTGAGCAATTGGCGACGCGAAAATGTCAACAAAATGGTGGCCGATGTTTATGATACCATTCAAGCTATAAAACCCTACGTAATTTTTGGTGTATCGCCATTTGGAATTTGGACAACAAGCACATCGGTTGCAACAGCTCGTGGCTTGACATTACCTGTGGGAATAACCGGTTCCAATATGTACGAACAAATCTATTGTGATCCAGTGGCATGGCTGGAGCAAGGGAAAGTGGATTACATTTCGCCACAGTTATATTGGACAACGACTAGCACAGGACAGGATTATAAAAAATTATGCCCATGGTGGTCATCGGTTGCAAATAAATACAACAAGTATTTTTATTCCAGCATGAGTCTCACAGCTCTAACGTCTACTTATAAAGCACCAAAATTAGCTTCTAGTGTACCTTGGAGCGACATGACAGCTGAATTGCATGAATTGAAAAAATACACCATAAATGGCGGACTTCCAATTGGATTGACCAATACAGAGCAAAGAATACTGGCTGCAACTAATTATGACGATTCAGAAGTTGGATTGGAAATTGACTGGAATCGTAATTCAACCCTAAATGCGGCACCTGGAGCTGTTTTTTATAGTATAAAGCATCTGGTGAATAATGCATTTTTTTCAAAATACCTACGGGAACAAAAATTCACATCCTTAGCCCTTACTCCTGCCATTCATTGGAAATCGCATGCAACTTTAAGCGCAGCAACAAATATAAAACGTGTTGGAAATATCCTAAGCTGGAATCAAACCGAATCAAATGTAAGATTTGCGGTATATGCCATACCAATGAACGAGGTGGGAAAAGTGATTGCATTTACTAATGTGCAAAATTTATTGGGTGTCTCGTATTCAAAACAATTTGACTTGACAAATTATACCAACTTATTTTCAACCCATTCATTTGCAATTGCATCATTGGATAGGTATTCCAACGAGTTTACACCAACTTACGTCACTTCAAATACTGATTTAAAAGTCAACAATACTGTTAACATACTGAATACTTCCTCAGGAATTACAGTTAAATTTATTGGTACAGCCAGCATCGATTTATACAGTTTGAATGGGATTTTATTACAATCTCAAATTGCAGAAAATGAATTTTCTACTAATTTAGCACATGGTGCCTATATTATCCGGATGAATGGAATAGCTTATAAAATAATACATTAACAATTTTTCTATCAAGATGAAATGATTTAATTTCATATGCATTTTTAATAAGAACGCTTTTTAAACTCACAATGCCATGAAAAAGACATTTTTATTATTCACCCTTAGTTTTTTCATTTTTTCATTCTTAATTGCCGAAAATATAACAGTTGGTACAAAATCCTATCCTGTTGATACATTGGCTCATTACAAAATTGGGCCAGGGAGTTTTTACACTGCACTACATTTGATGGATGCCAGCAAGCCCCTTCGTGTATTCTTTTTAGAAGTTGACACCAAAAATCCCTTTATCAGCATTAAAACGGTACTTGGAAAAGACTCAACCATCACCACAGAACGGCCTTCCGACATGGCCAAACGCAAATCAATCGCTGGTTCGTTGTACATTGGTGGCACTAATGCCGATTTTTTTGTAACATCCGGACAAGTTGGACTTCCTGTGGCTGGATGTATGGTTAATGGTGAAATTGCACTAGTTCCAAATTCTCGTCCGGATATAGCCTTCGACAGAAACATAGTTCCATTTATAGGTACAAAAGTATTTGCTGGAAATGTAAATATGGCGGGAAATTCATTTCCAATTTCGAATATCAATACTACACGGAACTCAAATCAACTCATTTTATATAATAGTATGAACGGTAAATTTACTCATACCATCGCCTTTGGTACGGAAGTACTTGTTCAGCTAATCGACCCCAAATGGGATATAAATAAAACCTTGAAAGCTAAAGTGGTTTCAGTAGTTTCGGGAAAAGGAAATATGTCGATACCCGTTGGAAGTGCTGTATTATCAGGCCATGGCACCGCTCAAACTTATTTGAACACCTTAAAAACGGATGACGAAATTGATATCAATTTAGGAATTACCATTGATGGAATAGAAAAACCATCACTGACAGACATGGTAGGTGGCGATCGTATAATTCTGAAAAACGGACTTGTTACTGACAATGATTGGGCTGAATGGCATCCACGAACAGCGGTTGGATATTCAGCAGATAAAAGTAAAATTTACTTTTGTGTGGTAGATGGTCGTTCTACAAAATCTATCGGAGTAACCACCAAACAACTAGCCGATTTGATGAAAAGTGCTGGAGCTGACGCAGCAATAAATCTTGATGGTGGCGGTTCCAGTTGCATGTACGTAAACAAATTAAATGTTATGAACTCGGGTAGCGATGGTGTGGAACGTGCTGTTGCCAATGGGTTATTTGCAGTCTCTTCCGCTCCTACCGATTTGGTTATTAGCGAAATAAATGCATACGAAAACACGATTGAATTGCCTAAATTTGGAATTTTCAAGCCCCAATTCCTAGGTTATAATCAATATGGAACATTACTGAATATCGATGTTCAAGGTATTTCACTTAGCTGCCCAGCAACACTTGGATATATAAATGCTGATGGACAATTGGTTGCATCTGGAAATCAAAATGGAGTGTTAACTGCTGATTACAATGGGATAAAGTCCAAAGTAAATATCGTTTTGAGAGATGAAGCTGAAGTAGCGATTCGATTGGATTCAGTATTGATTGATAATAAATTGGATTATCCTATTGAAGTCCAAAGTATAATTGGTCAAAATACCATGCAGGTTTTGCCAGCAGCATTGACATGGACTGTACAAAATCCAGAAATCTGCTCAATAGAAAATGGAAATCTCAAAGGATTAAAGAATGGTGCAACATTAGTTATCGGAAATTTGGGAGCATTTAAAGATAGTATTTTTGTGAAAGTGGAAATTCCGACTATAGCTCGTATCATTCAGGATGATTTTAGCAATCTGACATCGTGGACAATGACTCCATCTGCAAGTGATTGGAATACAACTTTATCATCAACAAATTTACCAACAAGTTGGACTCATGGCATTGGTATAAATTACAACTATAAATCAGCACGCACGCCATCTATAAAAATGTCGAAGCCAATGCCTTTATACAGCTTACCTGACACCATAAAATTGGTAATAAATTCAGGTTCTGTTGATATTAGCAAGTTGATAATTGCTTTGCGTGCTAATAATCAAACTAGCCTAATAACCACCACATTCAATTCTTTGGCAATTAATGTGGAAAAAGAATATGCAATTCCGACCTCAAGTATTGCAACCAATATGAAAGATATTGCCTCCTATCCTATTTGGTTCGATTATTTCACAATGTATATAAATACTGCCTCGCAAATTGCCAATACCACCTACAGCATTTTTTTAAAAGAGATAGCGTTGTGTTATAAAAATATCGTTTTGGGAGTAAGTAACCCAAAGTTGATTTCCAATTTAAATGTTTTTCCAAATCCAATAACAGGCAATGTAGTGGTTTTTAGGAATACAAAATTGCAGAATCTACGTTATGAAATTCACACAATTGGAGGGCAACTCATTAGAAAACAAAACCTTGGCATACAAGCACAAGGGGAAATAATGATACCAATGAAAGAAATGAAGACCGGTACTTATTTTCTGAAACTTTATCAAGGCGAAAAATGGGATACAATAAAAGTCATAAAAAGATAATCATCACATAATCAATGATATGAAAATGAAAAATAATTACACTTTCCTCTTGGCAGCTTTACTTTTCTTTGCAAGCAGCATAATGTCTCAAAATCTGACTGGAATAAAAATATGCGTCAATCCTGGTCATGGTGGCTTCGACAGTGATGATCGTAACGTAGTTATTGCTCCTTATACATCTGGCGATCCAAACGGTTTTTGGGAGTCGCAGAGCAATTTAGACAAAGGAAAACAACTTCGTGACATGTTGCAATTGGCTGGTGCTTCGGTGATTATAACCCGTACCACCAATACCACCGCCGATGATTTGAATCTGTCAGTTATTGTGGCGATGGCCAATCAAAACAATGCCGATTTTCTATTGTCCATTCACAGTAATGCGGGCAGTGGAGTTGCTAACAATGTGTTGATGTTGCATGCCGGAGCAGATTTAACCGATACAAATATTTACAATACCTATGACCCCAATAATGCCGCACAGAAATTAATATCGGACAAAAGTAGAGATATTAGTACAGTGATTGCAAAAAACCTTTATGAAAATCAGATTACAACTTGGAGCTCAGGTTATTCCGTACGAGGTGAAAAAACCTTTGCGCGAACCGCCATGGGTTTTAGTGATGGATATGGTGTAATGCGCGGTGTAACTGTTCCGGGTGTAATTTCTGAAGGCATGATGCACGATTACATTCCAGAAACATATCGATTGATGAATATGGAATACAAGTGGTTGGAAGCTTGGAACTTTTTCAAATCATTTTGTACTTATTTTAAGCCAGATGAAAAAATTGCCAATGGAAATATTGCAGGTTCAATACACGATAGTCGAAATTTGAACACAGCCACTTATTACAAATTAAAAGGCAAAGATGAGTTGTTGCATTTAAATGGGGCCAAACTTACTGTAATAGAGACTAATACAACATACACTGTGGACAATATGAACAATGGTATTTATGTGTTCAAAAATCTAGCTCCCGGAACATATAATGTAAAGGCAGAAGCTACAGGCTATTACTCGCAAACTATTCCAATTGTTATTACTGCCGGCAATACTTCCTATCTTAATATTAATTTGAATAAAGTGCGTAATACGCCACCTCAGGTAGTTTCTTATAAACCCAATGTGGCCGTTACAGACAGTGTGGAATGTTCAACAACCATTGAACTGAATTTTAATTGGGATATGGATGTGGAATCTACTTCTCAAGCATTTTCTATTTCTCCAGCAGTAGCAGGAACTCTAACTTTTGAAGATAGTCAATACAGACTTCGTTTTACTCCAACAAAACCACTGGATGTATCAACTGTTTATACTGTAAAGCTTGCAAAGACAGCTAAACATCCAGATAATTTGAGCATGACAGATGACTTTACTTTTCAGTTTAAAACAAAAAGCCGTAATCAACTTAAATTGTTGACTTCATATCCTTACCAAGGAAATATAGGTGTATATACAAAACCCTTGTTTCGATTTGTATTTGACAATGTTCTGAATACGAGTAATTTGCTAACAGCCATAAAGGTGTTGGACAAAAATGGCGTCGAGTTGGCCAAAAACTCACGTACGTTTTTGAATAATACAGTGTCAGCACCCAACGGGTCTTGTTATTTTGAACTTACAAATGCATTAACCGCAAACATGGATTATAAAATAGTGATTTCTAATAATGTAGCAGATCAGGTTGGCGTTTTAGTGGGTACACCTATAGAAATTAATTTCAAAACTTCATCCGTACTTGTTGATAATCAGCCGTTAATGAATACTTTTGAAACAGCATCCTTTGCTTATGATGCTGCTCAGAGTGTACAAGTAACTTCAGCTGCAGTATCCATTAATTCTAGCAAGAAACTTTTTGGTTCATATTCTAATTTATTGAATTACACTTTTGCACAACCACAAGCATATGCTACATTTACTGCTTTAAATCCAACTATTACAGCCACTAAAGACAAAGTGATTGGGTTGCATGTTTACGGAGATTTGTCGGGCAACGAAATGCAACTACAATTTACATCAGGAACGGATGTAAAGTATGTAAAAATGTGTGATTTGAATTTTTTCGGTTGGGAATTTAAAGAAGTAAAATTAATCTCTTTATCAGAATTGACGAATTATCAGCTTACAGATGTTAAATTAATCAGAAATAATGGCGTACTTTCTTTGTCTGGTGAAGTTTATTTTGACAATATGCTACTTTATGATGCATTGATTCAAGCAGTTCCAACTGTATTTAAGAATATGGTGAGAATCTATCCTAATCCCACCAGTGATATTATAACTGTTGCAATAAGCTCTAATGAGCAGCCAGTCTTGCAACTTTATTCTTTAAACAGTGTTTTATTAAAAGAATGTAGCGTTAACACTATGAAAGTTAGCGATATTGCACCTGGTACATATATTTTAAAAGTAAAACTCAAAAATAACTCAGCTAGTTATCCAGTTTTGATTGTTCGTTGAAAATACTTGAATCGGTTATATCGAATTGATATTAATTGGACTGTTATAAATTCAAAATATGAAACTGATAATTATAATTACATTACTTTGTGTATATCCATTTAATCATGGAAATTATTCATCAGCTCAAAGTACATCCAATGATATTGTTATGCAGCCCAGTGACAAAAAAATTGCAGAACAAATTCTAACAAAATTCAGAAATGATTATCAACTAAAAACGAATTTATTGCTAATAAAAGTGGGAAAGTTTTTACTTGAAACACCTTATGCAGCAAATACGCTAGAAATAGTTGAAAATGAACAAATGGTTATAAATCTGAGAGCTTTGGATTGTACTACATTTGCAGAAAATTGTCTGGCATTGGCACGAACCATCCAGAAAAAAGAAACTAGTTTCGTTGATTTTGTCAATGAACTTAAGTTTATTCGATATCGGGATGGCATTTTAAACGAATATCCATCTCGTTTACACTATTTTAGCGACTGGATATTTAATAATGAAAAAAAAATATTGATAAAAGATATGTCCAAAGAAATTGGGCAAACCCCTTTCCCTACCAAAGTTAATTTTATGTCGAATCATCCTGAAAACTATCCGGCATTAATAAACAAACCAGATTTCATTAAGCAAATTTGTCAACAAGAATCAGAAATTTCAAATAGAGCAAACTTTTATATACCCAAAAATAAGTTCGCTAAATATGAACATCTATTACAAGATGGTGATATTATAGGCATTACAACCAATATTGACGGAATGGATATTATGCATGTAGGTTTTGCCATTCACAAAAGGGGAAGAATACACATTTTACATGCTAGCCAATTACATAAAAAAGTACTTGTTTCGAATGATACATTAGAAAAATATCTTAAGACCAAAAATTCAGCTACTGGTATTATGGTTGCACGACCATTGTAATTTATACTTTTGTTTGATTCAAACACAATATAATTAACATTAAATTCTAAAGCTATGAATATGAACATTGAATTATCTAAAATCTCTATCCGAAAAGTTGATTCTGTTGATATAGATGAAATGATTCGTTATCGTATTGATTATCTGACAGAAATGCAAGGTGAAAGAGACCAAAATATTGTAGAACAATTAAAAACTGAATTAACGACATTCTTTAACAAAGGTATTGCCAACAATAGTTTTGTAGCATTGGTTGCAGAGCACGAAGGGTTTATTGTTGGTTATGGTGGATTAATTTTGCGCGAGATACCTGGCGATTTCAACCAAGCTTCTTATTTGGAAGGAGACATTTTAAATATGTACACTGTTCCAAAAGCTAGAAAAAAAGGGATTTCAACCATTATTCTCAACCAGTTAATTAATGAAGCCAAGTCACTTGGAGTATCAAAACTTGCCTTACACACCTCCAAAGATGGTGAACAATTGTATCGTTCCGTAGGATTTAATAAGCCCATATATCCATATTTGGAGTTGGAATTGGTCTAATCAGTTGTTCAATTATAGCTATTGTCAACTACAAAAAAAGAAAAATCCATTTGAAACTTAGTTTATAATAATCACTTATTCTACAGCCTTTGAGTGCACAAACATCCAGAAAAGCAACTGTAATTTCAGATATTATTTTTATCACATTATCCGTTATATGGGTAAATTGAGAGATTTAACAAGATTCAATTACTTGATGATAGAATTGTGTATTTAAACAAATCATTTGCTATGAAATTTGATGATTATCTGGTTACGAAGCAAAAATTATCATCAATAATTAATTCAATTGCTATGAATTTTTATTCGTTTTCCGTACCTTTGGGGCTCTTCCATTGGAGACAAGGAAAATGTATCTTGTTAAATAGATTTTTATATTGAAATCGGTAAGTGCATAAGTCTTCAGGTATGGTACATTTTGGTTAACAACAACCAACATTGTAATTTACGATTTATTTAAACCCAATCGATTATTTCATGTCACGGAATTTTGACAAGAATAAAAAAGAAGCAAGCATTTTTCCATTAACAAACTACCTTACTATCAAAATTAATTGAATAATAAATGTTTACACGTAGAGATTTTCTTAAATCCAGTGCATTGGTCACTGCAAGCACACTCATTAATCCAATTTCATTACTCGCACAAAAAGAAAAAATTGAAAAACTAGGCGGAAATAGCCGAATGCATCTCTCCTATCGCGCATTTGATGCTCAACTTAAACATCCTTTCACCGTTTCTGGCTATACACGCACCACCACACCCATTGTACTTACCGAAATTACTTACGATGGTGTTACCGGTTACGGAGAAGCAGCCATGCCGCCCTATTTGGGTGAGTCGCAAGCTTCGGTAATTACTTTTTTGGAAAAGGTAAATTTGAATCAGTTTAGCAATCCGTTTGAAATGGATGACATTCTGACTTATATGGATGCCATTGCAATTAATAATACAGCTGCCAAAGCTTCGGTGGATATTGCATTGCATGATTTGGTGGGAAAACTGTTGGAACATCCATGGCATGCGCTGTGGGGTTTTACAGCAACAAAAGTACCAGACACTTCATTTACCATAGGAATAGATACCGAAGATGAAGTGCGAAAGAAAACACTTGAAACCGCACCATTTAATGTTATAAAATTAAAGTTGGGCGTGAATGAAACTACGGATAAAATGCTGATCAACACGGTACGTTCAGTTACCGACAAACTCATTAGAGTAGATGCCAATCAGGGTTGGAATGACAAACATTATGCGCTGCGGATGATTGAATGGTTGAGTGAGCGAAATGTGGAGTTTGTGGAACAACCCATGCCAAAAAACAATATCGACGATATGGCTTGGCTCACCGAACATAGCCCATTGCCTACCTTTGCAGACGAGTCGTGCCAAAGGTTAGAAGATATTCCCCGATTGAAAGGTGTGTTTAATGGTATCAATATCAAGCTAATGAAGTGTACCGGAATGCGTGAAGCACGTGAAATGATAACCGTGGCGAATGCTTGCGACCTGAAACTTATGATTGGTTGCATGACCGAAACTTCGTGCGCAATTGCAGCTGCAGCTCAGTTGGCGCCCCAAATGGAATTTGCCGACCTTGATGGTAATTTACTTATAACCAATGATGTATTTATTGGAACCAAACTGATGAATGGTAAAGTAATGCTGAACAATGAACCTGGCATTGGAGTGAGAAAAAAATAATTGTTTACAATAACAAACAAAACAACCCCAAGCCCTTAAAGGGGAATTATGTTTCTTTGGTCAGTTTTGTTTCATTACATTTGTGATCCTTTTTTTTGGACTGGTTTACTTCAGCGGTCTTATTATTACGATTCGTTTAATGTACAATAAAGACTGCCCAAATTTGAGCAGTCTTTTTTTGTAATTATGAATTATGCATTATCAATTATGCATTAATTAATACACTTGTTCAGCCATACGTTTGTAACCAGCATAACGCCATTTAGCATTCGTTTCTGCAGCAACAAATAATTCTTTTGCTTCCACAGGGAATTGTTTCAATAATGATGTATAACGTACTTCACCTCTCAAGAATTCCTGGAATTTATCCCATTGTGGTTCTTTCGAGTCCATAATGAATGGGTTTTTACCTTCAGCTTCCAATTCAGGATTGATACGATACAAATGCCAATATCCACATTCAACAGCACGTTTTTGTTCGTCTTGTGCCTTGCCCATTCCGGCAAGCAGACCGTGACTGATACATGGAGAGTAAGCAATGATAACTGATGGGCCATCAAATGCTTCCGCTTCGCGAATAGCTTTCAATGTTTGTCCTTGATTAGCACCCATAGCTACTTGAGCTACATACACATAACCATAAGTTGCTACCATCAAACCGAGGTCTTTCTTTCTTACTTTTTTACCAGCAGCAGCAAATTTTGCAACGGCACCAACCGGAGTTGATTTTGAAGCCTGACCACCTGTATTAGAGTAAACTTCAGTATCAAGTACAAGGATATTTACGTTTTTACCAGAAGCAACTACGTGATCCAATCCACCGAAACCGATGTCATAAGCCCAACCATCACCACCAATAATCCATTGTGATTTTTTGATAAGATATTGACCTAATTCAGCAATTTCGTTACAGTATTTACAATCGCAAGCCGCAACCAAAGGTTTGATTTGAGCAGCCAACACTTTTGAATCTTCTGTATTTTCATGTTTTTCAATCCATTCCAAGAACAAAGCTTTCAATTCGTCCGAACAACAATCAGAAGCCTGAGCTTCAGTCATGATACGAACCAAACGAGCACGCATGTTGTCAGTAGCGAAAGTCATACCCAAACCGAACTCGGCATTGTCTTCGAACAAAGAGTTAGCCCATGCTGGACCGTTACCTTCTTCGTTGGTAGTATATGGAGTTGAAGGAGCAGAAGCTGAATAAATTGAGCTACAACCTGTGGCATTAGAAACCATTTGACGATCGCCAAACAATTGAGTCACCAATTTCACGTAAGGAGTTTCACCGCAACCAGTACAAGCACCCGAGAACTCAAACAATGGCGTAGCCAATTGAGAGTTTTTCACGTTGGCTTTAATGTCTACCAAGTGTTGTTTGGTTTTTACTTCTGTCGAACAGAAATCCCAGTTATCTTGGTTTTCATATTGTGTTTCGATAGGTACAAGCGACAAAGCTTTTTCGCCTTTGTTACCTGGACAAACATCCACACAATTGTTACAACCCATACAGTCAAGAACATCCACTTGAATACGGAATGTCATGCCAGCAAACGCTTTACCGTTGGCTTTCAGTTGATCTTTAAATGGTGCTTTAGCTTGTTCTGATTCATCCAAAACAAACGGACGAATAGCAGCGTGAGGACAAACATAAGCACACTGGTTACATTGGATACAGTTATTCATATTCCAAACAGGAACAGCTGCTGCCACACCACGTTTTTCATATTTAGAAGTTCCTTGTTCCCAGGTTCCGTCTTCACGTCCTTTGAATGCAGAAACAGGAAGGTTATTTCCGTCTTGTGCATTAATGGTGCGAACAACATCAGAGATAAAGGCAGGAACGATTTCAGTACTTACTTCTGTACCGTCAACCAAGTCGGCCCATTCGGCTGGTACTTCCACTTTCGTGTAATCACCACCGCGGTCAACAGCTGCATAGTTCATGTTTACAATGCTTTCGCCTTTGTTACCATAAGATTTGTTGATAGCATATTTCATTTTCTCAACAGCCAATTCGTAAGGAACTACATTGGCAATTTTGAAAAATGCTGATTGAAGAATTGTATTGGTACGATTTCCAAGACCAATTCCTTCAGCAATATTGGTAGCGTCAATAATATAAAAACTGATATTATTAGCAGCTAAATATTTTTTCACCTTGATAGGCAAATTCTTTTTTACCTCTTCGGCATTCCAAATCGTGTTCAACAAGAAAGTACCGTTTTTCTTCAAACCTTTGGTTACATCATATAACTTCAAGTAAGCCTGAACGTGACAAGCCACAAAGTTTGGAGTAGTTACCAAATAGGTAGAACGGATAGGGCTATCACCAAAACGCAAGTGCGAGCAAGTGAAACCACCTGATTTCTTTGAGTCGTAAGAGAAATAAGCCTGACAGTATTTATCGGTGTTGTCACCAATAATTTTAATCGAGTTTTTATTTGCACCTACAGTACCATCAGCACCTAAACCATAAAATTTAGCTTCAATGATTCCGTCGCCACCCAATGAAATTTCAGGTTTCAATGGAAGAGAAGTGAAAGTAACATCATCAACAATACCTACCGTGAAATGGTTGCGTGGTTCTGGTAAAGCCAAATTTTCAAATACTGTAAGCACTTGAGCAGGAGTGAAATCCTTAGAAGCCAAACCATAACGTCCACCAACAATTAATGGTTGATTTGGAGTGCCATACATTACGTCTTTTACATCCAAATACAATGGTTCGCCACCAGCACCTGGTTCTTTGGTACGGTCAAGCACACAAATACGAGAAGCAGTTTTAGGCAATACCGACAAGAAATGTTTAGCTGAGAATGGACGATACAAATGAACTGATATCAAACCTACTTTTTCGCCTTTTTCAATAAGGTGGTCAATACCTTCGCGAATAGCTTCGGTAGATGATCCCATTGCAATAATCACACGGTCAGCATCTTCTGCTCCGTAATAATTGAACAAACCATATTTGCGACCAGTAAGAATGGTCATTTCATTCATATAATCTTCTACCACCTGAGGAATGGCATCGTAAAAAGGATTACAAGCTTCACGTGCCTGGAAATAAATATCATCATTTTGGGCAGTACCACGAACAACTGGTTTTTCAGTATTCAAGGCACGTTCACGGAAACCTTTCAAAGCAACTCTATCTAGTAGTGGCTCTAAATCTTCCATGTCTAATTGCTCAATTTTTTGAATTTCGTGAGAAGTACGGAAACCATCAAAGAAATGCACAAAAGGCACACGGGTTTTGATGGTAGAAAGGTGAGCTACAGCAGCCAAATCCATTACTTCTTGTACCGAACCAGTTGCTAACATGGCACATCCAGTTTGACGGACAGCCATAACATCTTGGTGGTCACCAAAAATTGACAATGAATGTGAAGCCAAGGCACGAGCCGAAACGTGATAAACACCCGGAAGTAATTCGCCGGCTACTTTATACATGTTCGGAATCATTAACAATAAACCTTGTGAGGCGGTGAAAGTTGTAGTCAATGCACCAGCTTGAAGTGCACCGTGCATTGCTGCCGCAGCTCCAGCTTCCGATTGCAATTCCTGCACTTGTACCTTTTCTCCGAAAATGTTTTTGCGACCTTTTGAGGCCCATTCGTCAACATATTCTGCCATCGTTGTAGATGGAGTGATGGGGTAAATGGCAGAAACTTCGGTAAACATATAAGCTATGTGTGCCGCTGCTTGATTACCATCACAGGTTAAAAATTTTTTAGATTTAGCCATTTTGTTAGTAATTAAAGCCCCCCAACCCCCGAAGGGGGATTTAAGAGCAAGATTTGTTTATTATTTGTTTGATATTATTAAAAAAATAATTCTATTTAATTATACCGATAACTATCGGGAGATGGAAAATAGAAGTTGGTAATGTTTTTCAGTTTGTTTAAACTGCGTCTTAAAGTCCCCCTTCGGGGGATTGAGGGGGCTAATACAAAAACCCAAACAACCACAAAGGTATTTCATTTTTATTTCCTATTTCAATTTCATCTACTGCATAAATTGCTTTTGCGTATATTTTACCATTTTCAGGTTTATTCTCGCATCTAAAATGATATATCTGGTCAATGCAAAAATCCAAATGATACTTACACATATTCACTTTGTGTCTGGAATGCAATGCATTATAAAAAAAAGTTTTACGTGCAGCTGTTTTATCAACATTTTCAGGATTCATAGCGTACATCAAGTTGGTATTGTGTACATACACCTGATTCGGCTTTTTAGGATATTCATCCCCATCGGTATAAAGCAGATTCAGCAATCGAGCATCCTTCAAGTACTTAATATAGTTCATGATGGTAGCACGAGAAGTTTCAATTTCCTTGCTCAACTGACTCACATTGAGTGCTGCCGGAGCAGTAGCCATTACCAAATAGAGTAATTTTCTTATTTTGGATAAGTATTTTAATTCTATTTGTTTGATTAGCAATATGTCTACTTCCAACATCATGTTCATGGTTTTCAGTAGATTCTCCGAAAAATTACGATCCTCCAAAAAGAAAGGATAATATCCGTGATGTAAATAAGGTTGAAAATGTTCAAGTGGATGTACCTTTTGACAAATATCTTGCGCTATTTGCACATGGTTTTTAATAATTTCATCCAGACTGAATGACGGAATTGAAGTACCTGTTGTTAGATTTAGAAACTCCCTAAACGAAAAGCCTCTTAAATTATACGAAGCAACCACATCCTGAATATCAGCATTTTCCTCTATCAATCGCATTACCGACGAACCTGAAAATACTATATGAAGTTCGGGGAAACGATCGTAACATTCACGCAATTCTTTTGACCAGTTCTCGTATTTAAAAGTTTGGTCCAAAAGCAAAGTTTTACCACCTTGCGCACAAAACTTTTCAGCAAATTCAACGAGTGTATGTTCGGTAAAATAAAACGAATTAAAATTTACATACAGACAGCTACGATCAGTACCGAATTGCTCTTTGGCAAATTGTAGTAAAAAGGTGGTTTTACCGACGCCACGACTACCTTTTATACCAATCAAACGACGCGTCCAATCTATCTCGTCCATTAACAATCGCCTTACTGGTGATTGCACGTGTTCCACTAAATAGGTATGTGTTTTGTAAAACGCCTCCATTTGTACTTTTAATTTGATGCAAAAGTACCAATTAAATTCTATTTTGCAATGCAGAGATGGCAAAATATGGTTATTTAACTGATATATGGATTGTAAGTAGCTTGGAAGTGGTATAAGAGAAGTGAAATATTAACTATATTTCATTAATAGCCTTGAAAATCACCCCTTCATATTTCTCCAAAGTATTCGCCTTTTTAATTTGTTTGAAAATTTTCTTTCCATCTTCAAATCCTAGATAATGATATGACCACATTTCTTCAAATCGTCTGAGCAAATTCAAATTTCCGGCATATTTTTCTTTACATCTCTCAATAATAGAAAGATGAAAATCTCTTAGCATCTTCACTTTTTCATGTCTCGTCAGATCTCGATGTTTTATTTCTGCCAATAAAAATGGATTCTGAAGAATGCCGCGCCCTATCATAATACGCGCCACATTTGGTGTCAGGGCTTGAATATTCTCCACATCGGCAACAGTCAAAATATCACCATTGTAACAGATGGAATGTTTCAATAACGAGGCATATTTGGCAAAAGCCTCCAAGTTTACTTCGCCTTTGTATTGTTGTTTACCAATTCGGGCATGGATAATCACTTCTTCAAGTGGAAAATTATTAAGAATAGGAACAAGTTGGTCAAAATCAGCAATATTATCCAAACCCATTCTACATTTTATGGAAATATTGAGTTTGGTACTGGCAAAAATTCCTTCTAGTAATTGCTCTATTTCGGTTGAATGCGGTAATATACCAGCACCCATTCCTTTTTTCACAACGATAGGAAACGGACAACCCATATTAATATTCGCCTCGCTATAATCGTTTTGGAGACATAACCCCTCAAATCGTTTAAAGGATTCAACATCATTGCCAAGAAATTGTGGAACTGGCTTTTGAAACGTATTGTGCTCAGGTAATAAATCATTGCACTGGCTGGGACGAAAAAACTGCCCATTTTGAACTCGAATAAACGGCGTAAATGTTTTGTCAAATTGTCCAATGTGCTCGCAATATGATTCTCTGAAAATCCAATCGGTAAGTCCCTGTAAGGGAGCTAAATATATTTCCATGCTATTTTGTTGGGTGAAAAGAACTGCAAATATACGGATTTCTAGGTTAAGGTTGGTATTATATGATTTGCAAAAAATGTACTCTATTCAGATAATTCAGATTTACTTTTTTGAGTGACTTGATTATTACAATAGTTCGTTAAAAATAAGATTTTTTGAACGCAACGCCGCTAAGTTGCAAAGCCGCAAAGAAAAACTGAAAGTTTTTGTCCCGATAGCTATCGGGATAGCGTTCTTTCTCTTGTTGTTGAATATAAGGCATTTAAAACTTTGCGCCCCGATAGCAATCGTGGGTTGCGTTTACTCTTTGTTTTGATCAAAGCCACAATCAGTTAAATTATACTGTTTAAATCCATATTAATCAATTCGATACGACTTTTTATAACGACCCATTGTTATTATAAACAATTTAATTAATTGTGAACTTATTTCAATTATCTTTTACGCTTTTGAGAATTACCTCAAATTGTTTATATTTCGTCTTGTCTTCGTATATATCCATCAGTATTAATCATAGACAATCACATACAAATTATAGAATTACTACAGTATTGTATTTAGGGATCATAAAATTAAATTGGTGAAAATTATTTTTTTACAACCTTTTTGTATAAACCTGTTTCATCATTCACTCTCAACAGGTCTGACTGATAGGACATTTCAATTTTATTTTCTTCAAAATTAACTTTGTACTTTTCGCTCTCACAGCGGAAGGAGTAATTGAGATAATTGGCTTCATGATTTCCCTGATAGTTGGAACTGCCAATTAGCTGTCCTCCACTTATTGAATCTAGACTGAAGATACCCATTTTTAAATCGTCTTTACGACAGTTTTGAGCAACCATATCATCTCCTTTAACTTCAGCAGAGAATTTATATTCGCCATTAGCTTGTAAAAATACAAAATACTTTTTTGTTTCTGGACCTCGTCCCTCACTCATGCTGGCACAAATAACCAAATCACTCAACTTATCATTATTCAAATCACCTTTCACATACTTAGAATCATCTTTCTTAAAAGTATAAGCCGTACTGTTGGTAATGCCAATTTTGAATCCATCGGCAGTTTCTATTGGTGATATTTTTTCATTTTGATACATGTTACCGCCAAATTCACGCTTCATATCTTCCGTTATTCTATCAACCAACAACTTATATGTTCTTGCTTCTACTTTTCCAATTGATTTGTCATTTTCAATCTTGGGTGTACAACTCATTACACCAACCAACACAATAAATAATAAGGATTTAAATAGTTTCATGATTTTTGATTTTAATTAGATTATGCTTTTGAATCGATATGTATAAAACGGTCTGCTTTTGATATTAGTCATGCATATTTGTCACCACATTTCGAATTTCCATTCTAAATACAAGTGGGAAAATAATTTCCATATCGTCACACAAAGATAATATTTCCTGTCGAAAATTTAAATAGGTTGGATATAATACTTATACTAAAGAAGACATTGTTGTACCGAGATAACGTATTATCATTCATTTTCATTAGTTCATTATTCTTCGGAATTTGATTTCGTTTTTTGTTCTGGATAACATTAAGCTATTGTATCTATCCAATATAACTATGGAAAATTGTATGAAGTGAAAATAGTTAGGAATTATTTGTGTTGAAATGTAATGACGAACTGAATTATTAAATGGAAAGGTTCTAAAAACTCAGCACTTTTGACAATGATAAATAGATTTTCCAGAAGATAAATGGTGTGCACCGACCCTTTCAGTGGCTATCACATAGTCAGTAGCTATGAGCTTTAATTTAATAAAATAAATCTCATATTCAGTACAACATCAAAAAAACCTGATTAAAACATTTGTTCTAATCAGGTTTTTTATATCAATTGTTTGAAGTCATTTATTCAAACATATTTCTAAAATGAGCAAAGAAATTACGTGATGCAGATGCATTTGGTTTCACGTTTTCAGACTTTCCTAATTTTTCCATGGTTGATTTTTCTTCCCTATTCAAGTTTTCTGGAATGTAAACGCCGATATTCACCAACAAATCACCTGTTCCGTAACGGTTTACACTTGGCAAACCTTTTCCGCGCAATCGCAATACTTTTCCAGGCTGAGTGCCTGGAGCAATGGTAACTTTCACTTTACCTTCTACGGTTGGAACTTCTACAGAACCACCCAATGTTGCCATTGGCACCGTAAGTAGCAAATTATATATCAAGTCATTTTCATCACGAATCAGTTCTGGGTGCGCTTCTTCTTCTACCAAAACTAGTAAATCTCCATTTGCTCCTCCCCTACGCGCTGCATTACCTTTACCGCTAACGGAAAGTTGCATGCCTTCCATAACGCCAGCTGGTATATTGATGGTAATTACTTCATCTTCACGTACGACACCTTCTCCGCTACAATGTAAGCATTTTTCTTTTACAATTTTGCCATCCCCATTACAGGTTGGACATTCGGCAGCCGTTTGCATTTGGCCCAAAATTGTATTCTGTACTCGTGTAACACGACCTTGACCATTACAAGTTGTACAAGTTGTTGATGCTGATCCATGTGCAGCACCAGTGCCATTACAGTGTGAACATGAAACCTGTTTCTTTACCTTTATTTTCTTTTCAACACCAACTGCAATTTCTGCCAAGGTAAGTTTTACTTTCACTCGTAAATCTGATCCACGACGAACTCGTTGTCCACCTCGTTGCTGGCCGCCGCCAAAATGACCGCCAAAAATATCGCCGAAATGTGAGAAAATATCATCCATGTTCATTCCGCCACCGCCATATCCTCCATTTCCAGAAGCACCACCAACTCCTGCATGTCCGTACTGGTCATACCGTTGGCGTTTTTGTTGGTCGCTCAGTACTTCGTAGGCTTCTGCAGCTTCTTTGAATTTTTCTTCGGATTGTTTGTCACCCGGATTTTTATCTGGGTGGTATTGTAGCGCCTTCTTTCGATAAGCTTTCTTTATTTCGTCAGCCGAAGCCGATTTGGTTACTTCTAGTATTTCGTAAAAATCTCTTTTGGACATATATTTTTTAGTGAATAGTGATTAGCGATTAGTGGTTAGTATATTTTGCCAAAGTGACTCTTAACTAAAAAGCCAAATTATCAGTAAAATATTTAGGATAGTGAGCTATCAACTGACAACTATCAACTGTCAACTTGTTTTTTATTCTCCGACAACTACTTTTGAAAAACGTATAACTTTATCATTCAATGTATAACCTTTAGAAACACAATCTATAATCTTGCCTTTTAGTTCTTCACTTGGCGCAGGAAAAGTGGTGATTGCTTCATGATATTCAGTATTGAACACTTCGTTTTGGTCGGGAATAGCTTTTATACCATTTTGAAGCAAGAATGCCACAAATTTAGAATAAATAAGATCTACACCATCTTTTACAGCTTCTAAATCTTCAGAAGTATCCATGGCTTTCATGGCACGTTCAAAATCATCTACCAATGGTAGCATATTTACCAATACACTTTCTCCAGCAGTTTTGAGCAAATCCATGCGTTCTTTAAGAGTCCGTTTTCGATAATTATCGAATTCAGCCATTAAACGTAAATTCTTATCATTCAGTTCAGCACATTTCAGAGTAATTTGCTCCAATTCATCTTCTATTTGATCAGCAGCCTGTTCGGTTGTTTCTGTTGTTTCGTTTCCTTGAACTTCTTCATTGGTAAGAATAGGTTCATTCATTTCTGGTTGTTCTTCGGAATGTTTTTGTTTCTTCATATTGAATTTTTGTTTAATTGAGGTCCCAAACAAAAAGGGAATCAAAAAAGTATTTTTGAAAAGTTTATTATATATTTTAGATAACGCAATTAATTGTAATTTCACAACTCAAATAAGTTCATGTTAAAATAGAGCTAAGTAATACTAATCAAAAATTTTGCCAAAACACCCGAAGTCCTATTTTGGCAGGAATCGGGTGGCATATTGGCAGAAATGAATTATCATTTCTTAATTATCAAGACAAAATGTGCAACATTCTTAATTTTCAAATTAATGTTATATTTATTTAACCTGTAACCATTTTACAAAGTTTTTTGGCTCTTGGTCGAATGTATAAGATTTATTCAATGGATTTCCTGAATTGTCAAGCATTACGTAAAAAGGTTGTGCATTGGCCCCAAATTTTATTCTTTGCAAATAACTCCATTTATCACCAACGGTTGAAATATTACGAGTATACCCGTTTTCTTGAACTTCAAAAGGTTTAGAAAGTTCTGTTTTATCATCAACAAACAAAGAAATAAGGACAAAGTTCTTGTTCAGTAATTCTTTTACCGTGGGGTCCGTCCAAACTGAGGCTTCCATCTTTCTACAATTCACGCAGCCAAAGCCCGTAAAATCAACCACAACAGGTAATTTCTTTTGAGCAGCATAAGCCATTCCCTGATCATAATCTGTAAATGCTGGATGCACTTCATTGGCATACAAGCTGAAATCCTGTGTGTAAAGTGGTGGTGAAAAGGCACTTATTGCTTTCAGTGGTGCGCCCCATAATCCAGGAATCATGTAGATAGAAAAAGCAAATGATAACATAGCAAGAAATACGCCCGACACTGAAGTGTGATTCACTTGATCATCATGAGAAAAACGCAATTTGCCCAATAAATACATGCCCAGAAGTGCAAAAATAACTATCCAAATTGATAAAAACACTTCACGATCGAGAATGCGCCATCCGTAAGCCAAATCTGCCACCGAAAGGAATTTGAGTGCCAATGCCAGTTCTAAAAATGCCAATACCACTTTTACCGAATTGAGCCAGCCGCCAGAGCGAGGCAAAGTTTTGAGCCACGAAGGGAAAAGCGCAAACAAGCTGAATGGAATGGACAGCGCTACTGCAAAACCAAGCATTCCGATGGCTGGAGCCAAAATAGAACCACTACCAGAAACTTGCACCAACAAAGTGCCTATTATTGGACCTGTACACGAAAATGAGACAAGTACCAAGGTGAAAGCCATAAATAATATACTGATAAATCCAGCCGTTGAATCAGCTTTAGCATCCATTTTGGTAGTCCAGGATGCGGGCAATGTAATTTCGAATGCACCAAAAAAAGAAACGGCAAAAACTACCAGTAAAGCAAAGAAAATCAAGTTGAAAACTGCATTGGTAGACAAACTATTGAGGGCACTAGCTCCAAAAATCAAAGTGATGAGAATGCCCAATACCACATAAATAAAAATGATGGCTAATCCATACAATATAGCATCGCGTCTGCCACGTGACTTATCTTTGGATCGTTTAAGGAAAAAGCTAACCGTCATTGGAATAATTGGCCACACGCATGGCGTAAATAATGCGAGAAAACCACCTAATAAACCTGCCAAAAATATCAACCAAAGTGAAGTTGTAGCAGCTGAACTTGAAGTGCTTCCACCAAAACTATTCAATTCTTTTATTACTGGTGTCCAATAATCTGAAACTTTTACGGTAGATGCAGTATCCGTTTTTACTGATTGAGTTGTAACTGGTGCTTGCGCTTTTAGCGCTAAACTAAAGGGCCGTTGGGAAGGCGGCAAGCAACTTTGGTCATTGCAAGCCATAAATTCAATATATCCTTTCACATTGACTTTGGCTGCATCGGTAAAGGATATTGATTGGATAAAAATGGCGTTTTTTGCATACCAATTTAATTCCATGTCAAAGTTGGCATCATATGCTTTGAGCAGTTTAGAAGGTGCTTGCAAGTCACCTACTTTTTTTGCGTTTCCGAGTGATTCGAAGACTATTGAGGTAGCTCGAGGTCCATTTTTTGGCAAATTTAATCCGTACAAATGCCATCCCTCATCAATTGTTGCATTTATAATGACATTGGCAGTGCCTTCTCCCGTTATTTTTAATTCATGTTTCCATTTTATTGGTTCGTAAATTTGACCAAAAGAGACCAATGCTAATAACGTAAAAGCAATTGAGATAGATAATTTCTTTATCATATTGTTCGTTTTATTTTGATAGAACAAAGATATATGTTTAATTGTTCATTTGTTCATTTGTACGCTATCAAATCATAAACAAAAACTTTTATTGCATTATGTTTAGAAATTTATCTGGTTAGCATAAATTTAAAGCTTACACCAAAGTTAGTAGACGAAACTGGATAAGAGGAAGAAATAAGTGGCGTACTCATTTGTCTATCGTAAAACAATTGAATATTCACTTTAGAACTAAACACATAATCTGCAATAATTTTAAGGGTAAACAATTTATTACCGCTCGAAGCTTGTGTTATGTTCTCCTCCACTTTACGCAACAATGTTTTAATGTTTTTGTATGACAAATCGGCGCTCAATTTTAAATCATTCTTTACTGAAGTTTGTTTATCATTTTTCAATCGTAGAATGACATCGAAATCCTTCAAAACATATCCAGTACCGACAACAAATTCATCGGTTACAGCTTCAATAAGCTGTGTACTAGATAAATTCAACGCCAAATTTCGTTGCTTGCGATATTCCAATTTGGCAGTCATACTGTTATTTAGCGCAGCATTTACACCAATAAGCGGACTGAATTGTTCTGTCAGCGACACATTTGAAATATCATATGGGGATGAAGGAATCGGATTATTTGTCTGTACATCACGTACATATCCCAATGCACTGTTGTCCTCACCCATTGCCACCCAGGTAGAATAGGAAGTGTAGGAACCAATGCTGTAACGGCAAGTATAAGCATGTGTCAAACTTATGGACTTGAAGTGATCTTTGATCCAACCAATTCGTGACAATCCATCATAACTCACACGCCAGTTAGGTAAAATACTTAACAATCCTAGAAATGGATTTGTATCGACAGAATTGACATCCGTACCGGTGTATGCAGCTAAAAATGAAGGAATAAGAACATCCGCTGAGTTTAGACCAAAACCTGAGTTCTTAATTATCTCATTATTTGCGAGCGTATTTCCCTTCATAAATCCATTAGTCGGAATTTTCGTATCAGTTAAATACTTTGTATTCAATCGTTTTGCTACAATTTTACGATTTTCCAAGAAAGTATCAAAAAGTTCAGAATTATAATTCTGATCGGCCGTTCCGATAGGTTTAAACGCTGTAGACAAGGCCATTAAAGTAATATTATAACTACCTGTAAATGTGCTTGGCATACCATCAAACATATATTGAATGGTAGTATTTGAGGCTGTATAACGTTTGGCACTTAAATCAATTTTCAATCCAGAAATTGGCTCAATGGTTGCTTTAATGTCCAAATCTGAAGTAAACGCCATTGTGGCTGGGTTTACAATAGTAGTATCATTTGAAAACCAACCATTATTTATGGCGTTTTTAATGGTGTTTTTATCCGAGAAACCAAAAGCATAAGCGTACCCTGGGGCGTCAAGACCATTGCTACTTTGTTGTCCCAAGAATCCGGCTTCCGGTAAAAATCCTGGAAGCACCATACTATTCGATTCGCGATAAGTGATGGAAGCCCGACGAACCATCATCAAAGTGCGAGCAACAAAATCGACTGTTGATTTAGCCACATTCTGTTCATTTGGATCTAAACTGACCATTGTCAACAAAATACTGTCAGAACTGATGTTCGGCGTAATTTCCAGCGTAGTTGAATTCTTCGATTTATAAATAAGTTTTACTGTTTTACCAGTTTTATCTACGGCATTAAATGTAAACTTTTCACTTCCCAACCTATGATTAATGGTAATCATTTTATTCTTTTCCAAATTCACTTTCTGGGTATATGTCTTGGGCACAAACTTGGGTTTATTTGCATTGGACTGTGACGAAAAACGCTTGTTTACTTCTTTCAAGTACTTTGATTTATTGTACAATGTTTCAAAGTTTAATTGTCCGTCTGCCTGCCAAGCACCCATATTTGTAGCGATATTTCCCAAATTGGTACCACCAGATATCTGCGCCATTCTATTCCAGTTATAAGTAGAATTGTATGAACCGTTGGCAGTTACCCAATCAAAAAGTGGAATTTTGTTGATGGGCAGATTCCACGAAGCTGAAAACACTTGTTGATAAGTATATGGCGTTCCCATTTTACGAATGCTTGTCCAAACAGAATCCTTCCATTCTTGATAATATTCAGGGTTAATTTCGGGAGTACGGTAAGGTTCAATAATATTGGCATTCATGGCTGTTTGGAAACTAAACTTGATCGCACGGGTTAAATCGTACTTTATATCAAACTGCCTGTTCCACATAAAGTCCTTGCTAAATGTCAAATCCAATGGTTGATCGGTTGAAATGCCTGTAGTAATAGCATTAAAATCGCGTAGTTTGACTTGTGAATACTGACGATTCATATTGGTATTGTAACTCAATGAAGCCGGCAAATAATTGAGATTAAATTCTTTGATAATTTTAAAAATCGGTTTATCAAACGCTTTCACTTTTTTGAACGGTTCCCAAGGTTGCGAGTTAAAAGAAAAACTATAATCTATTGCACCCCGCTGAACCTTTGACATGTTCTGCTCAATCTCCGCACTGTGTTGGTTGGTTTCTGTGTATGCATAAGTAAATGACACATTGGCAGGATCATAAAATTGTGGCGTTTTGCTTTTAATATTAACCTTGGCACCTGAAATATTAAAACTCTTGCTTGTATTTACAGTTTGAGAAACCATTTTCAAAGTATCCTTGTCTTTCTGATTATCTAAATTATCTAAGGCATCAGAAAGCAAAACATCTTGATCGAGCGGATTGTATTTTGGTGCAACCGTTTCGTTGGTGTAAGAAAAGTAAGCCGGAATAAGTAATTTCCCTTTTTCAGGTAAAAAACGACCCAAATCCAATGATGTGGAAAAATTCATTTGGTACAAATCATCCAAACGTCTATTCGTCACATTACTTTCCAAGCTACCATAACCTGCAGTTTCAATCCTACCTGAAAAATTGACATTTCCAATATCCGATAAACCTACAGCCATATTTCCCATTGCAGCCCATCCACCCGATTCATCAAACTCGGACATGCGCAATTCATTTACCCAGATTTCTCCCGATTTAACAGCATCACTTCCATTTCGAATACCTATCATTATATTCTGAACATCCGACAACGAAGGATTACCAACAATTGAAATTTTATTCAAGGGTTTTTCGGTGTCATAAATCGTATAAGGAATTAAATTCGACACATTTCCCGAACGGTTTTGTTTGGCCTTATTGCGTTTCAATTTGGCATTTGTCAATGATTCAAATGAAAAATCGAACATATTTTCTGGATACCAAACGATTTCTCTATCAGATTCTTTCTCACCAAAATAAATCCCCTCTGGAGTCAATTTAAGTGGAATTTCGTATTCATAATAGTTGTTTACCATGTCTGAACCCAAACGCACAAAACATGACAATTGAAAATTATCTAGTTTATTAGAATTCACATCGTCAATCAATTTTTCGGCATGTACAAACATTTGCAGACGTTTGTACTGACGCATATCGTAAGTAGTATTTTTATAAACGCCACGTGCATCACCCGGTGCCAAATTGGTTACCCGCAATACCATCGACTGTTCATTTTGTTGTAACAATTGTGGTTGTCCCGGATCAGTTTCACGAGTAATGCCTGGAGGCAAAATGTAATTTACTGGAGTCTTGTCAGCATTTTCTTCTATGTTGACAGCTTGCACATCCAATTTTCCATCAGGAGAAGGTGCAGAACCTATAGGATTCAATGCTTTATTAAAAGAACGCCATTCGCCGCGTACCAAATCAAGAGTTGCAAAACGCAAATGAGTTTCTTGCTCAAATCCGGTTAGGAACATACGTATAAATCGTATGGATTTAAAATTACGAATACTACCAATTTTTTCAACACTATCGGTATGAATTGGAATTTTAAACTGATACCAAGTTACTTCATCTTGAGTACCATTTTTTAACGCTACGGTAGATGTTATTTTATCGGTAATAAAGTTATCACCAACTGACATTTTATCTCGTTTAATCTTAACATGGTATTGATAATACTTTTCGTATTCATTCAAGGTGTTATCAGAATTAATGTCTTCCATGTCGGGCAAGGAAGTGGCTGTAGTTCCGTAAGTTTCTGACACATTGGTGGCTTCAGGTGAATTTCCTTCAGTTCCATTGAAGTATTTATATCTTTCCAGAATGGTTTTTTGTGAATTATCATAATCAGTTCCAAGATAAAAATGATAATTATCACCTGAAGGATCTTTCAATGGCGAAAACTGATCATTTTGCATTTTCAATTTCGCATCAGTTGTCAATAGCAAATCAACTGAATTTACGTAATTTTCATAAGCTGGATAAAGGTATTCGTTAGCATTTGACAAACCATCCAATCCAACATCCTGATTGCTACGGGCTCCAGCTGTATTATCAAAAGCACTTACTGTGGACTGTGTTTTTGGCAAACGACCCCAAACCGTTGTGTCCGTTTTGGCTAATTCACCATCGGCGGGCAATCCATGTTCAAACGCCTTTTTACCATCCTTCAGAATATCTTCACTTACATCTCCCAAGTTGAAATACAAATCACCTGTTTTTTCATTCGTCAAACCACCATGAACAAACGGATCCATCATCCAAAACTCAATATACTCAATATTAGACGTTTCAAAATCCGTAGCATCCAACTTACGCATAATTCCTCCCCAACGAGTAGCCGGTTTTAACAGTGTCCCATCCGACTTCATACCAGCAGACAATGTTGTTGGTTCTACATCGAGATTATAAGGACCACGTTCTGTTGGATAATAGGATAAATTCATAATGGTCATACGTGATGTTTGAGTAGCCAAGGTTTCCTTATTTGGGAAAAGTTCTTGTTCCAACACATTTCTTGTCAAGTTACTAGATTGCATTTCTGGAGTATTCCTCAAGTAATCGGGAGTAGACTTGGTATCGCCATTCAAAATTGGATCAACATAATACCATGACATCAAAGCCCTATTTTTGCCATAAACCGTTTGGTCACTTTTTGTTGATTCCTTGAAAAGTGCCGGTGTACTGGCCAAATACCAATTGATGGGATAATGAATATCGATGGTTGTTTTTGTCGATTCAAAATCGTCAAGATAGGCCAAACCAGCTGAACTGACAACCTTTGAATGGCCCGGAATTAATTGTGCATATTCTGCATTTATGGCTATAGTTGACGGTTTGGTAGCATTTACAAAGGGTATTTTATCCAAGGCGTTGGTAAGCCATTGTGACTCGGTACGCCAAGATGTATTCATACCCCAAATGGTATTGGAAATGGGCTCGCTACCAGTATTTACTTTGGTAGTCAATGGCATTTCCGACAAATGCATCATCGTTGCCCCAAGGCTGAAATCCTTATTGAATTTATACTCTAAATGTGTTCCTGTCAAAGTTTTTCGTTGCATGCTAAACATCGACTGATTCTCTAATTTCACATCAATTTTTGTTCCAGACTCCACCAGAGATTGATTAATAATGGTCACACTTCCCATGGTATAATCCACCGTGTAATCTACATTTTCTATCAATGTGGCACCACCAGCAGTTACCGAAACGGAACCACGTGGTACATTCATGGCGTTCAGTCGAATTTCAGAACCCGAAGAAGCCTTGTATTCACCTACCAACCGAAACTTATTTTTTTCGCTAAATTCCTGTGCTACGATCAAAGTTGAATCGTACAGCTCTTGATAAACATATCTTTTGGAAATGGCAGTATCATTTATCGCTGTAACCAAATGCGACCCAAAAGGCTCTAACACTGGAAATATAATTCGTCCCGACGATGATAAAGCGGTATAACCTTCAACATAATCAAATTTCCCATCTGGATTGGCAGCTTTTTTACTATCCAATCTATCCAGGTTCATTACCCTAATCAATAATTTATTTTTTATGTCACCCTCAGTAATATATTGTATATCAGTACCTATTGAGTCATTTCGATAAACGATATTCATATTGAAATTTTCGGGTTGTATTTGCATTGCACCCAAATTGTAAACGTTTTTGAGCATCAGGTCCCACAATTTCAAATGTGGAGATTGGGCAGTGGCTTTTAATAATTTTACCATCAAAGCCTGAGGTGCTGTTACTGCATCGGTAGAAAATTCACCCACTTGAAAAACTTGTCCACCATAGGTATATTCATAAGATACACCAAGCACTTCATCAGGATTCAAGGCATTCCGCAAAGAAATAATTCCCAATGTAGAATTTAAAGTATATTCTGATGGTTCAAGTCTTCGAGCACTTTCAATTTTTTCGTAATCCTCACCGCCACTAAAACCTGCAATGTTATTTGATAAAGTAAAATCCGTCAAAACCGCATTTGTTCTTTGAACATCACGTATGCCATCAAGACCTTTAATATCTTCGTATAGATTATTTGAATTATTCAAAGGCCATTTATTGGGTGAAGTTGTATGCCAGTGTTTATTGTCAATACTGTCTGTTTCTCCCAAATCCATAAATGCAACAATGTTACGTGCTTGCTCATAATTTCCACGTTTATTTGTCACCCACACTTCCACGCGATTAATATTTACTCCCGATGAAATAAAAGGCAGTTTACTCATAGAACTTTCATAATGGTCGCGGAAATAATGACCTACAAAGAAGTGTCTGTTATCATCGTAATTATCAATATTCACCTCAAATTTAGTGGTTTGCGCTCCACCTTTAGAGCTTACTGTTTGCGTTTGCGATTCTTGTTGCGAAGCGATGGCAGTTACATTCAAGCGTCCAAACTGCAATTCTGTTTTTATACCAAACAACGCCGTACTACCAGAAATAAGCGAACTGTTGAGTTGCATACTCACGTTTCCAGCTTCTATATTTTTGATAATATCATCCTCTTTTCCTTTATACGCCAGTTTCACCATTTTTTGGTCAAAATCAAAACTTGATTCAGTGTTGTAATTCAATCCAAAGTTCACTTTATCACCAACTTGTCCAGTAACATTGAGTTGAATTTTCTCGTCAAAATCAAATATATTGGATGTTCTCATCCGCTCAGTCAAAGCCGGATTGTCAATGGTGTTATTTTTGAACCCAAACACGAGTTCGGCCGAACCCTGCGTTTTAATTTGCACACCACCAGCACCAAAAACCTTATCGGCAGCACCGATATTGAATTTCATGTCAGAAATAGAGAATTTATCTTCGTTGTTTTTTTCAGATTTTGCATTTTTTTCCTTCCAATAACTTTGCATGTCCTTCTTGGCCGAAAAACTCCTATACTCCTGTTCGGTCATCAAAAACGGGGTGGAAATTTCATTTTCCCCAACAAAAGTACGCAATACATAATTACCTGATTTGGCGTCATATTCAACCACCGATTTTATGTTAGTTGGTTTAGGCGCATCCATTGGATATTGCGTATTGAGTTCTTCGTAAGTATTTTGGGTGAACTTTTTTATTGGAAATTTGGGTGGTTTTGGCTTATTGGTGTCAGCTGGAGCAACTACTTTCTCAGCCTTCGAAGTTACAGGCACAGCACTTACGCCAGCCGATACATAACCGTAGACAGAACTGAGTATAATGCTGCAAATAAGAAGTATAGGAAATGTTTTATTTGTAAGAATCATAAAATGATAAATAATGGGATAATTTGGTAATCGGTTAATCTGCTATTGAGCAAATGGGCTAATGGGTTAATGTGGTAATTTGGTAAATGAAAGAATGGAGAAATGAAAAAATGTAAGAATTTGAAACTTCTTTATTTTTTACTACTTACTACATTCTACCAACTATTCTCACATCATTTTCAAAGCCATTTTAATCAATTGTTCCACCTTTAATGACGGCTCTTCTTTTAATATTTTGTCAACTGTTTTTTGGGATGCTGCAGCATTGTAACCAAGCATCACCAAAGCAGATATTGCTTCTTCTTTGTGCTCCGATTGGGCATTTGTTACCATGTTTGCAAAATCGCTGCCTCCCACGCCTTTCACTATTTTATCTTTCAAATCAACAATAATACGCTGAGCTGTTTTTATACCAATGCCTTTGATGGCATTTAAAGCCACCACATTACCTGAAGCAATCATTTCCTGAATTTCCTGTGCGGTATACGATGACATAATCACCCGCGCCGTATTTGCTCCAATACCCGACACAGAAATCAACAACAAAAAGAGTTGACGCTCACTTTGCATCCTGAAACCAAACAAAACGTGTGCATCTTCGCGAATGGATTCAAAAACATATAATTTAGCTGATTTCTGTTCGCCCAAAAAAGTAAATGTAGGCAATGTGATATGAATAAAATAGCCAATTCCTGCTGTTTCAAGCACGACATTAGCTGGCGTTAATTCGGTTATTTCTCCCTTTATATAATCTATCATTCGTTATTTCTATGACTGAAATTAAAATTTATTATATTAACCTGCAAATATACAGATTATTTATGAGTAGCCCAAAATTGAAATATTAAAAGCTTTTTCATATTACTGAATTCTATAACGCTTTTATGAAATAAAAAGTACAAACAAATAGTTAAAATAATGCAACTAAATAGACTTTGTACTGCTTTTATTTTTATATCTGAAATTTGGGACCTCCATTCTAATCATAAGTCTGCTTATTTTGAAATTTTATTGTCAGCATTAAATAAACAAACAACTGTTTTTCTTGTTGTAATGTTTAATTAGCATCAAACTAAAATAAAATAAATAATTGTATCATGAAAAGAATTAGCGTATCATTATTCGTTTGTCTGTCTGCGATTTCACTTGCATTTGGACAATTCAAACTTGCCGAATTGCCGTATAAGTATAATGCGTTGGAACCTTATATCGACAGTACCACCATGCGTATTCATCACGACGTGCACCATGCCACTTATACCAATAACTTGAACAAAGCATTGGAAAAGTATCCTGAATTGTACAAGAAAGACATATTGGAATTGCTCCAAAATTTGAACGAAGTACCTGCGGATATACAAATGGCAGTGAGAAATAGTGGCGGAGGTTATTACAATCACAATTTTTTCTGGACCATTCTGGCACCCGCTGGAACAGCAAACATGTCGCCGAAACTAGAAAAGATACTTATCGATAACTTTGTGAACGTCGATGCTTTTAAAGCCGAATTTGAAAAAGCCGCAACCAGTCGATTTGGTTCTGGCTGGGCATGGTTAATTAAAGAACCTTCTGGCAAATTACGCATAATTTCTACTGCCAATCAGGACAGTCCACTTTTGCAAACTGCAGAAGTTAAAGGCAAACCGGTTTTGACTTTGGACGTTTGGGAACATGCCTATTACCTTAAATATCAATCAAAACGTGCTGCTTATGCCAAAGCTTTTTGGAATGTAGTAAACTGGACACAGGTTGAAAAACTGATTGCTGCTAAATAATTAATCAATAAAGTTTGTCGGGGTGCGATTACAAAGTCGCACCCCGATTTCTATTTCTCCAACTTATTCAGCCATTTTTGAAGCTTTCCAAAGTTTTTCGAAACCATCGAAGTCAAATACAAGCTTTCTTCCCGCCTATAATTTTTAATCACAAAATCTATCAACTCGTTGAAACTGTTCGGATGATTCATGCGCTTCTTCAATTCAAAGTATGAATTAAATGGTGTAGTTGGTTGCTTTTTTCCAAAATGAAACTTTTTCTTTATTCTCTTCACAAGACTTAAATGATGAATCAACTGTCCTTGCAATGCTTTTTGGGCACGGGTGCTGTTGTTCAAAAAGTAAATCATGTCAAGCATGGCCAGTTTTTCCGTTTGTTCATCCTCACAAATAAGCACCGGCATCAGTTTCCTGATTATCTGATCTTTTACCTTGAAAATATTTTTATATTTACCGCTTCCTTCAATGATGGCAGCCACAAAATCAGACCAAAACTTGGCTTGTACAATACTCGGAATCATCAACGAATTACCAATGGGTGAGAAAATGGCAGAAAGTGGCCAAGCAATAATACTACGAAAAAAGTTGGCACGGGAAGTTCTTTTGTCAAAGCCGCGCAGATAATTGTGGGTTGACAGATATATGCCGTTTGAAATATTGATAAAAAAGAATTTTGTTGATTCAAATAGAACTCCTTCGTGAGGTCCCGTCCACGCAATATCAAACTGCGCCTTCACAAAACTAAGAATTGGCACCGAAAAACCTGTCCAGAAAAGTGAATGCGATACATTCATCCAGTTGATGTCATTCTTGTGCCAACCGTTGGGCATAAAACCATTTCCCGAAATCACATCCACAAACATATTGCGCATACCCGTGATGGCCAGCCACAAAAGTGCGTACTCCACTCCTAACATTAAGTAAGCTGGAATAAATCCGATGAGAATAAAAATACTATTTTTAATGTTTGGATTAAGGTATTCCCAAGCACGTGCAGGGTAGATTGGTTTCTCTATTTTCTCGTCACCCAATAAGTTTTTCTTTTTAGCTTTCACTTTCCCGAGGCAAATAATAACTGGTTTTTCAGCTTCTTTCAAAGGCGTTTTGGGAATGCGTGCCAAATCATAAATGATACTGGATACATCATCGGGCAATACATGGTGTTGTTTCTTGAAATACTTCCGTTGGTATTTCGGGAGACTATTTTCGAGCACAAAACCCATTCCGGGCGCCAATGAGGAGCGTCCTGTAGCATCACTCCCAATGGAAGGTATCAATTTATTTTGCTCAAAATATGCCACTGCTTCATCCAGTCTGTGTGCATCATAAGCTAGCTTGTGAAGGTTCAAAAATGCTACCAAACTTTTCTTACTGGCCTCATTTAACAGCCTGATATAATTTGTAAAAACCTCAAATTCTGACTCTTCTATATCAACAGTTCCGTAAATATTGTAAATTTCGGTGAAGGATAGCATGTGATAATTCTCAAGAATTTTGTCAACTGCCACCTGCAAACCATGTTCCAAAGGCTGAATAAATTTAATGCTACCGCCGGCTTTACTGGCAAGTGTGTAAATTTCCTCCAAGTTGCTGATTGTACTTTCAGCTTCGGGAGCTTCATCGCTCGCAAAAAATGCAAATCTGATTTTTTCGGGATCAAGCTCCCTGTATTGTGTTCGTATGGTCTTGTAGCGTTCGTTTATTGATTCTACTTCCTGCTTAATGAACTGATCCTGTGATTCCTCTGTTTCTAGTTTCAAAGCAGTAATCTGCAACGCTCTTTTCTGCAAAACACTCTTATATTGAGGATAAAGAAATTCGCCCAACTGTCGACGAGAATAGATTTTATGTCCAAATAACTTTTCCTCATTATTTATCGACAAAGGTTGCAGGTAATATATCGAATCCACTTCATATCCTTCGTTTATTTTGGGTAAATGTATGATATTGAAATTGTCTATTAGCTGATTTATAGTGCCTTCCCGTTTTATTTCGTTCAACTCCAACTCGTGCATAAAATCTTCAAAGTCAACAGTTTGTTGCTTCAAGAAAGTTTTAAACTTTTCCTTTTCACTCGCAAAATTTGGTAAAATGTACATGTAATGAAAGCGCACGCCATCCGTTAAAGCACCAAATTCGAGAGCGATATTGATTTTCACACCCAAAATTCTACCTGCTTCAAGCACTTCTTTCACCGCCTCCTCGCTATTGAGGTTATTGTACACCACGGTCAATTCCGAAATACCTTTAATAAACGCATCGATTATAAGCTGTATTGGTGGTTTTGTGCCATAAGAAGTATTGTCATGCACATGAAAATCCCAGCCCATTTTGAGGTATTTGAGTTCCACGCCAGTCTCTGGCACTTCAATGATATCGAGTTTTTTCAGTAAGTTCCGTACAGTGCGGGGATGACCGAAAGAGGAAACCGTAAAATCGCGCAACAATTCAAGTTGCATCCTTTTATTATCACGATTTATCACCACTTCCTTCATCAAAGCAAGCTGTACCCGGGCTGTATTGAGGGGCATTTTTAATGAGTGAGAATAAACGATATGTTCATTCAGCAAACTCAAAGCATGAATTCGATCGTTATAATTAGCAGATTCCAAACTCTTTGTAATGCGCAGGTAAGTCTCAACAATTGTGGTTCTTCGCTTTTTGAATACACGGATAAATCCACGAGGATGAGAATTTGGGTATTCATTAATAATGGTCGGCGAATCAATACTTTGATTGATGCGAGTACGCAGTTTTCGCAAGTTGGTTGCAAAACTGAGAAGGTTTATGAGGTCATTATAACTTTTTATCAGCATTAAATTTTGAATTAAATAAACTTAGTTCAATAGGATTGAGTTTTAATCCATTCCAGTCATTAAGAATACAAAAATACAAAAAAACAGTGGTTTTATAAGATGTTTGCTCTCAGTATTCTGTAATAATAATAAAATCCTCCAGATTCGAAATATCGCTTCCCATAACCTATGTTATCAATGAATTATGTAAATCGTTTTTAAAATTGTGTAACTTCTGAGGGCTTACAACCATCTACTTTTGCATCTATCAATTAGAGTTTAAAAATTAAAAAACAGAAAAATGAAAAAGACCCTTTATTTTGCACTTCTAACGGTATTCTCGTTAAGCACTGCACCAGCATTTGCGGCAAAAAGTTCTACAAATGCAACTGAAACTACTACCGAAGCCACTGCTAAATTATCTGAATCAGAAATCAGTAATTACAGAGCTCGTGTTGAAGAAATTCGCGATATGGATAAATCAGAAATGTCAGCCACTGAAAAAATGGAATTAAAATCTGAACTGAAGGACATCAAGGAAACAATGCGCAGAGATGGTGTTTACTTTTATGTAGGTGGAAGCACGCTTTTGATTATTATCCTTATTTTGCTTCTTGTTTAAGTCCATTACCTGGAATAATTAAATCATTCATTATCCATCGGTTATCTGGTTTGTGAACTAGTGTCATTTATTTGCCAATAGGTTACAATATACTCTATCAATGAATTATGTAAATCATTTGAAAAATATTGTAACTTTTGAGGTCAACCTACCAACTACTTTTACATCTTTCAAATAGAGTTTCAAATTTAAAAAAACAGAAAATGAAAAAGACCCTTTATTTTGCACTTCTAACGATATTCTCGTTAAGTACTGCACCAGCATTTGCGACAAAAAGTTCTACAAATGCGGCTGAAACTTCTACCGAAGCTACAGCTAAATTATCTGAATCAGAAATCAGTAATTACAGAGCTCGCGTTGAGGAAATTCGTGATATGGATAAATCAGAAATGTCAGCCAGTGAAAAAATGGAATTGAAATCTGAACTGAAAGACATCAAGGAAACCATGCACAGAGACGGTACTTACATTATTGTAGGTGGTAGCACGCTTATTATCATTATCCTTATTTTGCTACTTCTTTAAGTCCATTATCAGGAATAATTTAATCATTCATTATCCACAGGATATCTGGTTTGTGAACTATAAGACATATAATTGTCATCTGTTACAACTAACACATTGATGAATTAAATTATTCGGGTAAAATAGAGTTCTGTATTTTTTTACGGAACTCTATTTTTAAATATATTCATAAAATCTCATTGATCAAAAACACAAACCGTGAATGAAATAACCCTACATTTTGGTACAAACAAATTGAAGCAATTGTTGCTGGTTTGTATAATGGCGGTTGGAGTTTTTCCAACTGCCTTTTCGCAGCAGTATTTTCAGCAAAAAGTAAATTATAGCATTGATGTTACACTCAATGACAAAAGTCACGAGTTAAGCGCTTATGAGCAAGTGGAATATACAAACAATTCACCTGATACGCTTCAGTTCCTGTATTTTCATTTGTGGCCAAATGCTTATTCGAATAATCAAACCGATTTGGCAAAACAACTGATCAGTAAAAAAGGAAAACAGCGGCTGTTTAATGACCCTGAATTGAACGGTTCTATTGACTCTTTGAATTTTAAAGTCAATAATCAACAAGTTTCGTGGGAATTGCTGCCCAAACAACCAGACATTTGCAAAATCTTGCTGAATAAGCCATTATTGCCAAGCGAAACCATTGTTGTATCCACTCCATTTCATGTCAAAATACCCAAAGGCGTTACTTCACGATTGGGTCATATTGGCGAATCCTATCAAGTATCGCAGTGGTATCCAAAGCCGGCAGTGTATGATAACACTGGATGGCATCAAATGCCGTATCTCGACCAAGGTGAGTTTTATTCGGAGTTTGGAAATTTTGACGTACGCATTACTTTGCCTGAAAATTACATTGTGGGTGCCACAGGTGATTTACAAACTAAAAAAGAAGTGGAAATGCTGGATCAACTTGCAGCAGACACCTGCTGGATTAATAGTTCGAAGAAAGGAAAGTACGGCTTTCCACCTTCAGCTACAACCACCAAAACATTACAATACACTGGGAATAATATACATGATTTTGCGTGGTTTGCCGATAAACGTTTTCATGTGCTGAAAAGCAAAGTCATTCTTCCACGTTCGGGCAAGGAAGTGACCACTTGGTTGATGTTCACCAATCAGCAGTCACGTCTTTGGAAAAAAGCAATTCCTTATATCAATAATGCCATTCTGGATTTTTCGGAATGGATTGGCGATTATCCCTACAGCAGTTTTACGGCTGTGCAAAGTGCACTCAATGCCGGCTTAGGAATGGAATATCCGGGCATTACGGTGATTGGACTCACGAGTAATGCCTATTCGCTGGACAAAGTGATAGCCCACGAAGCCTGTCACAACTGGTTTTATGGCGCGTTAGGTTCCAACGAACGTCGATTTCCATTTATGGACGAAGGTATGACTAATGCGTACGAAGTGAGGTATTTATCCAAAAGGTATCCCGATAAGAAACTTTGGAAGAATTATTTCAAAAAAGAGAAACAGGCCAAATTCTTTCACGTCGACAAAATCCCCGTGGAGCAATTGCTGGAACTAGAATGGCTTGTTTCGGCGCGCAATAACATGGAACAACCGCTCAATCTTACGTCAGCGGATTATAGTGTCATGAATTATGGTTTAATGGTTTACGACAAGGCAACGCTTAGTTTTATTTACCTGAGAGCGTATCTTGGCGACTCGTTATTTGATACCACCATACAGAATTATTATTATCAGTGGAAAAACAAACATCCACAACCCGAAGACATGCGCCGTGTGTTCGAAAAGAGTACGGATAAAAACTTGAATTGGTTTTTTGAAGACCTAATTGGCACCACAAAACGGCTGGACTATAAAATGATGCGGTATGAAAACCAACAATTATTGATTGAAAATAAGGGTGAATTAAACTCTCCATTGCTTGTAGCGGGAATGAAAAATGATTCTGTCTGCTTTCAAAAATGGGTGGACGGTTTTGATGGTGAAAAGTGGATAGATGTTCCAAATGGTACTTTTACGGAATTCAAAATTGATCCCAACCACGTGATGCCAGAACTTTACAGACTGAATAACAACATCCATACTTCTGGAATTTTTCCGAAAGTAGACCCCATCCAACCTCAACTACTATTTAGCATTGAAGATACGGAGAAACGACCCCTGATGTATATTCCGGCGGTGAACTGGAACCGTGAAAACGGAATAATGGTTGGTCTGGCACTCCACAATGGCTTTGTTATACCAAAAACAATACAGTATTTTATTATGCCGTTTTATACCTTTAGTAATTCAAAATTTGCAGGTTTGGGGCGTATTTCATACAATATAACACCCTTCAACAACTTGATTCAGACGGCCAAACTGACGCTTGAAGGAACACAATTTGGAGCTCCGGGTAATCGAGACTATCACAAAGTATCGGCTGGAATTGATATTAATTTTAGACCAGAAAAAGCTACCAATCCTATCAGTCAAAGAATATTCGGACGGTATATTCTGGCTTCCGATCTTTTTAAAATTGAGCATCTTGAAAAAGAAACAATGAATCCGTATGTTCAGCTTGGCTACAATTTAGAAAAATCAAGTGCGGTGAATCCCTACAACCTACTGGTTTCATTGGAATCAGGCGCCTCTTTCCAGAAAACGACTGTCGATTTTAATTACAAACTCAGCTATTCAGGGAAAGATTCCGGACTGGAAATGCGATTATTTGCAGGTGGCATGTTGAAAAACACATCCTCAAATCCATATTATTCGCTAGCACCAAGTGGCAGAAGTGGCAGGGATCAATATCTTTACGAAGGCACTTTTCCCGACAGATTCGGTTTATTCCCATCGTCTTTCTTTTCCCGACAAATGACTTTTACAGAAGGAGGATTGGTATCACCGATAAACGATAAACTTGGATTCAGCAAATGGTTGGTATCCTTGTCGCTATCGAGTAACCTACCCGGAAAAGCAGGAAAGATGGGTGTGAAACCATTTGTAAATCTGTTACTTAACGACCACGGAATTGCCACATCCGACAATTCTCCAATTTTTGCTGAGGCAGGTATAAAAGTGGGCCTTTGGAATCTTTTTGAGATTCATATTCCATTATTGGTGACAAATAACATTCAATCCATCACCGGTTCGTTGGATAATCGTATTCGCATCGTGTTTAATCTGGATTTTTCAAAACAAGCAAAAATGGCTGCAGGAATTTGATTTTCACATTCTAACGTTGCATTTTAAAGCATTATCTCATTCTCAAATATAATAATCTCGTATTTCATCTTACTATTAACGTGAGATAAATAGTGGATTCTTTCTCATTCCATAAACTTCCATGCCAACCACGCCATCCCTCCTACTCCAGTTTCCATTGCTTTTTCATCTATTTGAAAATTAGCACTATGAAGTCCGCCTGTATTGGCATTTATTTCTCCTTTTACCCCAAAACGGTAGAAAGTACATGGATATTTCTGTGTGAAAAATCCAAAATCTTCGGAAGTCATGCGCATTTCTAGTGTACGGATATTTTCTTCACCCAACCATTCTGAAGCAAATTCTTGGGCTTTTTGGGTTACTTTCTGGTCGTTCACTACGCATGGATAACCGCTTGGCATATCAATTTCGGCAGTGCAGCCATGCGCAGCAACAGTTTCATTTATGATTCGAATGATGTGTTTTTTTCCTTCCGCCCGCCAGGTTTCATCCACCGTACGGAATGTTCCAGAAAGTAAAACTTCGTGTGGGATTACATTAGTTGCTCCGTTAGCTATCAATTTTCCGAAAGTAAGTACCATCGGCACAAGTGGATGACAAAGTCGACTCCTGACTTGTTGAAGCGATACAATGGTTTGTGAAGCAGCTAGCACTGTATCATTCACCAGATGTGGCAAAGCGCCGTGTCCTCCTTTTCCATGAATTTTCAGATGTATTTCGTCGGCCGAAGCCATAATTTTTCCAGCTAAAAAGCCCATAGTTCCAGTAGAATAATCAACAGAAACATGCTGTGCCAATATCAATTCGGGTTCTATTTCGTCAAAAAGTCCATCCAGAAGCATGAGATTTGCACCGCCGGGCGCTTTTTCTTCACCAGGTTGAAAAATAAGTAGAATAGTTCCTTCAAAATCATTCCGTAGTTCGTTCAGAATTTTGGCAGCACCCAACAAACAAGCAGTATGCGCATCGTGACCACAAGCATGCATCACATTTTCATTGGTCGATTTCCAAGGAATATCAACCATTTCGCAAACTGGCAACGCATCCATATCAGCACGAAGTGCAATTACCTTTTTGCTTGGATTACGACCTATGATTCTACCCAAAATACCATTTCCACCAATACCTGACCTAAATGGAATCTTCATTTTCGATAGCTCATTTTCAATAAATTGAGCCGTTTCGAATTCCTGAAATGAAAGTTCGGGATGACCATGAAGGTGACGGTAGCAATCAACTACATAATCTGAATATTGAGCGGTAAGCTTTTGGATTTGTGTTTTCAATCGTTCTTCAATTATATGATTTTACAAAGGTAGTTATTTTTAAAGCTAATCAAACACTCTAATTAACACTTAAAAAAGGGTTAGTTATTCTCGGTTCAATGATAAATAAATATTTACAAATGATAATAAATCTGTTGATTCTAATGCTTTAACTGAATTTAAACAGATATTTTGATTTTTGAGTAATTACGAACGAACTATTTTTAATACTTTTGCAAGGAAATTTTTAAAGAGAAAATTCTAACAAACAAATTCAATAAATATTTAAAATGCAATTTATGAAAAAGTTGAATGTATTATTATTCTGTTTTGTGGTATCAGTAGCAGCTATGGCTCAAAAACCAATTATCAATTTTCCAACAAAAGAGTTTGATTTTGGAAAAATTAATGAAGTGGATGGTAGTGTGACACACATATTCGATTTTACGAACAAGGGACACGCAACATTGGTAGTAAATAGAGTTCAAGCATCATGCGGTTGCACAACTCCTACTTGGAGCAAAGAACCAATTGAAGCTGGAAAAAAAGGTGCTATTACGGTTACTTACAATGCTTCTGGACGTCCTGGCGTGTTTACCAAAACCATTACTGTTTATAGTAATGACTCGATAAACCAAATTCTGGTAATTAAAGGGGAAGTTATACCTAAAAAATAATAGGTATATAAACGTCTTATATAATCACATCCAATTGATTATTATCACTTTAAATAATCTACTAATCCTGCATCAATATTATGTATCATATATTGATAAAAACAATATATGCATTCATTAAAATAACAAATATGAAAAAGTACGCTGCATTATTATTTTGTGTTGTGTTGTCTTTTGTGGCATCTGCTCAAAAACCAACCATCAATTTTGAAGTAAAAGAGCACGATTTTGGTAAAGTGAACGAGGAAGATGGTAAAATTACGTACATCTTTGATTTTGTGAATAAAGGAATGTCGCCTTTGGTGGTTAGCAAAGTGCAAGCATCATGTGGTTGTACAACGCCTACTTGGACAAAGGAACCTATTGAGCCAGGCAAAAAAGGGACAATAACTGTCACTTACAATCCTGCTGGTCGTCCAGGTGCTTTTACAAAATCAATTAATGTATATAATAATTCTGCCGATGAGCAAGTGGTTTTGATGATAAAAGGCGAAGTGATAGGCAAAGTGACAGCAGAAAACAATCCATTTCCAATCAACATGGGTGGACTATCATTGAAATCTAAAGTGATTCAAATGAATAATGTGAATAAAGGTGAGAAGCAAACACGTACATTAGACATAAAGAATTCATCTAAAACACCAATTAAACCTAGCTTCGAAAACTTGCCACCGTATATAACTGCAATATCTTCCCCCGAAACATTAAAACCAAATGATGAAGGTAAAATTATCTTTACCTTGAACTCAAAAAAATGTGAACAATGGGGTCCAATTTCTGAGGACATATATTTAAATTTGAATGGTCAGAAAAAATACTCTGATGAGTTTAAATTGATTTTAGCAGGTAATTTGATAGAAGATTTCGGAAAATTAACGTTGGACGAAAAACGCAAAGCGCCTATATTGGAAATGTCCGAAAGGACAATTAAATTAGGAACAATCAAGTTGGGTTCAAAACGTACAGGAAAATTCAAAGTGAATAATAAAGGTGAAAATCCATTGGAAATTCGCCGTATTATCAATAACAACAAAGAAATAACAGTTCGTCAAGGCAAATTATCTATCTCAGGTGGTAAATCATCTGACATAACTTTAACCGTTAATGCAAAAAACATGACCAATGGCGGGGAGTATCAAAAATCAATTACAATACAGACTAATGATCCAGATAACAGCTTTATAATTTTGGCTGTAACTTGGAATGTTCAAAAATAAGCTGTAAAACTCAAAATAATTACGTATTTTTGCAATCAAAAAGCCAGGATTTATTTAAATCTTGGCTTTTATTTTCTAACAAATTTATTAGAGCTACACTATAAGCCGCAAATACAATTTGGCAAATAGCAACTGACAACTAATCACTTACAAATCGAATGCAACACAAAAAGAATATACATCCCGAAAACAATCCTGCCTACAAAGGTATTTCGGTAAATGAAGGAGTAGCTAATGTTCCAGATGTCAATCCATATAGAAAATCCACTGGTAAGCGTCGTCAATTTTCAGCTGACGAATTTGTTACTGGAATTCTGAGCGGAAATATTAGTATGTTGAGTCAGGCGGTAACACTGGTTGAAAGTTCTCTTCCCGAACATCAAATTATAGCACAAGAAGTAATCGAAAAATGCCTTCCTTATGCTGGTAAATCTGTTCGACTAGGTATAACAGGCGTGCCTGGAGCTGGCAAAAGTACATTTATCGAAGCATTGGGAATGCAGTTGATACATAGTGGACACAAACTGGCAGTATTGGCAATTGATCCCAGCAGTGAACGATCCAAAGGTAGCATTTTGGGTGATAAAACGCGCATGGAAGACCTTTCTGTTGCTAAAAATGCATTTATACGTCCGTCACCATCATCAGGTTCGTTAGGTGGTGTGGCACGCAAAACAAGAGAAAGCATAGTACTTTGCGAAGCAGCAGGATTTGATACCATTTTTGTGGAAACAGTGGGCGTTGGCCAGTCGGAAACTGCCGTACATTCGATGGTCGATTTCTTTTTGCTCATTCAATTAACCGGCGCGGGTGACGAATTGCAAGGCATTAAACGGGGCATCATGGAAATGGCCGACGGTATAGCCATCAACAAATGTGATGGTTCAAATATAGAAAAAGCAAAAGTTGCCAAAGCTCAATATCAGAATGCTTTACATCTATTTCCGCCACAAGAATCGGGTTGGACATCGGAGGCAATTACCTGTTCATCTATTGATAAAAACGGTATACCAGAAATTTGGAACATGTTAGAACGATATATGGAATTTGTAAAATCCAATGGTTTTTTTGAATATAAACGGAATGCACAATCAAAATACTGGATGTATGAAACCATTAACGAACAATTAAAATCTAATTTTTATCAGAATTCAGCGATACAAAAATTATTGCATGAAAGTGAGAAAAAAGTACTTTCCAACGAATTGAGTTCATTTATTGCAGCAAAAAAAATGTTGGACAAATACTTTAATGGGGAGTTTATTTAAATAATTTGAAGATTTGAGAGTTTGAAAAATTGAAAAATTGAAAAAATCTGGGTTCTTTATCTCAGATTTCGTTTTTTTTTATTCCATCAAACATTTATCTCTTCAAAATATAAATAATTGATTTTAAATAATTTATTAATTATTACCAAACCAAGCATTTCATAAATTGCCATTCACATTTAACCACGTTATGGTTGAGAATTTTCAAACTTTCAAATCTTCAAACTTTTTAAGAAAAATGAAAACAAATATCATTCATAATAAGTCATGCCTCGAAGGGTTGAGAGAACTTCCGGATGAATGCGTAGATTTGATTTTTACAGATCCACCCTATTACCAATACAGGGCTCAGAATGTACAAGGGCTTAAAAATCACAAGGATGTGATAACAGAATTTGATTTCGATGGCTTCAAATCCGAGGAAGAATATTTACATTTTTTGGAAGCGGTACTTACGGAATGTTTTCGCGTTTGTAAACCTGGTGCTAGCGGATATTTGTGGTGTGGTGACGATTTTGTTTCGTACCTTAACCGTATGGTGGAACGTGTAGGTTTTCAGTTTCGCAAGGTGATTCATTGGCACAAAACCAACCCATTTCCGGCCATTTACACACGAAAAATGTATGCGAATAGCATGGAAATGATGGTTCATTTTTCGAAAGGAACACCAAAGACCTGGAATCACAAACCAGTGAACGAAATGCATAATTTTATTCATTCACCCAATGAATATGGACAACTGGATGAAAATAACCCACCCGAAATGCCCAATTTCATCCAAACACCCATCTGCATGGGAAAAGAACGATCCATACACAAAACGCAAAAACCGTTGAAAGTATGCCTTCCGTTTATTGAAATAAGTAGCAATGAAGGCGATTTAGTGCTCGATCCATTTATGGGTTCAGGAAGCACTGCAGTTGCCTCCAAAATACTGAACAGAAAGTATATCGGATTTGAATTGAGTGAGGAATTTTGCCAAATCAGCGAAAAGCGCTTGGAAGAAATTTCTTGAAATCTCAGAAAATAAGTTCTTAAAAAAAACCGCTGTAAGTTTGAATTTACAGCGGTTTTTTATGTTATATATTTTAGATTGTTCAATAGGCCATTTCCACAATCTTTTCCACTTCCGAAGGTTTCAAACTTTGACGTTCGCCCATTCCTAACCAACCACGTTCAGTAAAGCGTTTGGAAATATTCTGAGCTGTACCTTCATAATCAGGAGTATATTGCGATAGTTTGGTGTCAATTTCCAGTGAATGGAAAAATGAAACCATAGCTTCAATAGCAGCATGCGCTTTTTCGTCTTCCGTACCGGTTGTCAAACCCCAAACTCGTTCACCAAATTGTGCCAACTTTGCTTTTTTGTTCTCAAAGTTGTATTTATAATGACTAGGTGCAATAATTGCAAGCGTTCTGGCATGGTCTATACCAAACTGTGAAGTTAATTCATGACCCATCATATGTACCGCCCAATCATGTGGAACACCACAACCAATAAGTCCGTTCAATGCCATGGTGGCACACCACATCAAATTGGACATGGCCTCATAATCAGCAGGATTAGCATAGGCTTTTGGCCCAACTTCCGTCAAGGTTTGTAAAATAGATTCTGCAAATCTGTCTTGCAAAGGCGCATTGGCCGGATAAGTCATGTATTGTTCCATCACGTGCATAAAAGCATCCACCACCCCATTTGCCACCTGACGCTTTGGTAATGTGGCAGCTGCATCGGGCAATAAAAATGAAAACTGCGGGAAAGTTAAAGGACTTCCAAATGCTAACTTTTCATTTGTAGAATCACGTTCAATTACACCCCCAGAGTTCATTTCAGATCCAGTAGCAGGCAAAGTAAGTACGGCACCAAAAGGCATTGCAGCTTTCACCGGCGCATGTTTTGATAAAATACTCCAAGGATCACCTGCATCGAATAACGCAGCAGCAGCAATAAATTTGGTAGCATCAATCACCGAACCACCACCTACGGCCAACAAGAAATCAATCTTCTCACGCTTGATAAGGTCAACAGCTTTCATTGCAGTTTCATACCTAGGATTTGGCTCTACACCACTAAATTCCAATACTGTATGGGCTTTCAAAGCTTCTTTTATAGCATCGCAAACACCATTTTTAAGAATGCTACCACCACCATAAATCATCAAAATCTTTTTGTCCTGAGGAATACGTGTAGCTAATTTGCTCAACTGTCCTTTTCCAAAAATCACTTTTACCGGATTGAAAAATTCAAAATTATTCATTTTATATTTTTTAAAATTGTTTCTTAGATTTTAATTTATAATCAAATTTAAAAGAGTCAGATTTGTAATATAACAACAAAAAACAGATTTGTTTTTAGGGTAAACATTAGAAAATGAATGATAGTTCATTTTCTAAAAAAAATTGTAGAGACACTTTTATATTTCAGTTTTTTTATAGTTTTGTAAAATTAATCATTTTAGAATCAATAATATCTGTTTTTAGAATAATATTTATTTCGCCAGTTTTGATTTAACAAAAAAAATAGGGTTTACACCTATTTTATATAGGGATTACACCATTAGCGTTTCATGTAATATATCCTATTTTTGTATAAGGTTAATTGGATTCAAATTACAAATTAAGATAAGTATAATAATAAATACAATTAAGACTTTAACGCTTAATTTATTCTTTTAATTTCATTGTTTTTATCATTTTGGCAACCCTAAAAAACCGAATAAAGGGTGACCTATTTTTAAATTTTTGTTCTCAGATTCTTTTTTTAAGATTAACAAAAGGAAAACATGAATGACATTGATACCAAATCGAAAACACTTGGCCTAAAAGCTAATGATTTATTATTACAAAACTCATCAAATAAAAATGTAATTTTAAGCAAGATTGATATTCTTGAAACGATTCGTGCACTTGAACAGCACCAATTTGAACTTGAACTTCAGAACGAAGAACTTCGTAAAGCAAAGGAGCAAGCAGAACACTCGGCACAAAAATACGCCGAGTTATATGATTTTGCACCTACTGCATACTTTACACTTTCAAAGACAGGTGAAATTATTGACTCTAATCTTTTAGGTTCACAAATGCTTGAAAAAGAAAGACTTGAACTAATAAATAGCTATTTATCTTTATTTATTTGCGAGGAGAGTCAACAAATATATAAAATTTTTCTAGAAAACATTTTTGTAACAAGAAAAAAAGAAACGTGCGAAATTAAACTTCTAACCGACTCAAAAACAACCTTATTTGCTCACCTTACAGGCAAGACAATTGACAAAACTGATCAGTGTTTGTTGACTGTTATGGATATTACAGAAATTAAAAAATTGGCAGAATTAAATCAAATTTTGCTTACCTCACTCCCTTATCCTGCCATGTATATCAGAAAAAAAGATAGAGTAATATTGGCGGCAAATAAAATAGCATTGGATTACGGTGTTAAAATTGGCGGAAAATGTTGGCATGAATTTAAAAAATCAGAACATATTTCTGAGAAACAAAAAAAGATTACTTCAAAATATCCCAAAAAGTTACCGACTGGATTTGGCATACAATGCAGTTTTTGTCAGGCTGATAATTGTTTTTCAGAAAATTCAACCCAAAACAACAAGGAAATTCATGCCTTGGGTAAAATTTGGGATATATATTGGATTAAAATAAATGACGAAACATTCCTTCATTATTCCATAGACATTACTGAACGAAAAAAGGCAGAAGAGGAAAGAGAATTCCTAATTTCGTCAATTGAAAACAGCAACAATATTGTTATAGTGAAAGACTTGAATCTACGGATAGTAGCTGCAAACAAAGGATATCTTGACATAACTGGTTATAATTCGATTAAATGTGTAATTGGCAAAAATGAAGCGGAGGTATTTGGAGTGTCACCAGATTCAGAACCAGTTCGAAGTTACATGGAGGATGAAAGATGCGCACAAAAACTGCTAAAAGGAGAGTATATTTTAAAAGAAGAACTTTTAAATTTACCAAATGGAGATAACATAACTATATTGACCAAAAAATATCCAATTTTCAACAACAAGGGAAAAATTTTCTGTACTGGTACTGTATCCATAAATATTTCTGAACGAAAAAAGGCAGAGGAAGCTTTGCAGAAAAGTGAACAAATGCTTCAAAGTATTCTGGAACATTTCCCTGGCGAAGTATTTTGGAAAGACGAACATTCAGTTTATATGGGTTGTAATCAGTCATTTGCTGAAGGATTTGGATTAAATAGCAAATCTGAAATTATCAAAAAAACTGATTTTGACTTGGGTTTAAGTACAAAATTAGCCGAAGCTTATCGCGCCGATGATCTTAAAATTATGGAAAGTGGCGTTGGAATTCTTCACAGAACTGAAAAGAAGAAACTTAAAAATGGAGAAAAAATATGGTTTGATAGTAGTAAAATACCGGTGCGCGATGCAGGAGGTAATACTATCGGTATTATGGGCGTTTTAACCAATATCACTAAACGTAAAATGGCAGAGGAGGCACTCATAAAATCAGAAGAAAAATACAGACAATTAATTGAAAACAATCATGATATAATATATATATTCAACATCAAAGGTGTTTTCACTTATGTTTCCAATGCTTGGACATTATTATTAGGGCATCGTGTAGAACAGGTTATTGGAAAATCATTTCAACAATTTATTCATAAGGATGACTTTCAAAAATGCTTGGATTTTGTAAATAATGTTTTTCAATATGGAGAACGACAAGAGCTAATTGAATACCGTGTGCAACACAAAAATGGCAGTTGGTTTTGGCACTCATCAAGCGGTGTGCCCTTAAAAAACAAGTATGGAAGGATTATTGGATTTGAGGGGACTTCTTCGGATATTACCGAGCGTAAATTGACCGAATTGAAATTGCGCGAAAGTGAGAAAAATTATCGATATTTATTTGCCAACAACCCGCAACCAATGTGGATTATTGATTATGAAACACTTGCATTTCTTGAAGTAAACAGTGCAGCAGTTAATCATTATGGATATTCTAAAGCTGAATTCCTGGGAATGAAATTGGGAAATATAAAACTTCAAAAAAACTCACTAGCACCTTTTAAAAAATTAAATAACGAAAAGCATGACTATCGTATATCACTTGAAGAAAAACACAGGACAAAAAGCGGGAAAATTATTTATGTTGAAATCACCTCACATGCAGTAGATTACGAAGGCAAAAATGCAAGGCACATTTTAGTAAATGATATAACTGAACGAAAACTTGCGGAACAAAATTTGAAGCAATTGAATGAAAAATTGGAAGACAGAGTTAAAGAACGAACTTCCGAGTTGCAAAATTCCTATATTTCATTGAAACTAGCTGAAGAGAAATTTAGAACTGTGGCCGACTTTACTTATGGATGGGAATATTGGATTGATGATGATGGGAATATTTTGTATATGTCGCCTTCAGCCGAAAAAGTCACAGGATATTCACTTGAAGAATTTATGAATGACCACAAACTGTTGGATACAATTGTTTACAAAAATGACAAAGAAAGTTGGGAAAATCATAAAAAAATAATTTTTTCGAGCAAGAAAAAAAATCGACATGCTGAAATAATTTATAGAATTGAAAAAAAGAGCGGTGATATAAGATGGATAAGTTCTGTATGTAGAAGCGTAAAAACAAATGGTAAATATATGGGTATAAGGGTTTCAAACCTTAACATAACTCAAAAAATCAAAGCAGAAAATGCACTATTAAAGGTAACCGTAGATGTGGAAGAACGTGAGAGAAATAGATTTTCACGTGAATTGCACGATGGTATGGGACCATTACTTTCCACCATCAAACTCTATTTCCAATGGCTATCTGAAACAAATGACCCAGAAAAAATAAAAATTATTACTCAAAAAGGAAATGCTAATATTGATAGCGCCATTCAAAGTACGCGTGAAATTTCTCGTGGGTTGAGCACTCAGAATTTAAATAAATTTGGATTCGTAGACACCATTTCCGACTTCACTCAAAGACTGAATGATACTAATAAGATTGAAATTAACTTTTCTTCAAACACGAATGAACGGTTTAATAATTTTCTTGAAACCTCCCTCTATAGAATTAGTACAGAGCTAATTAAAAATACATTGTCTTATGCTCAAGCTACATTAATTGTTTTAGATTTCAAATTAATCAAAGAAAAAAACATGATTCAACTTTCATACTCTGATAATGGTGTTGGATTTGATTTGACAAGCATTGATAAAGAGAATAAAGGGATGGGAGTTATGAATATCCAACAAAGAGTTAAAAGTTTACGAGGTAAATTTAAAATTAAAACTCAAGTTGGAAAAGGAATAAAAGTTTATATAGAATTCCCTATTGACGAAATTTAACATAAAATAATTCATCTATTTTCTGTTCAATTTTTAAAATACAGACCACTCAACAACTACATATAAACAATTGAATATCATTTATTTAAAACAACGATGAGCCAATTAGTATATTTGACTTAAGCCAAAACCTTATATAAAAAATCGATATTTATAGTTTACCCTTAAATTATTAGTAGTTTATACTAGTGGATATGAATGGATAAAGAACTAATTTTGTATCATTGAAACACTAATAAAAAACACTTATAACAGAGAGGGATTTTTTGATGACAAAACTTGGGTACTAAAAATACCCTTTATAAAAACCAAAATGAATCAAAGTAAAATTATTATTGTAGATGACCATTTATTATTCCGTGAAGGCATGAAACTTCTTATTGAAAAAGAAGGAATGGGAATTGTAATTGCGGAAGCTGAGAATGGTCAGGTATTTCTTGATTTGCTGACTGAACTTAAACCAGATTTAGTACTTATGGATATTGAAATGCCCATAATGAATGGTTTGGAGGCTACTTTAAAAGCAAAAGCTATAAGACCAGAATTAAAGATATTGGTACTTACTATGCTTAGCGAGAAAGATAATTATACTGAAATGATTAATGCTGGGGCGATGGGTTTTGTACTTAAAACCTCTGGTAAACAAGAACTTGAAAGAGCTATTAAAAGGGTTATTAATGGCGAAAGCTATTTTTCAAATGAACTTTTGCGGCAAATAATTTTAAATATTGGAAAGCAACCAACTTCTAATGGTACCGTTGCACCTACTAATTATGAATTTACAGATAGGGAGCTTGAAATTTTGCAGTATTTTTGTGAAGGTTTGACTGCCAGCGAAATAGCTGATAAACTTTTTAGAAGTGTAAAAACTATTGAAGCGCATCGTTCAAAATTGCTTGAAAAAACAAACACTAAACACACTATCAATTTGGTGTTGTTTGCAATAAAAAATAAGTTTGTAACGATATAAAAAAAATTACGTTCGGCATTCTTACTCTCAAGTTACAACGCAATAGATAGTTTATTTACTGAAACTTACATTTAAACTAAAAGATTTTGATTTAAATTTGTCATCCTACAGATAGATTCAGTTTACCATTGACATAAAAAAAATAGAGATGCAATTACATGTATCTCTATTTTTTATTTGTAAAATGCTAGTTTTTTTATCCTATTGGTCGATGTGTTTGTTGTTATTGCGCTAAATTGTCTATTTTTGTGGCAAGAAAATTGCAAATCAATTTTCAGAAAATCTTACTACATGAAAAATCTATTTTATTCATTTACTCTCCTGATAAGTTTGAGCCTTTTTTCTCAAACAAATTACAAAACACAGGTATTCAATCCTCAGATTAAAACGCTTCAAATTGGCGTAATGGGAGAAAAAATGGGCTTACCTATTATTGAGTTGAATGGGTCAAATACATTGCAAATTCGATTCGATGAAATGTCGCACGAATCACATTCATATGGCTATAGAGTACTGCATTGCAATGCCGACTGGACACTATCAAACCTCAATACCAATGAGTATTTGAATGGCTATACTTCCGGAATTATTACCGATTATACAAGATCACTCAACACCACTTTTCTTTATACACATTACCAGTTTAATTTGCCAAATGATGATATGAATTTTAAAGTTTCGGGAAATTATTTGCTTGAAATATATGAAGATAATCTGGTAGAAAAACCTTTGGTGCGTGCTTGTTTTTCAATTGTTGAACCCAAAGTGAATATAACGGCAAATGTGCGTGGAAATACTGATACAGAACTAAATGGACGATTTCAACAGATAGATTTTGAAGTGGGGTTAAACGGTTTTTCAGTACGTGATGCGGCTTCGGAAGTAAAGGTAGTAGTGCGACAAAATAACAGAACGGACAATCAAGTAACCAATCTGAAACCTACGTTTTTGTCTAGTTCAAAATTAAGTTATATCAATAATAAAGCGCTTATTTTTGAGGGTGGAAATGAGTATCATCGGTTCGATATTTCGTCGGTATATGCTGCTGGCGAAGGAGTTGACAAAATTCGCTACAATCGAACCTCATACGATGCAAATTTGTCTGAAAATAAAATTCAAACCTCCAAAACTTATATGCAAGAACCGGATGTGAATGGAAAATATATTATCAATATGCAAAATGCACAGGACGATAATATAGAAGCTGATTATATGTACGTAAATTTCAAATTGGCTGCCAAACAACCTTTTTTTGATGGGCAAATCTATCTGGGTGGCGAGTTTAATTACAATTTATTGAACGATGCAGTAGGAATGAAATATGATATGAATGAACAATCTTACATTCAAAAAGTGTTGTTGAAGCAAGGTGGTTACAATTATCAGTATTGGTTTTTGCCAAAAGGTGAACGAGCAGCCTCAACTGAACGAGTGGATGGTAGCTACTGGCAAACCCGAAATGAATATACCATTTATGTGTACCATCGTGGCTGGGGTGAGCGATATGATAAGTTAGTTGGGGTGAAAGGATTGGAATAAAACATTTCGTGTACCATGTTTCCTAATCAATAAATATGTAATCGTTTACAGACCCTTGCAACAGTTATAATAATATCATTATAAAAATTGAGAAAAATATGAAAGTTTACAAATTTGGTGGCGCATCAGTACGCTCGGCTGAAGGAATCCGCAATATATTCAATATTGTTTCGGGTGTTGATGACAATTTATTTATCGTAATCTCTGCTATGGGTAAAACTACCAACGCCATGGAAGTAGTACTCGAGCATTTCATGAAAGCCAGTCGCAATGAGGCTTTGCAAAAGTTGACAGAAGTAGAAGTCTATCATTACGATATTATTGCCGAACTTTTTAAAAACCCCAACAAAGGTCGAGCATCAATTGACCCACTTTTTGCTGAACTAAAAAACCTCATATCTTATGGCATTGGTGATGATTATGACCTTTGGTACGACCGATTGGTATCATATGGCGAAATAATTTCCACACGTATCGTATCTGCATTTCTGACCGAATCGGGCATTGATAATGAATGGCTTGACATGCGCAATTTGCTAGTTACCGACAGCAATTTCCGTGAAGCAAACGTACGAATGGACGACTCGCAAGCACGATTACGAAATGCTGTCGATTTTAAAATTCACCGTATATTTATTGGTCAGGGTTTTATTGGTGCCAATTTAAAAGGCGACCCCACAACGCTTGGTCGCGAAGGTTCAGATTATTCTGCCGCCGTTGTTGCAAATTTACTGGATGCACAAAGTGTAACGATTTGGAAAGATGTACCTGGCATTTTGAATGCCGACCCACGTTTGTTTGAAAATACGGTACTTATCCCTGAACTCACATACTTGGATGCCGTGGAATTAGCCTATAGTGGCGCACAAATTATCCACCCAAAAACCATTAAACCGCTTGAAAATAAAGGCATTCCACTCTTTGTGAGTCCTTTCGGAAATCCTACCGAAATGGGTTCTGTAATAAAAGCCACCACCGAAAAGCCCATTGATATACCCGTTTTGATTTTGCGTAAAAATCAAGTGTTGGTAACTGTTCGCCCCCGGGATTTCTCGTTTGTATTGGAAGAAAGCCTTTCAAAAGCCTTTGTAATTATGAATAAACATCGTCTCAAAGTATCATTGATTCAAAGTTCAGCCATCAGTATTTCTGTATGTGTGGAAAACAATCGGTATCTGACAGGGGCTTTAGACGAATTAGGAAATGAGTTCAAAGTGAGTTATAATGACGGTCTTGAACTGCTCACCATCAGAGGAATAACAGATGAGATTGTAGAAAAAACCACGATTGGAAGAACCATTTTATTAATGCAACGCACCCGAAGAAGTGGCCGGTATTTAATGAAAGAATTGTAGTTGGACATAGTTTTGAATAAATTGGCTTGTATCAGCAACCTTTTCCTTTTTAAGTACAACAGTGACATTCACTTGTGTATGAATAAAAACAGTCGTCTAGCTTATTGCAAGACGACTGTTTTTATTGCTAATAAATTAAATTATTTAGCTACCCAATAGCAACGAATCGGTGATTCGATGGCACCAGATGTTTTCAATTTAGTAAATGCTTTGTCCACTTCTTTGCGGTCGATGCCTGTTATTTCTGCAATTTTACCAGCATTTACTGGTTCGCCCACTTTTTTAATTGCTTCTAATACTTTTTCTACTGTTTCCATAAGATACGAATTTTACGAATTTATATTAATCATTTCTTTATCAAATTACCACATTAACCTATTTTCTCATTATCAAATTAACCCATTATTCAATATTTTTCCTTACTTTTCTCAAAAACGCCTGCATACGTTCCGTGTCTTTTTCCTCAATAATATCCACTAAAACCTTTAATTCGGCACGGATATTCTCCACTTGTTTGGTGGTATTAGGATTAAAAAGAATTTCTGTCAACAAATAATCATCTTCCGAAAGTAGTCCTTTGGCTATGTCCATGTGGCGTTTGAAAGTTGTTCCTGGCGCTTCCTGCGGTTTCATTACGGAGGCAAAAACCAAGGTGGAAGCAAACGGTATTGACAAAGAATAAGCAATAGTTTCATCATGTTCGTCAAAGCTATATTCGAAAATTCGGAGGTGTAACGAACCGTACAAATCTTTGAAAAATGCTTTGCCCATGTGGTCCGATTCCGAAATGATAATAGCGCTTTGCGTGCTTAAGTTATCAAGCGTAGCAAAAGTTGGTCCAAACATTGGGTGAGTGGAAACATAACGCATTCCTGTTTCTTCGTAGTATGCCTGCAAACCGGTTTTTACGGAAGCAATATCAGAAATGATACAGTTTTTTGGCAAATATGGTATAATGGTACGGAATGCATCGATGGTGTATTTCAAAGTCACGCAGTTGATAACCAATTCGGGTTCAAAAGCACGAACCTCTTCATATTCGGTCATGCGATAGGTGTTGAACACAAAACGCAAACGTTTAGGGTCAGTGTCAAACAAGGCCACTTCGTGCTGAATGCACAATACATCGGTAAGGAATGTGCCCATTTTTCCGGCACCAAGAACAAGTATTTTCATTAGAAAAAGCCCCCTAAATTCCCCGATGGGGAATTGATTAGTTTGTATATTGAAATTTTCTGCAAAGGTAAAAAAAAAACGTGTACAAATGTACTGATATTTCCGCCCTGTCCATATTCGGTTCGTTTATGTAGGACAAGTTCCCCTTTCGGGGGTTAGGGGGCTGTATCAGTGGGCTTTTATCCCGTACCCTTTATCAATTTTTAAAAAAGGAACCAATGCCAATGTGGGTATTGCGCAAATCATTACCCAGATAAAGAAATGATTATATCCCAACAATTCTTGCAACCAACCGGCAACCATGCCTGGAAGCATCATGCTTAGCGCCATAAAGCCTGTACAAATGGCATAATGAGCCGTTTTGTGTTCGCCATCCGAAAAATATATCATGTAGAGCATGTAGGCCGTAAATCCAAATCCGTAACCGAATTGTTCAATGGCAACTGCAATATTTATCAAAAGCATGTTTTCGGGCAAAAACCACGAAAGGTACAAATAAGCCAAATGAGGAAAAGTGATACTCAACGCCATTGGCCAAATCCAGTATTTCAAACCCTTGCGGGAGGCAGCAATGCCTCCAACAATTCCACCCAAAGTGAGTGCAATAATACCAACAGTACCGTAGACCATACCCACCTGCCCGGTAGTTAATCCCAATCCGCCAATCTCTCGTGCATCGAGCATAAACGGCGACGCCATTTTTACCAAAAGCGCCTCGCCTAAACGATATAATAACATGAAAGTAATTGCAAAACCGGCGCCTTTTTTCTGAAAGAAAGAAGTAAAAGTACGACCGAATTCACGAAATATATCACTGGCCGAATTCGTTACTGTGGCATGGTCAGAAGCTGGGCGTGGCAATGCAAAACGGTGATATACAAAGAAAAGCGTAAAGAAACCTGCCAATATAAAGAAGGTAATACTCCAAGCCAAACGGATGTTTCCCGAAATGCCCTTAAATTCGCTTTTTACCTGCGTTTTCAATTTATAATCGAGCTGCACAACAATGTAGGCCGGTTTATTCCAATTTTCGGAAGTAAACACAAAGCGTTCACCGGCAGCCAATAAAATGCTTTTATCGCCGTTGGCAAAGCTGGAATTCAACACTACATTTTCGCCCACTTTAGGTTGTTTGGTGAGGCGTACAGCCACAATGCTAGCATTCCCCACTTTCCCATTTTTGGCAGCTGTCAGGGCTTTTTTCTCGCCAAAATTGCTTTTGATAAAACCACCCAGCGGTATAGAAACATATTGTGTCCACCACGAAATATTTTCCATTTTTTGTTTCGTGGCATTATCATCTATAGCTACAAATCCGTTTTTCTTATTTTCTTCTAATGCAAAAGTTTTGATTTTTGTGAGCGAATCGGGCGATATATTATTCGTGTTCAACACCAATTCTGACGGAAAAGCTATAAAAGTCATATTTTCGCTTTGTGGTACGTTGTGGTTTTGCGGTTGCAATACAACTTCTGTTTGTGAAGTTGTAGAAGATTGTGCCGTAAACTGCATCGGTTCAAGGCCCGTGAAACTTTCCAACGAACCGGCAATAATTATTAGCAAACCTTGCCCCGAAATCATTGCTAAGCGATAAAAAGTGCTGCGAATACCAACAAAAAAAGACTGCTCGGAAGTGTCCAGCGCCAGCATATAAAATCCGTCGGCGGCAATATCATGCGTTGCAGAGCTGAAGGCTATCAGCCAAAGCACCGCCAGCGTTGCCTGAAAGAAAAACGGCATTGGAATCAAAAAAGCAACACCCGCCAAGCCAGCACCAATTAGCAATTGCATGGTAACAATCCACCAACGTTTGGTCTTAATCATATCCACAAATGGACTCCAAAACGGCTTGATAACCCATGGTAAATACAGCCAACTGGTGTATAATGCAATATCAGTATTGGAAATACCAAGCCGTTTGTACATGATTACTGCAACTGTCATGGCCACTACATAAGGTAATCCTTGTGCAAAATAAAGTGTCGGAATCCATGTCCAAGGTGAGGACTTTGTTTTGTGATTATTTTCCATGATCGTTTTATTAGAATAGCATTTTGCTGTTGATTGCTTTCAAAAAAATTGCGATTCTTGTTTTATTTTATTTTTAAGAATAATGCAATTGCAAAGGTCGCAAAAATTTCTTTATTATCGAGCAAATGCGATGAATGTTGCAATAAAAAATGGACTCACCTAAATAGTGTTTGAAAGAAAACTTCTAATCATCAATAAGTCAATACGATACTCAAAGATAAATGTTTGAAAGTAAAGATGAATTAACCTTAATTAATTTGGCTGTTAATTATTAATTCGCTAACTT
>Ga0247844_1000861_pt1 | contig 60446 bp, 59 predicted proteins | sample LaCtaG_FD_192421 | JGI IMG/M metagenome (GOLD analysis project Ga0247844, IMG submission 192421) | Freshwater microbial communities from meromictic Lake La Cruz, Castile-La Mancha, Spain - LaCruzMarch201714.5m_1 | ecosystem: Environmental > Aquatic > Freshwater > Lake | place: Spain: Castile-La... | reverse complement strand
GCCCAATTCATACCAGCAGCATTGGAAGGATCGGTAGCCCCCACGGCTCCGCAGCGTGTAGATCTTGATTTCCGCCAGCTCCCGGCCCACACTCACCACTGTATTTCTCGGCTTCATACGCCGAGGGACCGGTGTCAAAGCCTCGCTGCATGAAATCCTGCATGAATCTACTCGCCTTCCATGCCCGTGACTTTCACAATGCGTTGTTCCAGAGATGTTTCCCGCGCTTCCCAAACCAGCCATCCTGCCCAGGTCCTGCTGGATTGTTATTCGCATGGGCAAGATGCTCCTACCATCGGAGCCTGTTTGTCGATTTGCAGTGAACAGGCATGCGCCCCACGGCACGGGTGAAGCCCCGCGATTGAGCGATAGGAAACTGCCCGGGACGGGCCCGGCCGGGGAAAAAGAGAAGCGGAAAAACCAGCCCCGGGAGTCGCGAACCCGCCTCAAACGGCCGCCGACAATTCCGGCCAGAGGAGGGCGCTCATCTTCATCCCGGCCATGTAGGCGTCGAGCGAAAATTTTTCGTTGGGCGAGTGCGCGTTGTCATCCGGCAGGGCGAGCCCGAGCATGAGGGAGTCGGCTTTGAGGTGCTGTTGAAATGCGGCGATGATCGGGATGCTTCCGCCGCTGCGAACGAGGAGGCATTCGTGGCCGAACCCGGCCTTGGCGGCCCGCATGCAGGCCTGGGCGAGGGGCCCGGTGGGGTCCACGATGTAGGGCCCGCCTCCCTGCCCTTCGGTGATCGTCAGCTTCACCGTGGGAGGGCAGAGGGCCCTCAGATGCTTGGCGACCAGGGGGAGGATTTTATCGGGGTCCTGATCCGGGACGAGGCGCATGGTCACTTTGGCGCTGGCCCAGGACGGGACGATCGTCTTCCCTCCCTCCCCTTGATATCCGCTGGTGAGGCCGTTGATCTCGAACGTCGGCCGTGCGGCGCGCTGCTCATCCGGCGAATACCCGGCCTCGCCGAAGAGGGCTCTGACCCCGATGGACTTGCGGAATTTGGCTTCATTGAAGGGGACCTTTGCCATCTGCCGGCGCTCGTAGGCCGAAAGCTTGATCACGTCATCGTAGAAGCCGGGGATCGTGATCCGGCCGCGCTTGTCGCGCAGCTGGGCGAGCAATTGGCAAAGGACCATTGCCGGGTTGTCCACGGCCCCGCCGAAGAGCCCGGAGTGCAGGTCGCGGGCCGGCCCGTCCACGCGGATCTCCATGGGAGCCATGCCCCGCAGGGAGTAGCACAATGCCGGATGCCTCATGCCGGGGATCTCGGTGTCCGAAACAACAAGGGCTTTGCAGGCGAGCTCCCTGGCATGCTTCGGAAGAAATCCGTAGAGCGCTTTGGATCCCACCTCCTCCTCGCCCTCGATCAAAAATTGGATGTTGCAGGGCAGTTCCTCGCCGGAGTTCAGCCAGGCCTCGACGGCATTGATGTGGGCCAGGTGCTGACCTTTGTTGTCGCTGATCCCCCGGGCATAGACGTTGCGCCCGACCCGGCGCGGCTCAAAAGGAGGCGCTGTCCAGAGCTCGAGGGGCTCCGGAGGCTGGACATCGTAGTGGCCATACACGAGGAACGTTGGTTTCTTAGGATCCGGCTTCGGGGTTTTGGCCATGACGACCGGGTAGCCGGAGGTTTCGCGGATTGCGGCCGTGAGCCCCGCGGCCTCGCACCGCCTCTCCAGCCACGCCGCACAGTCCTGCATGTCCTTCGCATGGTCCGACTGGGCGCTGATGCTGGGAATGCGAACGTATTCGAAAAGCTCTTGAATAAATCGCTCTTCATTGGCTTCGAGGTAGCGGAGAATGGTCGGAGAGATCATGCCTGCTTATCACCCGGCCCGGGGGCGGGCGCAATGAGATATTGCACCGGGAATCCGCGCGGCCTCTTGCTTCGCCAAGATGCGCCGTTCCGAATTTTCCAAATGTGTGGTTGCCACCGGGAGAGCTTTTTGCTTTAAATACCGCGTTGTCTTCTCTCCCCATGAAAAAACTTCTTCTCGCCCTTATTCCGCTCCTCCTTGCCCTCAACGCCTTCGCCCAGCCGATCGGCGAAGTTGCAGGCCAGGACAACCCGTTTGGCCACTCGCGATTCTGGACGTATTATGATCCGTATCCTTCCAACTACATCGGGTCGGCGGCCTGGTGGGACGGTCCCACGCTGTCCGGCGACTGGTGGGGGATCCGGAATTACCTGGATGACACCGGGGTTGAAGTTTCGGCCAGCTACACGAACAACATTGCCGGCAACCCCACCGGCGGCAAAAGCCAGGGGTTTACCTACACCGACAATACGAGCTTCGGGCTCCAGCTCAATTTTGAAAAGCTGGTGGGCTGGCAGGGGCTGACCCTGGACGTGAGCGGGCTGAACCGTGCCGGATCGAGCCTGTCGCAGGACAACATTGGAAACCAGTTCACGGTCCAGCAGGTCTACGGGGGGCAGACCGCGATGTTCTACGCGCTCGTCCTCACGCAGCGGCTGTTGGATGACAGGATCAACATCAAGGTGGGGCGGTTTTCGACCGGCGATGATTTTGCCTCCTCACCGATTTACTGGCTCTACATGAATAACGGGATTGACGGCAACCCGCAGGCGCTTCCGGTGAACACCCAATTCTCCGCGTATCCCTGGGCGGTCTGGGCCGCGCGCCTTCGCGTGGAGCCCACGCCCGAGCTCAACGCGATGGTGGGTGCCTACCAGGTTTCGAACCGGGTGTTTGACCGGGAGTATCACGGGCTGGACTGGAGCATGCGCTCCGGCGACGGGGTCCTGCTGATCGGGCAGGTGGGGTGGACGCCGGAATTTTTCAAGCGCCCGGTGGAGAAGGCTGCGGCCTCCGACGGGAAGTCTGCCGTGGCAACGAAGGCCCGCTCGGAGGGCAAGTCGTTCAAGGCGATCTCTCCGGAAACCGAAATGAAGGGGCTTCCCGGGCATTACTGGTTCGGCGCTTACTATTCCCCGTGGACATTTCAGGACATCGGCTCGCCGGGCGAGACGGCGACAAATTCCTATGGGTTCTACTGGCATGCCGACCAGATGGTCTGGCAGGAGGCTCCGGGCAGCGACGAGGGGCTGACACTCTGGTCGGCGTTCGTGCTTTCGCCGCAGCAGAACATTGCCAAGCTCCCTTTCCAGGCCAATGCGGGAGTGGTTTACAAGGGGCTGCTGCCCACGCGCAACGAGGATTTCACGGTCCTGGGATTCGTTTACGGAAAGTTCAGCAGCGACTACGCCGGGGCCGTGAGCGAAGCCGACGGCGGCTACCCGGAATACGAAATCGTCCTTGAGGCGGCCTATCGCATCAACTTTTCCAAGTTCGCCTACATCCAGCCCGACCTCCAGTGGGTGATCAACCCGGGCGGCACGGGAGACATCCCGAACGCCTTGGTGCTGGGAGCCCAGATGGGCGTCACGTTCTGAGGTGGCGCGGGGGGGTGGGCATCTGCTCGCGCTGGCGGGCCTCTGGCTTGCCGCCGGCGTGGCGGTGGCCTGCGCGGCAGACCGGCCCGCACCGGATGTGGCGGCCCTCATCCCGCAGCTGGTCGAGGACGGGCGCGAATTGAAATCGGTTCGCTTTCCGGATGTTGTCTTTGGCGCGACCGGAAAAAAGATTCTGCCCGTGGACGCTGCTGCGGACGCCGCCTGGCTGGAGCGCGTCTCGCGCGCCGTCGGCCGGGCTCTTGAGGCGCTCAACATGCCCGATGGGGAAATCCACCGCAGTGCGCGGATCAATGAGGCTAGCCGCCCGATTGAGGACCGCCTGATGGCCGAGCTGGCTGCGGAGCCCGGCTGGAGCTGCGGGATCCCGCCGACCGCGTCGGGAGAGGAGCAGCGAAGCGGGTATCCCGATCTGCGGCTGCAGCTCGAGAATGGCCGGGTCGTCTACCTTGACCCCAAGCTCTACGACGCGCCCGAGAGCACCTTGCGAACCTTTTATTTCGAGCCGAAAACCGAGACCAGCAAGATCCGGGAAGACGCCCATCACCTGCTCGTCGCGATCCGGCACAATGGCAAGGCGGGTGAGAACCTGCGGCTGCTCGGATGGCAGCTGATCGACGTGTCCCGGCTCCGCGTGCGCCTCAAGGTGGAGTTCCAGGCATCCAACAAGGACATGTATCTTCCGGAGAACGTGGTTGGCAGCGGAGCCCTGCCCTAGCCCTGCCTAAAAGCTTGTCTCCCGGGGCGAAAGCGGGCAGGACTGAGGCCGGATATGTTGAGAGTTGCCATTCTTTTTATTTGCGGAGTCTTTATTGCCGCGGGGGTGCATGGCCAGTCGCCTTCGCCGTCGCCGGACGAGTCGCCATCCAACCGCGGGGTGTGGCGGGCGGAGCTACCGGGGGGCACGTTCGTCGTGGCGCTTTCGCAGATCACCTCGGTGAGCAGCCACGAGTATGTGGTGGACAACACCGCGCGGGTCACCGAGGTGACCGTTGGCATGGGCGGGTCGCTGATCGGGCGATTCTACTTTTTGGAGCCGAATGTCCCCTCGGCCCCCGACGGGATCGGCCAGTCGGCGATCACGTTCGTCCAGGAGAAGGTGACCGAGGGGCTCGAGCGGGCGGGGACGGATGCCTGGAAAAAAGTGGTCAAGAGCTATCCGGTCTCGACGCACGCGCACACCGTGGAGTATCGCATCGACTCGAAGGACGCGCTCAAAAAGCTCTACAAAAGCCTGGAGACCGCCTGGCTGCGCGGGCGGGGTGACACATTCAAGCCTTGATCGCTCCGCCGCCTCCGCCCTATCTTCCCGCAGACGCTTTGAATCCGCCAACGAAATCCAAACCATCCCACGAGTGCGGAGTCTTTGCCGTCTTCGGGCATCCGGACTCCGTTCCTCTGACCTACTACGGGCTTTTTGCCCTGCAGCACCGCGGGCAGGAGAGCGCGGGGATCGTCTCTGCGAAAGGCTCCGAGAGGGCGTTCCTCACCCACAAGGGGATGGGCCTGGTCTCGCAGGTTTTTCCGCCTGATGAGCTCGACCGCCTGGCAGGCACGCGTGCGATCGGCCACGTGAGGTATTCGACGACCGGCTCCAGCAACAAGAAAAATGCCCAGCCCTTTGTCGTGGACACGGCGAGAGGCCAGCTCGCGATCGCGCACAATGGGAACCTCGTGAACGCGGCCGCCCTCCGCACCGAGCTCGAGGCCCGGGGATCGATTTTCCAGACCACTGTCGACAGCGAGATTGTCCTGCACCTGCTCGCCCAGCCGCGCGGCACGGGGGGCGGGCTCGCGGCGCTCCGCCGCCTGGAGGGCGCGTTCTCGATCGTTCTGATGGGCGAGCACGAGATCATCGGCTTTCGCGATCCGCACGGGTTCCGCCCGCTCTGCATCGGCAAGGTTGACGGGGCCTACGTCCTCTCCTCGGAGAGCTGCGCGTTTGACCTGATCCATGCGGAATTTATCCGCGACGTCGAGCCCGGGGAGGTCGTCATCATCGACAACAACGGGATCCGGAGCGAGTGGCCGTTCAAGTCCGCGCGGAGCGCCTTCTGCATTTTTGAGTATGTGTATTTTGCGCGTCCCGACAGCAATGTCGGCGGCGTGAACGTGAGCAAGGTGCGCGTGAACATGGGGCGCGAGCTGGCGCGGCGCCACCCGGTCGAGGCCGACCTTGTGGTCCCGGTCCCCGACTCCGGGATTTTTGCGGCCCTGGGGTTTGCCGAGGAGCTGGGGATCCCGTATTACCCCGCCTTCGTGCGCAACCACTACATCGGCCGCACGTTTATCCAGCCCACCCAGCTCATCCGGGACTTCAACGTCCGCGTGAAGCTCAACCTGATCCGCGAGGCGGTCGAGGGCAAGCGGGTTGTGGTGGTGGACGACTCGATCGTGCGGGGCACGACCGCCCGCACCCGGGTGATCAACCTCCGCGAGAACGGGGCCAAGGAGGTCCACATGAGGATCAGCTGCCCCCCGCACAAGAACGCATGCTACTACGGGATCGATTTTCCGGATCCCGAAAAGCTGATCGCCAACCAGTGCACCCATGAGGAGATCTGCAAATACCTCGGGGCGGACTCGATCGGATACCTCGATGTCGATGGGATGGTGAGCGCGACCGGCCGCCCGTTCAACGCGTTCTGCATGGCCTGCTTCAACGGGGAGTATCCGGTCCCCTTCGACGCCGGCTTCGACAAGCTGATCATGGAAAAGCGGCGCGACAACGCCCGCCTGCTCGATTCGGACGCCAACCGGCTCCTCTGATTTTTTTATGTCCCGCAAACAAAAAGCTTATGCCGCCGCCGGGGTTGATGTGGACCTTGGCAACCGCGTGAAACGGGGGATCCACCGCCTCGTGAGCTCAACCCATGGGCCCGAAGTGCTCGGAAAAATCGGTGGGTTCGGCGGCCTGTTCCGCCCCGACTTCAAGGGCATGAAGGAGCCTGTGCTGGTGTCCAGCGTGGACGGGGTGGGAACGAAGCTCAAGATCGCGTTTGCGACGGGCCGCCATGATACGATCGGGCAGGACCTTGTGAACCACTGCGTGAACGACATCGCGGTGATCGGGGCCCGCCCGCTCTTTTTCCTCGACTACCTCGCGGGCGAGAAGCTTGACCCGGCCGTCTTCCGCCAGATCCTCAAAGGTTTCTCAAAGGCCTGCCGCGAGGGAGGCTGCGCTCTGATCGGCGGCGAAACCGCCCAGATGCCCGGGATGTATCATGCGGGCGAATACGACCTGGCGGGGACGGTCGTCGGCGTCGTGGACCGCCCGAAGCTCATCGACGGCTCAAAAATCCGCAGGGGGGATGTGCTGGTCGGCCTGAAGGGCAACGGTCTGCACACGAATGGATACTCGCTGGCGCGCCACGTCCTCCTCGAGAAGCTGCGCCTCCCGCTGGACCGTCCGGCACCGGGCATGAAGGCGACGCTGGGGGCCGAGCTGCTGCGCGTCCACCCCAATTACCAGCCGTTGATGGCCTCGCTGCCTGCGGGGATGCTGCGCGGAGCGGCGCACATCACGGGCGGCGGGCTGGTGGACAACCTGCCGAGGGTGCTTCCCGAGGGGTGCCGGGCGGTGATTGACAGCCGCTCGTGGAAGGTGCCGATGCTTTTCCATTTGATCCAGCATGGCGGGCACGTTCCGCAGAGCGAGATGTATCAGGTTTTTAACATGGGCATCGGCATGGTGCTCGTGGTTCCTGCTGCGCGGGCCGCCGGGGCGGTCCGCCTGACCCAGGGGGTCGTCATCGGCTCGATCACCGAGGGGCCGCGTGACGTCGTGATCGTGTGAGGCCCTGGAGGCGCAAACCCGCACTGGGGATCGGCATCGGGGTCGGCTTCCTGGGGGCCATCGTGCTCGCCCTCCGCTACGGCATGCGGAGGCCGACCCGCGAGCCGATTCCCGATGCCATCTCGCCGGCGATCTTTTCCACCCGGGTGGCGCTCACCGGTTTCGGTGAGATGATCTACCATGTGAGCGGCTCGGGAGATCCGATCGTTTTCCTGCATGGCGTCTTCCTCGGGGCGTCCTCCTACGAGTGGTCGAAGGTCTACCCCAGGTTTGCCATGGGCCATGAGGTGATCGTCCCCGACCTGATCGGCTTCGGCGAGTCCGAGCGCCCCCCGACTCCGATGGACGCCGCCGACTACGTCGAGGTCCTCGCCGAGTTCCTCCGCGAGGCCGTTCCGGGGCGCCAGCCGGTGGTTGTCGCAAGCGGGCTCACGGCCGGCATCGCGCTCCTGCTGGCCGCCCGCCACCCCGAGCTCATCGCCCGCCTCATCGTCTTTTTGCCCACGGGCCTCAAGGAGGCTGGAAAATGGCGGGCGATGGGGATGCTGGCCATCAGCGGGATTCCCGGGGTGAGCCGGTTTGTCTATCGCAACTACCTCGCGAGACCCCCCTTCATCCGGGGCTGGCTGACCCGCTTTGCCCTCGCGGACCCGGCCGCTCTCACCGAAGAAATGGTGACCATCCTGACCACCTGCGCGCAGCAATACGGGGCGGAATATGCGATCCTCGGATTTCTCCGTGGCCGCCTCGCCTTCGATCTGGAGCTCCGCCTCCGCGATATTGCGGCGCCGGTTCACATCCTGTGGCCCGAGGTGGCCACCGGGTTTCCGGAGCACGGAGATGAGGCGATCCGCTCAAAAATCCCGCATGCCGTCATCGAGCGGCTTCCCGGATGCGGGATCCTCGCCGCCCTCGAGTCCCCGGACCTGATGACCGGGGCGATCCTCCGCGCCCTCCCCTCCCTCCCCGGCGAGCAGCCTCCCCTGGCGTAGCGGCCTTGCGCGGCACGACCCTGAAGCTCTCGATCCAGTCGAAGCTGCCTGTCCTGCTGGGGTGCGCGGTTGTGGTGATCGCAGGGATCGTTCTTGCGCTCTACTTTTTTTGAGCGGGCCCGAGGAGCGTGGAGAGGTCCTTCGGGAGGGGGCTGCTCCACGAGAGGAGGTTGCCGTCCCAATCGATTTCCAGTTTGGCGGAGTGGAGCGCATGGCGGGGGTGCAGGAGCCGCGCGGCGAGGCCGGGGGTCCAGCCGGTGCGGATGAACTCCAGGTAGCACTCCGGTGACGGGCCGTAGATCTTATCGCCCAGCACCGCATGACCTGCGTGGGAGGCGTGGACGCGGATCTGGTGGGTCCTCCCCGTGAGCGGGCAGGCGGAGACCAGGCTGAGAGGCTGCCCGTTGAGCAGGAGGCGCTCGAGAACACTAAACCTCGTCTGTGCCGGGGCTCCGGAGGGATGCACGGCGCGCTGGAGGTGGATCGCGGTCGGGCCCACCTCGCCCATCCGAAGGATCGGCGCCGCAACCTCGAAGGTGTCCCGGAGTGGCCACCCGTGCAGGATGGCGAGGTAGGACTTGCTGATTTTTCCGGCCTGCATGGCCATGGAGGCCCGGCGCGCGGCGGCGGCGGATTTGGCGACGAGGACGATCCCGCTGGTTTCGCGGTCGAGGCGGTTGATGAGCGAGACCTGCCCTCCCGTGGCGAGCTCGAATCCGAGCAGGTCCTTGAGACCATCCCAGAGCGTGGGGGGGCCGCCCGGTTTGGTGGGGTGAACGAGAAGCCCTGGCGGCTTGCAGACGGCCAGCAGGTCGGGCGTCTCGCCGACAACTTCAAAATCCGGTGGTGTCATGGATTCCGGCCCCTCCCGGCGGGGCCTCAGTCGAAAAACGTGTCGCTATGGGAGTAGGGGGGGGCGCAGCAGCAGAGGAAGCGCAGCGGGGAATCTGCGGTGATCTGGTGCCGGGCGCCCGGGGGGATGAGGATCGCATCCCCCGGGCCGACCGGAGAGGATTCGCCATCGACCTCCATCGTGCCGCAGCCCTCGATGAGGAAATAGAGCTCCTCGCTCGCGCGGTGGTAGTGCCGCTGGGTGGATTTTCCCGCAGGGAGGGAGGCCTCCGCGAGGCTCTGCAACTTGACCGGGGCGTTCGAAGCGTCGAGGATACTGCGAATCTGCGAGCCGTCGGCCGTCGTAAATGGTTTTTGGCTGGATAGGTTCTGAACAATCATTGAGATTCTCGAAGGTATGAAATTTTTTGAGGGATGCACAGCACTGATCACGGGGGCCTCTTCGGGGCTTGGGGCGGAATTTGCGAGGCAGCTGGCGCCTGTTGCGCGGGGGCTTGTTCTGGTGGCGCGGAGGAGGGAGCGCCTCGAGGAGCTGGCCGCCGAGCTGCGGGGGATCCATCCCGGTCTCGATGTGCGCACGTTTGGTGCCGACCTGGGCGATGAGGCGCAGAGGATTTCCCTGGCCGGGTGGATTGAGTCCGAGGGGGTCGCGTTGGACTTCTTGATCAACAATGCCGGGCTGGGCGACCACGGGGAGTTTGTTGCGGGCCCGTGGGCGCGGGCGAAGGCGATGCTGGACGTGAACATTGCCGCCCTCACGCACCTGACGCACCTTCTCCTGCCGGCGATGCTGAGGTCCGGGCGGGCGGCGGTGCTCAATGTCAGCAGCGTGGCAAGTTTCTTTCCGCTGCCGCACATGGCGGTTTATTCGGCCACCAAGGCTTACGTGACGAGCTTTTCCGAGGCGCTGGCCATCGAGCTGCGCCCGAAGGGGATCACGGTCACGGCGCTCTGTCCGGGCCCCGTGGCCACGGAATTCTTCGGGGTCGCGACCCGCGAGGGGGAGGGGAGCGCCGCCGACCATTTCAAGACGTTCTCCGCATTCACGGTCAGCCCTGAGGATGTTGTCTGGGCAGGGCTGCGCGCAGTGGCAAACGACCGGGCGCGCGTGATCCCCGGTCCGCTCCTGGCGATCTCGGTGGCGGTGGCGCTCGCAATCCCGTTTTTCCTGATCCGCCGCATCCTGGCCTGGAAGGCGCCTTCGATTTGACCACATGACATCCTTTCAACCCATCTCGTTTTCGCAGGCTTTCGAGTTGATCAACACCCACCTCTACACCGTGGAGGAGCGCATCCGCGCCCAGGCAAAATCGTTTGATCCGGCGGTCGAGGGCTACGTCGCCTACGTTTGCGGGGTCGGTGGGAAGCGGCTGCGGCCCGCGCTGGCGCTCCTGTCCGGAGGGGCGACCGGGAAGATTTCAGCGAGCCATGTGGATCTGGCCGTGATCCTGGAGCTGATCCACATTGCCACGCTGGTGCACGATGACATCATGGACGGTGCGGAGTTGCGGCGCGACCAGCCATCGGCCAACGCCAAGTGGGGGAACGCGATCACCGTCCTGCTGGGCGACGCGCTCTTCGCGCATGCTCTCCGGCTTTCGACCGGCTTCAGCAACAGCGACATCTGCCGGAGGATCGCGGACGCGGCGTCGGAGGTTTGTTCGGGCGAGATCATCCAGACCCAGCGGCGCTTTGATTTGAAGCTGACGACGGCGGACTACTACCGGATCATCGAGATGAAGACGGCGGCGCTGTTTTCGGCGGCGTGCGAGCTCGGGGCCTTCATCAGCGAGGCGAGCCCTCCGGTGATCAGCGGGCTGAAGGCGTTCGGCACGAAGCTGGGCGTGGCCTACCAGATTTACGATGACATCCTGGATCTGGCGGGCAGCCAGGAGGAGTCGGGAAAGACCCTGGGCACGGACCTGCGCAAGGGGAAATTCACGCTGCCCGTCCTGCTGCTTTTGCAATCCGGGCGGGATCTCGGGACCATCCGGGAGCTCCTTCTCAAGGAGGAGGATGTTGACAGCGAGCTGCTGGCCGGGATGCTCGGGAGCGCCGGAGCGATCTCGGCGGCCAAGGGGGTGGCCTTCCGGCTGGTTGAGGAGGCCATGGAGGAGCTCGGGCCGGTGCAGGATAACAAATACGCGAGGGGCCTCCGGGCGATCGCCGCCCACCTGTGCACGCTGCTCGAACGGCTCTGACCTGTGCAGACCACGCGCATCCTCGAAATGCCCGCCGCGGATCGCCCGCGCGAAAAGGCCGACCGCCATGGCATCGAGGCGCTGAGCGATGCCGAGCTCCTCGCCATCTTCATCCGGACCGGGCGGCCGGGGCGGAACGCGATGGCGATTGCGGGCGAGCTCCTCGAGCGCAGCGGCGGGCTGGTCGCCCTCTCCCGCGATACCGCCATGGCGATCCGGACCCGCGTCTCTGGGATCGGCAAGGCGAAATCCATCGAGCTGTCGGCGGCGTTCGAAATCGGCAAGCGCCTCGCGCGCAACCGGGAGGAGCGCCCGCTGCTCGACTGCCCGGATAAGATCTTTGACGTGTTCGGCCAGGAATTTCTGACGTTCCGCCGGGAGTCGCTCCGGGTCGTCCTGCTGGATACGAAGTTGCGCCTGATGCTCGTCGAGGAGGTCTCGTCCGGCTCGATCAACGAATGCGTCGCCCACCCGAGGGAAATTTTCCGGCCTGCGATCATCCACAGCGCCTATGCGGTGATCGTCCTGCACAACCACCCGAGCGGCGACCCGCAACCGAGCGGGGCCGACCGGAGGCTGACATCGGCCCTGCGCGAGGCGGCCGGGCTTTTGCAGATCAACCTGATGGACCATATGATTCTCGGCTCGTCCGACGGGGGCCGGATGCCGTATTTCAGTTTTCGCGACGCAGGCCTTCTATGAACATCCACCCGACCGCCATCATCTCACCCGGAGCCCGGCTCGCCGACAGCGTGGAGGTCGGCGCGCATGCGATCATTAGCGGCCAGGCGGTCATCGGCGAGGGGTGCGTGATCCAGGCGAATGCGGTGGTGGAGGGGCGCGTGACGATGGGGGTTGGAAACGTGATCGGCTACGGGGCGGTGATCGGCGCCGCCCCGCAGGATTTCGCGCACACCGCTGGCATATCGAGCGAGGTGAGGATCGGCGACAACAACCGGCTCCGCGAGTATGTGACGATCCATCGCGGAACGAAGGAGGGGACAGCGACAACCGTTGGGAACGGTTGCTTCCTGATGGTGGGCACCCACCTCGCGCACAACGTCTCGTTGGGCGACCACGTCATCATCACAAACAACTGCCTCCTTGCCGGCTATGTCCAGGTGGGGGAGGCGGCGGTCCTGGGCGGCGGGAGCGTCTTCCACCAGTTCATTCGCGTGGGGCGCCGCGCGATGATCGCCGGCAGCTCGTCCTTCAACAAAGACATCCCACCGTTCGTCACCGCGAACTTCCGCAACCTGCTCGTCGGCATCAACGTCGTGGGCCTCCGCCGGGGGGGCTTCAGCGCGGAGACGCGGATCGAGATCCAGCGGGCCTTCAAGCTCGTCTACCGCAGCGGGCTGCGCGTTCGCGAGGCCCTCGGGGAGGCGGCCCAGTCGGACTGGGGTCCGGAGGCGCGCGAGTTCTTTGATTTCATTGCGGCATCGAAGCGGGGGACCTGCACCTCCAACCGGCTGTCCGAAGCCGGCGACCAGGGCGCCGAAGGCTGATCCCCCGCGCGGGTGGCCCGGCTCAGAGCCTGGCTTCGCCCGCGGCGAGGATCGCGGCAAACGCCGCGGTGTCCGGCGCAGAAAGCAGTCCCTCGAGAAGGGAGCTGTTGCGGCAGAGGCGCGCGATCGCCCCGACAACCCGAAGGTATTCCGAATCGAAAGCCGATGGGATTCCCGCAACAAAAACCAGGCGCACCTTCTCCCGGACCTCCGGGGAGGAGAGGCCGCGCGGGGAGCGTCCGGCAGCCATCACAAGCGAGTTCACGGCATTCGTGCGCCCGTGTGCGATGCAGATCCCGCATCCCTCGCAGACAAGCGCGGGGGCGTTGCGCTGGGTGACGGCCTGGACGAGCGCGGGCCAGTCCTGGACGCGGGGGTCCCCGTTGAGCTTCGAGAGGACTTCCGTGACGCCATCGGCCTGGGTCTTTGCAGCCAGCGAGAGGTTGATGAGCGGGGGGACGAGGATTTCGGAGAGAGGTGTCATATGTTGCTTCCTGACCACTTGAGCTTTTGCCTCAGGACCTCGCTGAACGATCGCTCCGGGAGCATGGCGAGGGGGAGGGCGCGGTCGCTCTTGCGGAGGGTGAGGGTGTCCCCCGGGCCCATGCCGCACAGATCCTGCCCGTCCACCGTGACAAAAACCGCGTGGGAGGGTTCGGGGACTGAGATCTGGATCTCGGAGGCGTCGCTCACGACAACCGAGCGGTTGGTGAGGACGTGCGGGCAGATCGGCGTGATCACAAAGCTGCCGGAGCCGGGCATGAGGATAGGCCCGCCCGCCGAGAGCGAGTAGGCCGTCGAGCCGGTGGGGGTCGCCACGACGAGTCCGTCGGCGTTGTATTCCGTGAGCGGGATTCCGTCGAGGCTCACGCGGATCCTCACAATCTGCGAGCGCTCTCCGCGGCTGGCCACCGCATCGTTCAGCCCATAAAAGAGGTTTTCCTGGCCGGCCGCCGTGAGCAGGCGGGCTTCAAGGAGCGGGCGGAGGCTGAGGAGGTAATCGCGATTCCTGATGCTCTCCACGGCCCGGCGGATCTCGCCCGGCCCAAGGCAGGTCAGGAACCCGAGCGAGCCGATGTTGATCCCGAAGACCGGGGGGAGCTTGTCGGCCATCCGGTGGACGGCCCGGAGGATGGTGCCGTCGCCCCCCATGACAACCAGCAGCTCGCAGGCGGAGGCGAGGGCCTCAACGTCGAGGGAGGACGAGAGCCCGGCCAGCGGGGCCGTCGAGCTCTCGAGGAGGCAGGGCATTTCCCACTCGGCCAGCTCGCGGACCATGTCCCGAACAACCGCCGCTGCAGCCGGCTTTTCCGAATGGGCAAGGAGTCCAATCACAGGCGGGTGGTCTTCCGGGCGGCCTTCATGGTGGGCACCCCGTCCCGGTCAGGAGTGGATCGGGCGGGCGGCACCCGTGCCGGATATGGGCAAGGAACTCGACGTTTCCGTCCCGTCCGGTGATGGGGGAGGGGATCAGGCCGCACCACTGGTGGCCGGAGGACTCGATAAACCGGCGGATTTTTTCCACGGCGGCAAGGCGGGACTCCTCGTCGCGCACGATTCCTCCGCGCCCGACCTCGTCGCGTCCCAGCTCAAATTGTGGCTTAATGAGAACAACCATTTCTGCCTCCGTGGGGAGTAACGCAAAGATCGGGGGGAAAATCAATGTCAACGAGATAAAGCTGACGTCCGCGACCACCAGCGAGGGAGCCGGGGTGAGGTCTTCGCCCGTGAGATAGCGGGCGTTGAGGCCCTCCCGGACGCGCACGCGCGGGTCCTGGCGGATCCTCCAGTCGAGCTGCCCGTGCCCGACGTCGATGGCATGGACGAGGGCCGCTCCGCGCTGGAGGAGGCAGTCGGTGAAGCCCCCCGTTGAGGCCCCGATGTCCGCGCAGATCCTGCCCGACGGATCCACCGAAAACGCCTCGAGCGCCGCTTCGATCTTGAGGCCGCCCCGCCCGACAAACCTCTCCCGGGCGGTGAGCTCAACAATCTGGCCGGCAAGCACCTTGGTCCCGGGTTTGTCGGCCTTCAGTCCATCGACCAGAACCTGCCCGGCCATGATCTCCCGCTGGGCTTTTTCGCGCGTGGCGCAAAGCCCGCGCTCCACGAGGGCCAGATCCAAGCGGGACTTGCCAGAGCTCACCATTTGCTGTCAATGTGCCCGGCAACCGCTGGTTCGTAACGCTATTTTTGTATGGAGGAAGCCAATTTAAAAGACCGCATCAGGGAGATGCTTGTTTCGAGCCTGATGCTCAAGGTTTCCCCGGCGGAGATTTTGGACGACACTCCGCTCTTCAGCCCGGAGGGCCTTGCCCTGGACTCCATCGATGCCCTGGAGCTGGCCGTGGCGCTGGAGAAGACGTTCGGCGTGGCCACCCCGAACGCCGAGGCCGCGCGCAAGGCCTTTGTCTCGGTCCGCTCGATCGCCGAGCACGTTCTTGCCGGACAGGCAAAAGACAGCTTCCCACCCGCGTGAATTCTGCTACCCATCTGCACAACCTGACATGAATATTCCAGATCCCAAAACCGCACCGATCGACCACTTCATCCAGAACCAGCTCAAATTCGTCCTCGCGCGGGACCCGGAGACGGCGACAACGCGCGACTGGTGGATCGCCACGTCCAAGGCGGTGCAGAGCATCATCATCGAGCGGATGATTGCGACCCAGACGGTCCACCACCATCAGAACGTGCGCCGGGTCTATTACTTGTCCCTCGAGTTCCTGATGGGTCGGCTCTTTGTGAACAGCATGTATAGCGCGGGGATCCTCCATGAGGTGCAGGCGGCGCTCGACAAGCTGGGGCTGGATATGGATGCCCTGCGGGATGAGGAATATGACATGGGGCTCGGGAATGGCGGCCTCGGCCGCCTGGCGGCCTGCTTCCTGGATTCGCTGGCCACGCTGGACCTGCCGGCGGTCGGCTACGGGATCCACTACCAATACGGGCTCTTCAAGCAGGAGTTCCGCAACGGCTACCAGGTCGAACTGCCCGATGCCTGGATGCAATACGGCACCCCCTGGGAGATCGTCCGCCCGGAATACACGACCCCGGTCCACCTGTATGGCCGCGTGGACAATGTCTTTGACACGGTCGGCAACTCGGTCCCGCACTGGACCGGATGGAAGACGATCCTGGGGGTGCCCTATGACATCCCGATCCCCGGCTACGGCACGAACACCGTCAATTTCCTCCGGCTGTGGGAGTCCCGCGCCTCGGAGGATTTCAACCTGGATGCCTTCAACAGCGGCGGCTACGAGCAGGCGGTCCAGGAGAAGAACCAGAGCGAGACCGTCTCGAAAGTCCTCTATCCGAACGACCGGACGGAGAGCGGCAAGGAGCTGCGCCTCGTGCAGCAGTATTTCTTCGTGGCCTGCTCGCTCAAGGACATCATCCGCCGCTTTCAAAAGAGCAACACCGAGTGGGAGCAGTTCCCCGAGAAGGTGGCGGTCCAGCTCAACGACACGCACCCGGCGATCGCGATCGTCGAGCTCATGCGCCTGCTGCACGACGACAACAACCTGCCCTGGGAGAAGGCGTGGGATATCGTGACGCGAACGTTTGCCTACACGAACCACACGCTTCTTCCGGAAGCCCTTGAAAAATGGAGCGTCGGGCTATTTAAGAAGGTGCTGCCGCGGCACCTCGGGATCATCTTTGAAATCAACAAGCGGTTCCTTGAGACCGTGGAGGCGAAGTGGCCGGGGGACGTGCAGATGAAGCGGCACCTTTCTCTGATCGAGGAGGGGAGCGTGCAGATGGTGCGCATGGCCCATCTCTCGGTGGTGGGAAGCCACTCGGTGAACGGCGTCGCGGCCCTCCACACCCAGCTCCTGAAGAGCAACCTCTTCCCGGAGTTCGATGCGCTTTTCCCCGGCAAGTTCAACAACAAGACCAACGGCATCACTCCCCGGCGCTGGCTGCTGGCCTGCAACCCGCGGCTCAGCGACCTGATCACCTCGAAGATCGGGCACGGGTGGGAGCGCGACCTCGACAAGCTGCGCGGCTTGGAGCCGTTTGCAGACGATCCCCAGTTCCAGGCCGACTTCATGGCCGTGAAGCACGCCAACAAGGTGGACCTCGCCAAGGTGATCCTGAAGGATTGCGGGGTCGAGGTTGATCCCTCCGCCCTGTTCGACGTCCAGATCAAGCGCCTGCACGAATACAAGCGGCAGCACCTCAACCTCCTGCACATCCTGGCGCTCTACCGGCGGATCCTTCAGAACCCCGAGGCGGCCGTCACGCCGCGCGTCTTCATCTTCGCCGCCAAGGCCGCACCCGGCTACGACATGGCCAAGCTGATCATCAAGGCGATCAACGCCGTGGGGTCGAAAATCAATTCGGACCCCCGCATCGACGGCAAGCTGAAAGTCGTGTTCCTGCCGAACTACCGGGTTTCCCTGGCCCAGCGGATCGTCCCGGGAGCCGACCTCTCCGAGCAGATCTCGACGGCCGGCAAGGAGGCCTCCGGCACCGGCAACATGAAGCTCTCGCTTAACGGCGCGCTGACCATCGGCACCCTCGATGGGGCGAACGTCGAGATCGGCGAGGAGGTGGGCGCAGAGAATATTTTTATCTTTGGCAACACCGTTAACCAGGTCCATGAGATCTTTGCTGCAGGCTACACCCCCTCTCGCTTCTACGAGGCCAGCGAGGAGCTCCGCGCCATCGTCGATTGGGTGGGTTCAAACTATTTCACTCCGGACGAGCCGCCCGGCATCCTCAGCCCGCTGCGCGACAACCTCATCCACCACGACCCCTTCCTCTGCCTGGCGGATTTCGAGTCCTACAGCGAGGCCCAGAAAAAGGTCTCTGCCGCCTTCCTCGACAAGCCGCGCTGGGCGAAGATGGCGATCCTCAATACCGCCCGCGTCGGAAAGTTCTCCAGCGACCGCACGATCTCGGAGTATGCCCGGGACATCTGGAAGCTCAGCCCCGTCGCCGTCGAATAAAAATAGCGGTCCGGAACCGGATGCCCCGGTGCCAATGGACCTCCACCGGATCGGGGCCCCAACCTCGGCCCTGATCCGGGGCAATGCGGCCCATTGACATGGCACTGGTTTTTTCTCTCGTTTGCCGATGGAAGGGAATGGCCCCGCGTGCAATGAGCACTTGCCTTCCCCCGGCCAGGGAGATACGAGATGCGGCATGAATTCTGGCACCCCAGAACCCCGGTTTGTTTCCACGGGAAATCTTCCGACCCCGGAGCAGGTTCAGGCGCTGGTGGAGGAGGCGCATGCGCGGTTTGCCTCGGACGTTGCCGGCGAGAACTCGCAGGTCTACCCCGCGCTCGCGGAGGTCCCTCCCGACCTCTTCGGAATCGCCATCGCTGGCGTTCGCGGCAACATCTCTGAGGCCGGGGACTCCCGGCACGAGTTCTCGATCATGAGCGTCTCCAAGCCGTTTGTTTTCGCCCTGGTCTGCGAGCTCATCGGGGTCGAGGAGGCGCGCGCAAAAATTGGAGTCAACGCCACGGGATACCCCTTCAACTCCCTTGCGGGCATCGAGAGAAATCCCGGCGGCCGGACGAACCCCATGGTGAACTCCGGGGCCATCGCGACGACCAGCCTTGTCCCGGGAGCGACGCACGAGGACAAATGGAAGTTCCTTCATGGCGGGCTTTCCCGGTTCGCCGGGCGCGAGCTCCCCATGAACGGGGAAGTTCTGGAATCCGCCTCGGCAACGAATTTCCGGAACCAGAGCATTGCGAGAATGCTGCAGAGCCTCGGGGCGATCTACCATGACCCCGCCGCATCGGTGGACCTCTACACGCGCCAGTGCTCGCTGAACGTGAATGCCAGGGACCTCGCGGTGATGGCGGCGACGCTGGCGGACGGCGGGGTGAACCCGGTCACCGGGGAACGGGTCGTCGATGCGGGCGTCTGCCATTATGTGCTCGCCGCGATGGCGACAGCCGGGCTCTACGACACCTCGGGCGACTGGCTCTACGACATCGGCCTGCCCGGGAAGAGCGGGATCGGCGGCGGCATCCTGGCCGTCTCCCCGGGCAAGGGCGGGCTGGGGACGTTTGCTCCGCGCCTGGACAAAGCCGGCAACAGCGTCAAGGGTCAGCTTGCGGCCAAATTCCTTTCCCAGCAGCTCGGCATGGACCTCTTTGTCTCCAAGCCCCAGGTCTGAAACAACCCCTATGAACACCCCTGCACGGTCCAGAGACCCCTGGCTTCCAATGATCGTCATCGCCATGGGGCAGGCGCTCATGCTCCCGGTTTTCCCCTGCGGCCGCCTGCCCGATTACCGCCCCGGTGAGATCCCGGAGGAGGACAAGCTCTCGCCGCCGCAAGAACCCAGGCCGGCCTGAATTCCGTTATGAGGCCTCGATCCCCAGCCGCCATCGGAGCAGTGGTCCTCCTGGGCCTGGCCGCCCTGGCCCATCCCGCGCGGGCCATGGAGGAATCCGGAGGATCGTCCGACCCGCCGGAAGGCCTCGCCCTGGCCTCCGAGGGGCCGACCATCCACGAAATTGAGTCCTCCAACCTGGACTCCGACCTCTCGCCGGGCGAAGCCACCACGGTCGCACCGGCCGAGTTGGACGAGATCTACGCTCCGGACCAGGGCGGCTACCTCGAGTCGCTGGGCATCCGCTCCCCGCTGCGATACCTCATCGACCCGCTGGATGAACTGTATGAGAAGACGGGGCTCCGAATCGGCGTCGCCAACACCATGCTCTTTCTTCAGCCCATGGGGGGGCAGAGCTCCCGCTATGGAGCAGCGGGCGACCTCGACCTCATGTCCTCTTGGACGCTCATCGGGCGGGGGACGGAGGACACCGGGCGGCTCGTCTTCACCGGCGAGTATCGATACCAAATGGGAGACCAGCCCCCATCGCTGGTCGGTGGTCAGGCCGGGACGCTTGTGGCCCCGACCGGCACATTCAATGACCGCGGGTGGGTGATTCGCGACGCCTACTGGATCCAGCGCCTGCTCGGCGGAAAAATCCGCATCCTTTTCGGCAGGGCGGACATCTCGGACTACATGGGGGCGCACTGGCTGCAAAACGTGAACAACTCGTTCATCAACCGCAACTTTTCTGCCAACCCGGCCATCCCGTTCCCCGGCCACGGCCCGATGCTCGGAATTTCGATCCGCCCCACCGACCAGTTCTACCTCACGGCCGGTGCCATCAACGCCTACAGCGACACGACGCTCCCGGAAGTCAGCTCGGTCTTCGAGGAATGGGATCTGTTCAGCATGGCGGAGGCCGGGTGGACGCCGGTTTTCCCGGGACTTGGCGAGGGCCGCTACGCCTTCACCATCTGGCACGTGGACGCGCGCAGCCGGGACAACCTGCCGTCCGGCTACGGGATGTCCTGGATCGCCGATCAGAACCTCACGGAGAACCTCCAGGTCTTCGCGCGGTATTCCTATTCGAGCGGAAGCCTCGTCAACATTCAGAACAGCGCCCAGCTGGGCCTCGGCTACAGCGGGCTCTTCGGCCACACGAACGATCTCACCGGCGCCGCCTTCGCCATGACGTTCCCCCAGAGAACCTCCACCCGGGATGAGACCGTCCTCGAGGTTTTTCACCGCTTCCAGCTCGCGTCCAACAGCCAGTTCTCGGTCGGCTTCCAGGCGATCATGACCCCGGGGAACGCCGCAGAATACGAGGCGGCCGGCATGGTTTACATGAGGCTCCGAACTTCGTTCTAGGACAGGGGGCTCCTCCTATTCGCGGGGTTTGCTCCAGCGGTCGCGGTCGGCAAAAATGATGGTCTCCCCCTCGATCGGGAGTGCGGTGTAGTAGGGGAGCGCAAAGCCATCCACTTTAGGCGGGCGGGTGATCATCAGCGCCCACTCCTTGTAGGCGCCCTTGTAGATGTCGGCGAACAGGCGCTGGTTTCCTGTGATGGGCGTCAGGTAGAGGCCGTTGATGGGCTGCCCGAGAACGCGGTAGTCGTTGAGGCGGTTGAACGCGCGCACCGACTCGGGGAGCAGGACGCACTTGCGCTGGGCATACCAGGCGACCGCCCAGGGCATGTCCGAGGAAAGGATTTCCTCCTCGCCATACCAGTCGCCAAGGATGGCGATGAACGGCGGAATGTAAGGCGGCCACTGGATCGGGGAGCCTCCGCGGGAGAAGATGGTGGCCAGAAGGGGGACCGCGCAGAGGAAGACGACGGCGCTGAGGAAGATGATGCGCAGCAGCGGGTATCCCAGCTCCCACCGGCTCCACAGGACCAGGAGGAACGCCAGCCCGAAGAGGATGAAGAGCGGCAGGAAGAGCACATGCAGGGAATTCGAGGAGACCGGGCCCCCGACCCCGAACGCCCCCATCCCCGCAACCGCCCCAACCCACATCAACACGATGCACCACCGCAGCATCGAGACGACCGGCGAGCGGAACGGATGGAGCAGCGCAAGGAAAAATGCGCCCGCAGCCAGGCTCATCCCAAGGTAGGAAAAAAGCCCCTCAAGCTGGGTGGACACGCCGGATTTCATCTTGGAAAAGAGCCCCGAGCCGCTCACGGACGGGGCATTTTCCAGCGAGCGGAGGAACCCCTCCTCCGGGCTGCCGCCCGCAATGGCCGCATAAATCGAAAGGCCGAACGGGTTCCCGCACACCGAGTAGTTGCGAACCATCCACGGCAGGGTCACCATCAGGAGGGCGGCGACGGCCACCAGCGCAGCGAGCCCGCGCGGCTGGAAATACACCAGGGCGAAGACAAGCCAGCCAAGGAACATCCAGACCGCCAGCCCGTGGGCGAGCGTCATCAGGCCGAAGAGCAGCCCCGCTCCGAAAAGGCAGGGCAAGACGACCGCGATCCGGTCCTGGCGCTGCATCGCAAAAACCGTCAGCCACATCGCCCCCGAGAACAGGAAGAGCATCAGCATCTGCGGCAGGCCGGAGAGGGAGAACTTCCACATCAGGTCGGTGAGGAGGACGATCGCGCAGGCGATGAGGGCCAGCTTGCTGTCGAAGAGGCGCGCCCCGACCAGATACCAGATGGCGACGGACAGCAGGAAACAGAGGATCGCGAAGCCCGCAATCACCCGGTCCCCCACATAAACCAGGTCGGTGGGCGTCATTTTCCAGGAGGACCTGACAAAGGAGAGCGGGATCGAATTCAGGAGAGGGCCGAGCGGGGACTGGTAGAAATCCGGGAAGTCCGCGGTGGGAACCTCTTTGCCGGAGTTCTCGAGCTGCCAGATGGCGAGGGGCCGGATGAACTGGGTCGTAAACCCTTTCCCCGAAGCGATGTTGCGCGCGATCTGGGCCTGGTCCATCGCGGTGACCGAGTCGAACCCGCGAAACTGGACGAAGAGGTAGAGGAGGGTTAGGACGAGGATGAGGACCGCAAACATGGCCCCGCGGATGATGGGGGCAAGCTTGCCCTGCTCGAGGGAATGCACTGCGGATTGGACGCTGACTTCGCCTGAGGCTGCCATAGGAATTAGAGGGGTTTTCTTTTCGAGATGTTGAGTTCCTTAAGACGCCGCTGCAACGTGCGGCGGCTGATCCCTAAAATCCGCGCCGCGTCCGTCCGGTTGCCCCGGGAGTCTTCCAAGGTGCGCAGGATAAGGGCCGTTTCGGAATCATGCAAATTTAATCCGCCCGGGCTGGAGGCGGCTGCGGCGCCGGCCGGGCGGGGGGTGCGGAGGGCTCCGGGGAGGTCCCGGAGGCCGATTTGCGGGGCGGTGGACATGACGACGCCGTGCTCGATCGCCGTGCGGAGCTCCCGGACGTTGCCCGGCCAGTCGTAGTTGAGGATCGCGCTCATGGCGTCCGGGGACAGCTCGCGGAAGGGCTTGGCATTTTCTGCTGCGGTCTCGCGGAGAAATGAGTCAACGAGAAGGGGGATATCGACCTTGCGGTCGCGGAGGGGAGGCATGGTAAGCGGGACGACATGCAGGCGGAAGAAGAGGTCCTCCCGGAACGTGCCCTCCGCGACCATGCCGGCAAGGTCGCGGTTCGTGGCGGCCAGCAGGCGGATGTCGGAATGGATCGTCTGGCTTCCCCCCACGCGCTCAAACGTCCTCTCCCCGAGGACGCGGAGGATTTTGACCTGCGTTGCGGGGTCGATCTCCCCGATCTCGTCCAGGAAGAGCGTGCCTCCCTTGGCCTGCTCAAAGCGCCCGATCCGGCGCTCGAAGGCCCCGGTGAACGCCCCCTTCTCATGGCCGAAGAGCTCGCTCGCCAGCAGCTCGGGGGTCAGCGCGGCGCAGTGGACGGCAAGAAATTTTTCGTTTGCCCGCGGGCTGAGGTGGTGGATGGCGTGGGCGGCGAGCTCCTTGCCGGTGCCGCTTTCGCCCTGGATGAGGACGGTGGCCTTGGAGGGGGCGACCTGCTTGATCGTGTCAAAGACCCCGACCATGGCGGGGGAGCGGCCGATCATGCCCTCGATCGTGAACTGCCGACTCACCTTGTCGCGCAGCTCCCTGTTCTCCTTCTGCGTGGCGCGCTGGCGCAGCGCGCGCTGGATCAGGATCTCCAGGCGGTCGATATTGACCGGCTTTGTGACGAAGTCGTAAGCCCCGCGCTTCATCGCCTCGACGGCAGTATCCACCGAGCCATAGGCGGTCATCATGATGCAGATCGGCGCCTTGGGCAGGGCGAGGGCCCTGCCGAGGAGCGACATCCCGTCCTCTCCGCCCAGGCGCAGGTCGGTGAGCAGGACATCGGCCGGCACGGCCTCCAGCGACTGCATCGCCCCCTCAGCATCGGCCGCAACATAGACGTCAAAGTTCCCCTCGAGCGCATTGCGCAGTCCGTCCCGCGTGTGCTTCTCGTCATCAACAATCAAAACCGTCGCCGCCATCGCCAGCGATTGAACCGGATTTGCGGGGGAGGTTCAACCCCAGAAGAGTTGCCGCTGCCCGATTGCCGCGCTAGGATCCACGGGATGTCGGAACTGACGCAGGATCAAGAGGCGGATCTGGTCGGCCGGATGGGGAGCGGGGTCCTCGAGGCGCGCCTGGCGAGGGAAGCCGCCCTGCTGGCGAAAAAGGCTCCCGGCGGGCACGCGGCGACAGGAAAGGATGCGGCGATCGGGGGAATCCTGCGCGCAATGGGCCTCGCCGGAACCGCCCGCCGGCAGTTTCTTGACGTGCGCATCGTCGAGAACCGGGTGCGCATCCCGGGGCTGCCGGCGGCGTTCAAAGGGTTTCGCCTGGCCCAGATCTCCGATCTGCACTGCGACGTGGACCCCGCGCTGATGGATGTTGTGGAGGGGTTGCTGCCGGAGGTCCGCTGCGATGCGATGGCCCTCACGGGGGACTATCATGATGTGATCGGGCGTAGCGGAGCGGAGTCCCTGCGGCTCATGCTCCGCCTGATTCCGAAGCTGCCGCAGCCCGCGCTCTGCGTCTTCGGTAACCACGATTTCCTGCGGCGCGTTCCGGTTTTTGAGTCCGCCGGGCTCAGGGTTTTGCTCAACGAAAACGTCGAGATCGCGCGGGGGGTGGACCGGCTGTTTCTCTGCGGCATTGATGATCCGAGGTCATTCCGAACGCACGACCTGGAGCGGGCGCGCTGCGGGGTGCCCCCGGGCGCCCCCTCGATCCTGCTGAGCCACAGTCCGCAGGTTGCCCGGGAGGCGGCCTCGCTGGGCTATTCCTTCATGGTCTGCGGCCATACCCATGGGGGGCAGATTTGCCTGCCGGGCGGCTGGGCGCTGGTCCGCAATGCGCCGGTGCCGCGACGCCTGCTGGCAGGGCCATGGAAGGTTGGCGGGATGCCTGGCTACACGTCCCGCGGGACCGGCGCCTGCGGAGTGGCGGCCCGGCTGTTTTGCCCGCCGGAGATCACTGTGCACGTGCTGGAGCCAATTTCGCAACCCACGAGCGGAGGCACTCCTCAAGAACCTTTTTGCGGACCGGCTTCGTGAGGTAGTCGTCCATCCCGGCCGCCAGCGCGGACTCGCGGTCGCCCCGGACGGCCGCCGCGCTGAGCCCGATGATCGTGTGACGCCGCGCGAAGGCTCCGGCGGCCTCGAGGCGCCGGATCTCGCGCGTGGCCTCGCACCCGTCCATCTCCGGCATGTGGAAATCCATGAGGATGAATTCGACGGGGGTCCGTGCGATCTGCTGGATGGCCTCCCGCCCGTTGCAGGCAATAGAAAACCGGGAGATCCCCAGCGAGCGCAGCATGAAGCTCGTCACGCGCTGGTTGGTCGGGTTGTCCTCCACCATCAGAAGCGTGATATCGAGAGGAGCCCCAGGGGGGGCGGGGGTCTCCGGGGCGGTGGCGTGAGAACCAACCGGACCGGAAAAGGCCGGGAGCGGAACCTCGAAGGAGAAACGGGTGCCGTGCCCCGGCCGGCTTTCGACCCCGAGCGTGCCTCCCTGGATCTCCACCAGGCTCTTGGCGATCGCCAGGCCAAGGCCGGTGCCCCCGTATTGGCGCGTGGTTGAGACGTCGGCCTGGGTGAAAGGCTCGAAAAGGCGTTGAAAATTTTCCGGGGCGATTCCCGGTCCGGTGTCGGAGACGGAGAACCGGATGGCGTCGCCGGCAGCAGGCGCCGCGGTGACCTCGACCGAGCCTTCGTTGGTGAACTTCAGGCCGTTGGCCGCGAGGTTGGTGAGAACCTGGCGCAGTCGGGTGGGGTCCCCGCAGACAGTGGCCGGGAGGCCGGGCGCCGGGGTGGCCGTCAGGGAAAGCCCTTTTTTCCGCGCAAACGGCGAGAGGATGTCGATGATTTCCTGGAGCAGGGCCTTCACCGAAAACCCGACGCGCTCGACCTCGATGTGGCTCGACTCGATTTTTGAGTAGTCGAGGACGTCGTTGATGGTGGAGAGCAGGGCCTCGCTGCTGGCGAGCGTCATCTCGACGAACTCCTTCTGCTTGTCGGAGAGGCCGGAGGCAGCGAGCATTTCAATGGCGCCGATGATGCCGTTGAGGGGGGTGCGGATCTCATGGCTCATGATCGCAAGGAACAAGGACTTTGCGCGGCTGGCCTCCTCGGCGAGGTGCTTGGCCTCGAGCAGTTCGGCCTGTTCGCGCTTGCGGCCGGTGATGTCGGCATGCGTTCCGAACATGCGTGCGGGGCGTCCGTCGGGCAGCCAGGCGGAGACCTTTCCACGGGCGCGGACCCAGATCCATTCGCCGCTCTTGTGGAGCAGTCGGCACTCGCAGTCGTAAAACGGGATCTCGCGGGCGAAGACGCGCCGCAGGGCGGCATTCGAGCGCTCCAGGTCCTCGGGGTGGCAGAGGCGCTGCCACGTCTCCACGCTCAGCGGAGCCAGCTCGGCGAGGGTGTAGCCCGCGATCTCGGCCCAGCGTTCGTCGAGCGCGAGGGCCCCGTCGGGAATCGACCAGTTCCATGTGCCCACGCGCGTCGCCTCGAGGATCTCCGCGAGTTTCGCACATTCGGAATCCAGGGATGAGCGCACCTGCTCCAGGTCCCTGCGGCTCCTCCAATACCCCGCAAGCGAGCGCACGAGCAGGGTGAACTCCCCGACAACAAACGGCTTCCGCACGAAAAAGATGCCGCTTTTCAGCCGGGAGCCGATCTCATCCATCGAGACGTCCGAGAACGCGCTGCAGATGATGATATCGATGCCGGGGTCGATCTCGCGAACGCGCAGCGCGGTGGCGAGCCCGTTGAGGCTGGGCATCCGCATGTCGATGATGCAAAGCGGGTGGCGAACCCCGGCGGCACGCTGCGCCGCGCAGTGCGCCAAGAGGGCGTGCGGGTCCAGAAACGTCAGGCACTTCAGCGCGGGCTCTGCGGCCGGCTCCGCGTTAGCAAAGACGTCGAGGCTGTCGTCCCTCGCGCCGAAAATCTTCGCGTAGAACGAGAGGATTTCGGGGTCGTCATCGACGATGAGAACCGTGCTGTCAGGCATTTCGAACCTCCACAGTGACTTTTGTGCCACAGTTGAGGCCGGCGCTCTCCACGCGCAGCGACCCTCCGGTGGCGGAAAGAAAGACAGCAAAGGAGTGAAGCCCGAGGCCGTGGCCGGTGGGCTTGGTGGTGAACCCCGCGCGCATGACCTTGGGCAGATCCTCCGCGGCGATGCCCCGGCCGGAGTCCTCAACAACAATGTCCGCGCCACCCGGGGCTGCGCAGGCGGTTACGGAGATGGCCGGGGAGCTGCCGGCACTGGCTTCCGCCGCGTTCTTGAGCAGGTTTTCGATGCCCTGGCCCAGCGGCTCGCGGTGGCCGCGGATCATGAGCCCCGGCGCAATGGATTCCTCCACGGCGCTCCCCGAGGCGCGGGCCTGTGCGCAGGCCTCCGCCAGAAGGTCGCCCAGCGCAACCGACTCCGGGGCCTGCTTGCTGGCGCTCAGAAATCCGGCCTGCTGGTGGGCGATCGTCTGCTTGATGGCGTCGACGATCCGCGCCAGCGAGGCGACGCTGGAGTCAATCCGGGGCAGCGCCTGGGTGAGGAGGACCTCGCGGAAGCGCTCCAAAAGACCCCGCGCCTGGTCGCCGCCGGCCGCAAGCCGCTCAAAGACCTCCGGGTATTTTTTTGTGCTGTCCTGGACCGCGCGGAAATCCATCAGGCAGGATTCCATGCGGGTGATGGCATTGCCGATATTGTGGAGGTATCCGCTGGCGGATTCGTAGAGGCCGCGGGTGTAGGCCAGCTCGGCCTCCTTCTGGCGCATCTCGGTGCGCACGCGGGCATCCACCAGATCGCGCGATCGCTGGGCCAGCTCGGCGGACATGCTGTTGAAGTTCTCGGTGAGGCGGTCGATCTCCTCGATCCCGCTCCCGGGAATGAGCGGGGACTCCGAGCCCGTCCCGATCGTGGCCGTGGCGGCCGTCAGGCTGCGGACCGGGCCGGCAATCTCGTCGGCCATGCGCCGGGCCCGATTGCGGAGGAACAGAAAAAATGCCACGTAGAAAGCGAGCATCGCAGCGATGGCGAAGTAGCCGATGAGCCGCGACAGGCCGGCCAGCTCGTTGACGGCGCGGAAGACCTGGGATTGGCGGACGACGACAAACGCGCGCCATCCGCTTTCGGGGATCTTGGCCTGTGCGACGAAGATCGGGCCCTGCGGGGTGGGGATCTCGAGCAGGGGGATGTCTTCGTCGTAGAGCCTGCGGAATCCTTTGACGAGGTCGGTCTGGGGAAGCTTGAACAGGTTGTAGTCCTCGGGTTTGAGCTGCTCCTCGGAGATGGCGGCCGAGTAGGTGTGGGACTTGAGCTCGCGGAGCCCGAGGAGGGTTTCGACGTCCTTGGACATCGCAAGGACCATGCCGTCGGCGTCCGCAAGAAACCCCGATGCGCCCCACGGAAGGCCCATGTGCAGGATTTGATCGACGATTTTTTCCACCGTGACGTCCAGCCCGACAACGCCTTCCAGCGTGTCCTGGGCGTAGACGGGCGCGATGCAGGAGAGCATCCAGCCCTGCCCGGCCGGATCGAGGTAGACGCCGGTCCAAACCCGCTCGCGGGAGGGGTTGTTGGCGGCGTCGGCAAGGTAAAAAAAGTTGTAGTCCTCCATGTTGAGGTCGGGGGGGTATTGCTCCCAGACCTTGTGCATGAACGGGAAGAGGCGGTTCAGGTCGCCCGGGGTGTTCAGGTAGGCGGCGACGACATTCGGGGTGTCCTCGACGATGTGGCGGTAGAGCGGGTTGAGGCGGGCGGTTTTTTCCGCGATCATCATCTCGCGCTTCCCGGAGAGCCCGGTCGCCGCGATGTAGAGGCTGGATCCGTCCTTGAGGTTCGTTTGGTGGAGCGAGCCGTTCGGGGCGCGCGCAAACGCCGGCGGCTCGCCGACCGTCGGATACGCCTCCGGGCGCGCAAAAACATCATCGTGGGCGGCGGCAAAAAACCGGGCCTGGCGTGCGATGAGGGAAAAATTCTCGTTGATGGACTCGGCGGCCTGCGAGACCAGGTTCGGGATCACTGCCTCGACCTCGGACTTGAGGGTCCGCTCGGTCTGGCGGCCGATGTAGGCGTTGATGCCAAAATACATCGCCAGCAAGAGGACCTCGATCGTCAGGATCGAAAGGAGGGCGCTTCGCGCGTAGTGGCGAAAAATTAAGGCGTCCAGCCGGAGCGACTTCACCCGTGCAGAGTGACGGAGGACGAATGCCCTGTCAATCCGCGCCGAGCAGGGCGGTCTTTAGTGAGGCCTGGACAGGGGTTGCGCCGAACCAGAGGCTGAGAAAGGCTTTCTGGAAGTTGCGTCCGGCGATCGTGCCCTTGAGTGTGCCTCCATCGTAGGCGCGCGTCGCGTCCCCGTCGATCTCGACGGTTTCGACGCCGCCCTTCTGGAGCGGCCCGAAAAACTGGATGAAGGCGTCGCGGTCCTTTTCGAAGCCCGGGTAGGTGAACGAGACGCTGCTATCGAACTGGGCCTGCCAGGCTTGGGTGACCTGGGATTGCCCGACGCCCTGCAGGAAGGTGAAGTTGAACTGCAGGGGTCCGGGGGAGGCCATCACGGCCGCCGGGGTCCGCAGAGGGGACGGAGCGTAGAGCGAGGCGACGTAGGCCTTGACGGGGACAACCAGCAGGACGACGGTTCTGAGTCCGGCGCCATTGAGCGGAAGGGTCTTGCCCGCGACGGTCGCCGTCGGAGCAACGGTGATGCCTTCGATCTCGAGCGCGTGCGCAAGCGGGCAGAGGAGCGCGATCCAGGCGGCAGTAATCGTGGTGCGGAAGTTCATCGTGTTTGAAGCCTAGCAGAATGGTTCGTGGTCCGCCTCAATATTTTGAGTTCAAGGTGGTCGGAGGAAAGTCGTCCGTGCGGAACGGGCCGGCCGGGAGGCCATGTGCGTTGGTGAGGTTGCACGTCGGGTTGTCCGACCAGGCGTAGCGGACGGCAACCGGGGTTGGGACCTGATCCGACCAGACAGCCACCTGGTCCCCTTGAATTTTGGCATTTGCCCACACCCAGCGCTTGTCCTCCCCGCAGATCGCAAAGCCTTCGAGCTCGCTGGACGGGCTGTTGCGGACCAGCGGGGCCGTTCTTTCCTTGAGGGACTGCACGGAATACGAGGAGGGGAGAGGCGCGGCGGCGAGGCCGTCGGCGGGGGCCTTGAATGAGAGGATGGCCTTTCCGTTCTCGACCTTCATGGAATCGTAGACGGGTCCCGAATAAACCACGGGCTTCCCGTAGTCCTTGGCGAGCGCGATCCGGGCCAGGCGCTCCCCGACATCCAGCTTATTCCGCGGGTGGATATCCTCCGACTCGCCGAGGTCTAGGAGGATCGCCTGCCCGGTGTTGGGCAAAGCGAGTGCGGACGTTTGCGCCTCGCGCAGCTCCGCCCAGGCGCTTTCGCCGGGCTGCGGAGACTTTTTTAAGAAGTTGGCAAGCTGGCAGAAATAGAAGGGAAAATCCCCCTGGTTCCAGTGCTGGCGCCAGTCGGAGATCATCAGCGGAAAGGCGGTCCGGTATTGATGGGCGCGGCCGGCATTGGATTCGCCCTGATACCAGATGACCCCGCTGATCGCGTAGGGCAGGATCGGGCGGATCATCCCGTCAAACAGGAAGCTTGCGACGCCCTGAGGGGAGGGGACGGCGGCAGGAAGTTGAAGGGCCGGGGGGATTTTCGCCGGATCCACCGGAGGGAACGCGACCTCCGCCTTGGCCAGCCAGCCCTGCTCCAGGACCTGGCTGCCGGCCTTGGGGGCCGACGGGATCAGGGCGGGAGCTGCCGGCGCGTAGAGACGGAGGGCCAGGACATTTTTCCCGGCATTCACATCGCTTGCGGGGATGTCAAAGACCCCTCCCCGGCGAACGTTCCACGCCCCGGGAAAATCCTTGAACGTGGTCTGCTTGAGCAGCTTCCCGTTCCAATAGACGCTCTCAAACCCGTCGACCGCGATCTGGAGGGGCAGCTTATCTGCGGGTTTATCGGCAAGCGTCAGCTCGTTGCGAAGCCAGATGACTCCGGTCTCCGGGAGCCCGTCCGCGGCCACCTTCCCGGGGAGCTTCACCGGCAGCCATCCCTCGGAGGAGACCTCCGGACCGGCATAGAGCGCCGGATCCGATGTCGGCTTGTCCTCGCGGGCATGGGCCTTCACAAACGCATCCATGGCCTCCACGAAGGCTTTCTTGGTCGCGGGATGCTCCGTGACGCAGGCGCGCATCTTGTCGCTGGATGCCTTGAGCTTGGGGACGCGGGCGATCGCCTCCTGGCTCGTCCAGGCCTCCGAGGGCGTGCCGCCCCAGGAGGTGTGGATCAGCCCCACAGGAACGCCCAGCTCCCTCTGGATCGCCCTCGCAAAAAAATAGCCGACAGCAGAAAAATTTCCTGTTGTCTCCGGCGAGGCCGCGACCCAGGCCCCCTCGGTGTCTTTTTGAGGCGCATCCGCCGCATTCTTTTTCACAAGAAACTGGCGGAGCAGCGGGTTGGCGGACTCGGCGATCACTTTTTCGGCATCCATGCTCCGTGAGACGGTCCACTCCATGTTCGACTGGCCCGAGGCCACCCAGACCTCGCCGACCACAACATCCAAGACCGACAGCTTGTTTTTTCCCTCAACGATCATCTCGAAGGGACCCTGCCCGAAGCTGCTGAGGTCGAGGCGGGCCTCCCAGCTTCCGTCCGCTCCCGCCGTGGCCTTGGCGGAGGCCGGGCCCATCGTTACGGTGACGCTCTCCCCCGGATCCGCCTTGCCCCAGATCGGCACGCCCTCTGCTTTTTTGAGGACCATGTGGTGGGAGAGGATGGCCGGAAGGCGGACGTCGGCGATGCCCGCCGGGGATGTGAGGACGGCCACAAGGGCGGGGAGAAGAAATCGGCGTTTCATAGGTGGAAGAGACCTGATACAGGCGGGGAGGGGATATACCAAGAACATACTCGCCATCCCCTGGCGCTCCCGAGCCAGTTGGCACCTGCTGAGAGGAGGTCGCAGAACCCGTCGGCCGATCCGACGTTCCGCCGATAGTCCTTGAAATGGACGCGCCGGATTCGTTTGCCGAGGATCCACACCGACCGTTCCGGGCACGACGAGGATCGCATCGATCTCAAACCCCTCGAACCCGGACGCCGCGGCCAGCCGCAGCTTTTCCTCGAGGGTCCAGTTTCCGTAAAATGACCAGATGCTGGTCGATTTTTTCATGGTTGGGATTTGATGGTGACCGTGCGTCCGGAGCGGACGGATTGGATCCGACTGAGCCGGGGGAACGCGGAAGCGGAACTTAACCCGGGTCCGGCGGGGGGGAAACTTTTTGACAGGATTTTAGGACGATCAGGAGGGAGTTCTGGAGGTTTTACTACGGAACAAAGGATCTCCCCCGCATCGACACAAGGCTCTTCCTTTCAGGCCTGTAAATCTGGAGAATCCTGTCAAAAATTTGCCTTCGGGTTCAACCCGAAAACCTCCTTGGCTCTGGGCGATCCGGCACAATCTGCTGACCGCAAAGGGCCTTTGTCAGCGCTTATCGGATCACAGCGAATACGCCTCGCGCTTCCGCAGGCCCTATCGGCCAGCATCCTGCACCATCTCATCCCGTCCAAAGGACGCTTCCGGGTTTAAAACACAGGCCCCGGGAGGCGCACGTCGGCGTCCGGCCATGGAGTGGCGGAGAGCGGGAGCACCATGGCTTCGATGGTTTTCCGGGGTTATGCAGGCCGGGGTGCGCCGGAGGATGGCGAGGAGGGACAGAAAAATGCCACCAACAGGGGGCCACGCCCGCACGAACTTCGAGCGCCGTTTCAGGAAGCGCTCGTCATTTTCGCTCAGAGGAAGGTCGCCTGGATCCATGAAGGAAATTCTAATCTGCGGGGTGGATCCTCCAAGGAGGAACTTCGGCGGGTGCGGGGGAATTTTCCGGGTGCCGACGCGTCCTGCTGGACATGGGCGCCGGATTCCCTTATTGATCCACGTCATGATGTCCCCTGATCGAAATGCGCGCGACCTGACACCGGAGACGGCGGCCCCGACAGACATTGCTCCCCTGGGGCGTCCGGCGGAGAAGCCGGCGCACGAGCGGACGGGGGAGGAGGACGCGGCTCTGGCGGATTGGGAGGTGATTGAGGCGGATCCGGATTTCATTGGGCTGCTGAAGTCGAAGGCGGCGTTTGTGGCCCCGGCGACGGCATTTTTTGTGGTTTACTACTTTGCGTTGCCGATTGGGGTGGGGTGGTATCCGGAGCTGATGGAGACGCGGGTTTGGGGGGCGGTGAACGTGGCATATCTGTTCGCTTTTTCGCAGTTCATCATGGCGTGGATATTGGCCGGGCTCTATGTTGCGGTGGCGGCGGGGTGGGATCGCCGCGCCGCAGCGGTGATTGCGAAATTCCAGGGGCAGGGGGGCGATCAATGATGGCGGCAGCCGCCACGGCGTCGGGAGACCGGACCGCGCTCATCATGTTCCTGGTGTTCGTAGCGGGGACGCTGGTGATCACGTATTTCAGCGCGAGGAAGTCGGTCGGCGCGAGCGCGTATTTTGCGGCGGGCCGGCGGATTACGGGCTGGCAGAACGGGCTGGCGGTCGCTGGCGACTACATGAGCGCGGCGAGCTTTCTCGGGATTGCGGGCATGATCGCCTTCAACGGGTATGACGGGTTCATGTATTCGGTGGGGTTCCTGGTTGCGTATCTGACCGTGCTTTTCGTGGTGGCCGAGCCCCTGCGGAACGCGGGGAAATACACGATGGCCGACGTGCTGGCGTATCGACTGAAGCCGCGCCCGGTCCGGGCGGCGGCCGCGCTGAGCACGCTGACGGTCTCGGTTTTCTACATGATTGCCCAGATGGTGGGAGCGGGGACATTAGTCCGGCAGCTGATCCCCGGGGTGAGCTACGAGGTGGCGGTCATCGGGGTCGGGATCCTTATGGTCGTCTATGTGGTCTTCGGCGGCATGCTGGCGACGACGTGGGTCCAGATCATCAAGGCGATCCTGCTCATGAGCGGGAGCGTGTTCCTGAGCATCCTGGTGCTGGGGAAATTCGATTTCGACCTCGGCAAATTTTTCAGCAGCCTGACGGCGATTCCCTCGACCGGTGCGAACGGCGAGGTGATCACGCGGAACTTCCTGACGCCCGGCCTCCTCTTCAAGAACCCGTGGGACCAGATCTCGCTGGGGATGGCGCTGGTCTTCGGGACTGCCGGCCTGCCGCATATCCTGATCCGGTTCTACACGGTGCCGGACGCGAAGACCGCGCGGGCGAGCGTCGTTTGGGCGATGATCATCATCGGGCTTTTTTACATCATGACGACGTTCTTCGGGTTTGGTGCGGCGAGCCTGCTCGGGCCGGACTACCTCAAGGAGCACGGGGGGACGAACATGGCGGCCCCGCAGCTGGCCTACGAGCTGGGCGGAGAGATCTTCTTCGCTTTCATCAGCGCGGTCGCCTTCGCCACGATCCTTGCGGTCGTTGCCGGCCTCACGATCAGCGCCAGCACCAGCTTCGCGCACGATTTTTACACGAACGTCCTGCACCACGGAAAGGAGCACCGCCCCGGGGAGGAGGTCAAGGTCGCCCGGATCACCGCCTTTGTCGTCGGAGCCGCCGCGATCGTGATCGCGATCCTGCTCGGGCCGTCCGTCAACGTCGCGTTCCTCGTCGGCCTCGCGTTCGCCGTCGCCGCCAGCGCGAACCTGCCGGTCATCGTCTTCTCGATTTTCTGGAAGCGCTTCACGACGACCGGGGCGGTGAGCGGGCTGCTGGTCGGCCTGCTCTCCAGCATCGCCCTCATCCTGGTCAGCCCGGATTTCATGAAGGACGCTTGGTTCCCGCTCAAGAACCCGGCGATCATCAGCATCCCGCTCGGCTTTTTAGGGGCGTTTTTGGGGACGTTCCTGTCCCGCGAGCCCTCTGCCGAAAAGCTTTTTGCCGAGCTTAAAGTCCGCGGGAACACCGGGCTCGGAGCCGAAAAAGCCTCAAGCCATTGAGCCTGGTCCGGCTGGTCCGGTGCCCATGACGACGACATCGACCGCGCGCGTGTGGGGCGCGCGCCGGTGCTCGCAGAGAAAGATCCCCTGCCATGTGCCGAGGGCGAGGCTGCCCGCGACAACCGGGATCACCTCGCTGGTGCGGGCCATCTTTACTCTCTGGGGGCGAGGGGCCTGTCGCTGATGACGACGCGCGCGCCGACGCCGACGGCATCGAAGAGCTCGATGACGTCGTCGGATTTCATGCGGATGCAGCCGTAGCTGGCGGGGCTTCCGATGGTTCTCTCCTCGGGGGTGCCGTGGATGTAGATGCAGCGCGCGAAGGCGTTGCGGTTTTTGAAATCGCAGCCGTCGAGCCAGAGGATCCGCGTGACGATCGGATCGCGCCCCGGCGCATCGGGAGCGAGGATCTCTCCGGTCGGCCGGCGGCCTTTGAAGACCATCCCCGCCGGTGCCCCGCCGCCGATCTTCTTTTTGACGCGCAGATTTCCGAGCGGGGTTGCGTTGCTTCCCGGGCGGTTGCCCAGGCCGAACTTCGAGGTGGAGACCGGATATCTCGCCAGCGGCTTGCCGTCGCGCAGGACGAGCATTTCCTGGTCGGCGGTGCTGACAAGGATCCGGTGGCGCGTGTCCCCCGCGCACCCGGCGAGGAGGAGGGCGCAAGAGAGCAGGATCAGGCCGGCCGGCCTGCGGGCAGCTGGCAGAAGTGCGGCCAACGCGCGGGACCGCGCGGCTGCAGAGATGTGAGCTGAAAGGATCCGACGGGGCGGCATGAGGGCGGGTGAGAAGAATTTCACAAAAAGAATTGACCCAACAACATGTTGTGTTGAATTAGCAAAATCAACCCCATTAGCACATAATATGCGATGCCCGAAGTGCGGCTCCCTGGAGGACAAAGTCATTGACTCCCGGCTTTCCAAGGACGGCGGGAGCATCCGCCGGAGGCGCGAGTGCCTGGGGTGCGAGACGCGGTTCACGACCTACGAGCAGCTGGAGCGGATCGAGTTTCGCGCCATCAAGCGGGACGGGCGGCACGAGCCGTTTGACCGCAACAAGCTTCTCGGCAGCATTGTGAAGGCCTGCGAAAAGCGTCCGATCGGGCTCGACGAGATGGAGCAGGCTGTGGAGGAAATCACCCATGAGCTCGAGTCCGCGCAGGAGCGGGAGGTCCCCACCCGGATCATCGGGGCCAAGGTCATGGAGAAGCTGCACGCGCTCGATCCGGTGGCTTACGTGCGCTACGCGTCGGTCTACCGCCAGTTCCAGGAGATCGGCGACTTTATCGAGGAGATCCAGTCCTTTGAAAAGCGGGCCGGGCGGACCTCCGCGCAACCGGAGCTCTTCAGGCCATGATTGCGCTGCGCGACGGGCTGCCCCTGGTAAGGTATCCGGACGGGAGCGTCACGCTCTTTGACCGGAGGTGGCTGGCGACGGCCCTCGTCCGCGCGGCCGAGGCGGCGGGATACAAGAAGTGGTGGCTGGCCGATCATGTGACCGAGAGCGTGACGAGCTACCTGGAGCAGGATTTCGACGAGCAGGTCGTGACGATTCCCCGCTTGGAAAAGGCCGTGCACTCGGTGCTGCAGGTGATCGGCTACTCGGATGTCGCGCGGTTTTTCCGGACCATGCCCGCCCCGGTCAGGATCTCCCTTGAGGAGCTGGCGCGTGATGCCGGGGAGGGATACGAGCTCCTGTTTTTTGAGATCCTCCGCTCCCGCCTCCGGGAGCTGGTTGGCTCCGAAGCCGAGCAGGTCGAGTTCTGCGACCTGCACCGGTGCGTCAAGCGCCTGCGCTCGGCAAAAAACTGGCGGAGCGACTGCTCGGGGCTGCAGGGGGAGATCGTTTCGTTCATCCGCAGCGAGCTCCGCCACCGCTCAAAAGACTTCCACCTCCAGCTCACATGACCCTCTTCGAAAAAATTGCTGCTCGCGAGATCCCCGCAGACATCGTCTTTGAGGATGACCTGTGCCTCGCCATCCGCGACATCTCCCCGCAGGCGCCCGTCCACATATTGGTTTTTCCCAAGCGGTGCATCCCGCGCGTTGCCGGGGCCGCCGCAGAGGATGCGGCGCTGCTCGGTCACCTCCTGCTCACGGCCGCCGCTGTGGCCGGAGCCGAGGGCATTTCCGGGTCCGGGTTCCGCCTCGTCATCAACAACGGACCCGACGGCGGCGAGACCGTGCCCCACCTCCACGTCCACCTCCTCGGCGGCCGCGGGCTGGCCTGGCCGCCCGGGTAGGGGTCGCGGCCAATTCACTCAACAGAAAAAAACTTCACCATGAAGAGAATGAAGGGCATGAAGGGGGGAAAACAGGCGCTCTTTGTCTTTCCTTCCTGCTCTTCATGTGCTTCATGGTTATATCTGAAGGTGATCGTAAAACATACCCGCCAATTTTGTGGCTTGGTGCCCAGGTCATCGTTCGATAGTTGTTTGCAACCTCTTATGTATTGGCCGCCCGGGTAGGGGGCGCCGGGCCGGATGCGGGCTTGCATGAGGTGCGGGGGTTCCGCAAAGTGGCTGGCATATGACCGAACACACAGACCCGATCAATATGCGCATCCTGGCGGTTTCCGAGGACCAGATCCCGGGGTTCTCGCGCGAGCCCTTTCAGGAAATCTCGAGGCGGAGCGGGGTCGGGCTGCCGGTCGTGATCGAGCGGATCCGCGCGATGGTCGCGGCGGGGACGGTCCGGCGGGTGCGCCAGACCCTGCTGGCGACAAACCTCGCCGAGGGGGCGCTGGTGGCCTGGAAGGTCCCTGCCGAAACGCTCGATGTGGCGTTTGATTTCATGTTCCGGGAGGACCCGTTTTCCGGGCACGTCGTGATCCGCTCGACCGATGCGAAGATTCCCGGCGGGGCGTATCGCCTGTGGACGACGCTCAAGGTGCCCGCCGGCGAGTCGCTCGACGCCCATTGCCGGCTGCTGCAGAGGCTCACCGGCGCCGAGGCCTACCGCATCATGCCGGCCCGCGGGATCTTTGCCCTGGGGGTCGGGCACGTGCGCCGCAAGGCCATCGAGCCCGGCGACCGCTGCGAGGGGCAAGCGCGGATGATCCGCACCGGGGTCACCCGCCTCGACGACCACGAGTGGCGGGTCCTCATGGCACTCAAGCGGGAGTTTGCGCCGGAGGAGATCACCGACGCCCCCTGGGCGGCCCGGGCCAGCGAGGCCGGGGTGTCCCTCGAGGAATTTTTTCGCGTGGCGGAGTCCCTGCAGGAGCGCAAGCTGCTCGGGCGGTTCTCCACCTTTCTCGAACACGTCAAGCCCTCCGCATCCGGCGTGCGCGTCACGCGCTTCAACGCCCTCTTTCACTGGGCTGTCCCCGCAGGCCGCGAGATCGAGGCCGGCGGCGAGGTCGGGCGCCACGAGATCCTGACCCACTGCTACTGGCGCGAGGCGGGGCCGGAGTTCAACAACGTCAACATCATGGCCGTGGCCCATGGCGGCGACAAGGAGCGCGTCCTCCTCCATAAGGCCGCCATCGACCGCCACCTCGCGGAGGGCGGCATCCCCGCCACCTACACGAATGTCTTCTGGGGCGGACGCAGCGAGATCAAGCCCTCCGAGATCTCGCCGTTTGTCTACCGCGAGTGGCACGCCAAGTTCGGCGCCGCCGCCTGATCCCCCTCTAACGCGCCTTCGCCGACGGCCTCCGCGGGCCGACGGCAAAGGCCCCGGCCTGGCTCTCGATGCGGCGCTGCAGGCTCCCGCACACGTGGTCGCACATCGCGAAGATCGAGGCGTCCGCAATCCGGTAGATCACGTTCAGCCCCTCCTTCCTCCGGTCCAAAACCCCCGCCTCCGTCAGGGCCTGAAGCTGGCGCGAGACATTCGCCTGGGTGAGGCCGGTCGCCGCAACCAGCGCCGACACGTTCCGCTCACCCCCCTCCAGCGCCATCAGAAGCTTCAGGCGGCTCGCCTCCCCAAGCACCCGGAACCTCGCCGCAACCATCTCCAGCGCCTGAAACCCCAGCTTCGACCGGCGTGACCCGCTTTTCATATTAAAAAATCCTCCATCCTTTTTATTGACTGTATGAGTGATCGCTCATATTGTCAATCTTATGAACGAACAAATCAGCTTGGCAGGACCGGGGGGGCCGCGCGGGGCGGCGGGGCGATGATCCGGGGGATCCTCTTTGTGGCGGCCGGGGCGGCGCTGGGGGCGCTGGCCGGGTATTTTGGCTCCTGCCGGAGCGGGGCGTGTCCGCTGACATCCACCTGGTGGGGTGGGAGCCTTTACGGGGCGCTGATCGGGTATATGATCGGGCAAACGATATGAGAACACAACCAACGTATGAGGAGGGGGAGCGGGGCGGGCATTTGTGGGTGATGGCGGCGGTGGCCGGTGCGGCCCTGGGGCTGGCTGGCTGCCATCCGGGAGGGGATGCGGACGCCCGGCCGGGCGGTCCGGCGCTGGCGGTGGAGGTGGCTGGGGTGGAGTCGGCGCCGCGGGCCGTGGTGGAGGACGTGGTGGGGACGGTTCGCACGAAGACGCGGGCGGTGGTGGAGGCGAAGGTGAGCGGGAAGATTGAGAAGCTGCCCGTGGTGCTGGGTCAGAAGGTGAAGGCCGGCGATCTGCTGGTGGAGATCGACGCGCAGGAGATCCGTTCGCGCTACGAGCGGGCGCTGGCCGAGCGCAACCAGGCCGTGCAGGATTTGAACCGGGCGACGGCGCTGGTCAAGAAGCAGGTGATGAGCCGGCAGGAGTTCGACGGGGTGGAGGCCCGGTTCCGCGTGGGCGAGGCGTCGGTGAACGAGGCGCAGGCGATGCTCGGGTATGCGCGGGTGACGTCGCCGTTCGACGGGGTCGTGTCGCGGAAGCTCGCCGAGGTCGGGGATCTGGCGGTTCCGGGGCGCCCGCTTCTGGAGATTGAGGACCGGGGGACGCTGCGCTTTGAGGCCGACGTGCCGGAGGCGCTGATCGCCGGGGTGGCTGCGGGGCAGAAAATTGCGGTGAGCCTTCCGTCTTCGGGCAAGGTTCTGGAAGCCGAGGTCGTGGAGGTCTCTCCGACCGCCGACGCGGCGAGCCGGACCTTTTTGATCAAGATGGACCTTCCCGCCGAGCCGGCGATCCGGGCCGGGCAGTTCGGCCGGGCAGCGATCCCGGTGGGGACGGCGGAATCAATCCGGGTCCCGTCGCGGGCGGTTGTGCGGCGCGGGCAAATGGAGCTGGTTTTTGTTGAGCGGGACGGTCGGGCGGTGCTGCGCCTGGTGAAGACCGGGAAGCAGGTCGGGGAGGACGTCGAGATTTTGTCGGGCCTGACGGCCGGCGAGAGCGTGGTCGTGAGCGGTGCGGCGGGGCTGGTTGATGGCCAGCGCGTGGAGGCGTCCAAATGAGCGCCGGGGAGGAGCCTCTGGGGATTGCCGGGCGCGTGGCGCGGGCGTTTATCGACTCCAAGCTGACGCCTCTGCTGGTGATCACGTCGGTGCTGCTGGGGCTTTTTGCGGTGATCATGCTTCCGCGCGAGGAGGAGCCGCAGATCAAGGTGCCGATGATCGACGTGATGGTCACGATGCCAGGTGCGAGTGCGCAGGAGATCGAGGAGCGGGCGACGCGGCCGATGGAGCAGCTCATGTGGGAGATCCCGGGGGTCGAATACGTCTACTCGACGTCCCGCCCCGGCGAGAGCCTCCTGATCGTCCGCTTTTTCGTGGGGTCGGACATCGACCGCAGCCTCGTGCTCCTGAACGAGAAGCTGCGCTCGAATTTTGACCGGATTCCGCCGGGGGTGGGGATGCCGCTGGTGAAGTCGCGATCAATCGACGACGTGCCGATCCTGGCGCTCACCCTGCACAGCCCGACCGCGGATCACCTGACGCTGCGCAGGCTGGCCGCCGAGGTGGAGAATGCGGTCAAGCAGGTGCCGCTCGTCGCGGAGACGCAGCTCATCGGGGGGGCCAGGCGCCAGCTGCGCGTGCTGCTCGACCCCGCACGCCTCGCCTCGCGGAACCTCAGCCCGGCCGCCATCGTCCCCATGCTGCAGCAGGCAAACCGGCAGTATGCCTCCGGCGGGCTCACGAGCAATGACCGGGAGATCGCGGTCGAGACGGGCGGATTTTTGCAGTGTGCGGAGGATGTCGGCAACGTCGTTGTCGGCGTGAACGACGGGCGCCCGGTCTACCTGCGCGACGTCGCGGAGATCGTGGATGGGGCCGGGGAGCCGGACCAATACGTGTTCCACGGGGCGAACGGGCACGAGGCCAAGGGCATCGAGCCTGCGGTGACGCTGAGCCTGGCCAAGCGTCCGGGAGCCAACGCCATCGCGGTTGCGGACGCGGTGCTCAGAAAGGTCGAAGGCCTGAAGGGCACGCTGATTCCGGCGGATGTCGAGGTCTCGGTGACGCGGGACTACGGGGAGACGGCCGCCGAGAAATCCAACGAGCTGCTCGTGCACATGGCGATTGCGGTGGTGAGCGTCTCGCTGCTGATCCTCTTTGCGCTGGGGTGGCGGGAGTCGGTGATCGTGGCGATCGCGATCCCCTCGACGCTCGCGCTGACGCTCCTGGTCTTCTACCTCCTGGGGTTCACGCTGAACCGGATCACGCTCTTTGCGCTGATTTTCAGCATCGGGATCCTTGTGGACGACGCGATTGTGGTGGTGGAGAACATCGTGCGGCATTTTCACCTCCCTCACAACCGCGGGCGGAGCTGGTCGGCGATTTCTGTTGAGGCGGTGAACGAGGTGGGGAACCCGACGATCCTGGCCACGTTTGCGGTGATCTTCGCGGTGCTGCCCATGGCGTTTGTGGGCGGCCTGATGGGGCCCTACATGCGGCCGATCCCGATCGGGGCCAGTGCGGCGATGCTCTTCTCGCTGGCCATCGCCTTCGTGGTGACCCCGTGGGCGTCGATCCGGGTGCTCGGCTGGAGGAAGGGGGCCGAGCGCCTCCACTCCCATGCGGCCGCACCCGACGATGGCAAGGCGCACTCGCACTTCGAGCACGAGGAGGACTTTTTCACGCGCCTCTACCGCCGGGTGATGGGGCCGCTGATCGGGAGCCGCGCGGCCCGCACGAAATTCCTGATCGGCATCTGCGGGCTTTTGCTCCTTGCGGTGGGGACCGTCGGCATCGGCTGGGTAAAGGTGAAGATGCTGCCCTTTGACAACAAGAGCGAGTTTCAGGTGATCCTGAACATGCCGGAGGGCTCCTCGCTCGAGCGCACGGCGGCGGTCGCCCGCGAGATGGCCGAGGCGATCCGCCGCGAGCCCGAGGTCGTGGACTACCAGATCTACACCGGCGTCTCCTCCCCCTTTAATTTCAACGGGCTGGTCCGCCACTACTTCATGCGGCGCGGGGCCAACGTGGCCGACATCCAGGTCAACCTGCTTCCCAAGGGGGAGAGGATGGCGCAGAGCCATGACATTGCCAAGCGCGTGCGCCCGGCCCTGACAGCCATCGCCGCGCGCCACGATGCCCGCGTGGCCGTGGCCGAGGTGCCCCCGGGCCCCCCGGTCCTGCAGACCCTTGTCGCCGAGATCTACGGCCCGAGCGAGGAGGCCCGGCATGCGCTGGCACGCGATGTCATCCGGATCTTCCGCTCGACCCCGGGGGTCGTGGACACCGACTGGTATATTGAGGCGGACCAGCCGAAGGCGCGTTTTGTGATCGACAAGGAAAAGGCGGCGCTGCACGGGATCACCGCCGAGACGATCTCGCAGACCCTCCGCCTGGCGGTGGGCGGGCAGGCCGTCGATCTCCTCCACCAGCCGCATGAGAAGGAGGATGTGGAGATCGTCATCGAGCTGCCGCAGGCCCTGCGGACGACACCCCAGGAGCTTCTCGGGCTGCGCGTGCGGTCCGGCGATGCGAACGCGCTTCCCGAGCCCGGCGCGACGGCCGGGACGGCTCCCCTCATCCCGCTCCGCGAGCTGGTCACGATCCAGGACACGATCACTGACAAGAGCATCTACCACAAAAACCTGATGCCGGTGACCTACGTCATCGGCGACGTCGCGGGAGTGGTTGAGAGCCCGGTTTACGCGATCCTCGCCATGAACAGCGCGCTGGCCAAGCTCGATACGAAGGCCTTTGGAGGCGACGGGGCCGGGCTCACGATCTACAACGCGAACCTCCCGTTCAGCGATGCCCAACCATCCATGAAGTGGGACGGCGAGTGGCACATCACGATCGAGGTCTTCCGCGACCTCGGCCTGGCGTTTGCCGCTGTGCTTGTCCTCATCTACGCGCTGATGGTCGGCTGGTTCCGCTCGTTCCTCACGCCCGTGATCGTGATGGCGGCGATCCCGTTCTCCCTGGTCGGGATCCTGCCCGCCCACGGGCTCATGGGGGCCTTCTTCACGGCGACCTCGATGATCGGGTTCATGGCGGGGGCGGGCATCGTCGTGCGGAACTCGATCATCCTTGTCGATTTCATCGAGCAGCGCCTGCGCGAGGGGATGCCGGTTGCCGAGGCGGTGATTGATGCGGGGGCGGTGCGCTTCCGGCCGATGCTGCTTACGGCCATGGCGGTCGTCGTCGGCGGGGCGGTGATCCTTTTCGACCCGATTTTCCAGGGCTTGGCGATCTCGCTGATGGCCGGAGAAATCGCCTCCCTGCTCATCAGCCGCATGGCCGTCCCGGTCCTCTACTACATGGCGCACGCGCCGTCCTCCAAGCGCTAGTGCGGATCTAGCCGCTCTCGCCGGGGGCCACGATGGCGGTGGGGGCGAGGATCGCATCGCGCATCCCATGGAGGAGTTTTTTGTCATCCGGGCAGATCGTGGCGAGGGCGCCGCCGCAGGAGACGGAGTTGGAGCGGACAAAATAATACGGGCAGAGGCGGACGCGGCCGCGCATCGGCTGGATGCTCGCGGATTCCGGGGTCCAGAACTCCTCCTCAAAGAGGCGCCCGGCATGGAACTCCTGCAGGATGTGGGGGCGGCGGGAAAAGTCAGCAAGGGCGCTTTCGAGCTCCGACTGCCATTCCTTTTGCGGGAGGTCGGAGGCGACGACGACCCCGCGCGATCCCCAGGCCTCCTCGGAAAATCCGCTGATTTTCAGGATGAAGCGGCGCTTCTTCTGGCTGAACGCGGCGATCTCGGCCCACGAGTGGGCTTCGATGCGGGGGAGGACGGCGTGGCGGGGGAGGGGTTCGGGGTCGAGCAGCCACGTGTAGGGGATGACTTTTTGGAGGGCGATGTGGGCGCGCTCGCCCAGCTCGCGCCGCCAGAACTCCTCGAGGGGCTTGAGCCAGAAGAGGGCGAACCACAATTTTTCCTCGAGGGCGGGCTTGACCGGTGGGGTGATCGAGAGGGATTGGTCGGCGCAGGCGGCGAGGAGCTGGCTGGCGGCCGGCACATTGGCGAGGTCAAAGAGCTCAAAGAACCGGTAGATGCGGGGCTGCCAGTCATCGCGCGGCGAGGCGTCAAGGACCCGCCAGGGCCGGCACTCCGGGAACCTGGCGTTGAGCCCGGCGGCCAGCCACTCCATCTCCGGGCGATAGGTGGCGGCCTCCTCCGAGACGACGATGTCGCCTCCCGGCAGGATGTCCCGGAACCCCTGCAACATGCCGTCCGCCCCCCCGAGGACATCGTGCCCGAGGTCCGCGTAGGCCCGGTTGAGCCATGCGGTGAGGCCGATGCCCCCTGGCACGCTGTCCACCTCGGCGATGATGAATCCGCTGTCGGTGAGCACAAGGTCGGGGCGGAGGACTTTCGGGATATCTCCGGCGATCCCGTGCTCGCGCTGCCATGCGATGAGCGCAGAGGGTTTGCCGCGGTCGAGAAGCTCGCAGACCCAGGACGGCTGGCGCCCTTTGGTGCTCAGGCGGTAGAGCTGGTCGCAGGCGCGGACGAACAGGAGCAGGCGGTAGCCAAGCTTCTCGATCTCCTCGCCGAGATGCGCGGAAATCGCAAACGGGCGGGGGCTGATCCGCCAGTCCTTCTCATGGAAGAGCCCGCCGGGGGGCAGGGAGCTGTGGATCGCGCGGGCGGATTCCTCCGGGCTCATGAAAGGATCTTGAGCGCCTGCCGGATGAGGTCCTCCGCATTGAGCGGGGCAGCGGAAAGCTCCTGGACCCGCTTGATCGCCTTGTGGGCTTCAACCTGCTTGTAGCCGAGCGAGATGAGCGCGAGGACGGCGTCGTGCACGATGGTGTCCGCCGGGCTGGGCGCGTTCTTCGCGCTGGAGGCCTCCCATTCGGCGGCGACGCCGACCTTGTCCTTGAGCTCGAGGACGATCCTCTCGGCCGTCTTTTTTCCGACCCCGCTGATCTGTGAGATCGCGGCGATGTCGCCCGCCACGACCGCCGCCTTGAACATCTCGACGGGCAGCCCGCTGAGCACCGCCAGCGCGATCTTCGGGCCCACGCCGGTGACGTGGTGGAGGAGGAGGCGGAAGAGGTCGCGCTCGCCCGGCGACAGGAACCCGTAGAGGATGTGCGCGTCCTCGCGCACCGTGAGGTGGGTGAGGATCCTCACCGGAGAGCCGGGCTGGGGGAGGCGCTCATAGCTTGAAACCGGGATCATAACCTGATATCCCACGCCCTGGACGTTGATGACGATCTGGGTCGGCAGAGACTCTGCCAGCGTTCCCTCGAGAAATGCAATCACCCCGCACTCATACCAGAGCCCGGCAAAAACTCAAACCGGCGTTGTGCCTTTTTCTGCTCCTCACCCTGCCGGCCTCCGCCGCGCCGCAGTGGGCCTGGGTGGTGGAGCCTTCGTTCATGGAATACAAGGTGCGCGAGCCGATCCCGGGGTCCGAGCGGACCGTGCTCGCGCTCGCGCGCGTCTCGGATGGCGAAATCCTCGGAGCTGATGCCGTCCCGAAGCGCACGCTGGCGCTCGCCAGAAAGGCGATCGACGACGAGGCGCGGCGGACGGCGAAAGAGGTCTTTTCCGGCCTGGTGCCCGAATACGTGCGCGACAAGAACGGGGTGATCCGGTATGCGGTGCTGGAGTCGCAAAACCCTCTGACGGCCTCGGCGGTGCTGGCTCCCGGGTTCGCGGAAAGCTTTGCGAGGACCCTGGGACCGGACCTGCTGGTGGCGATGCCCAGCCGCTACCAGGTCCTTGTCTTCTCGCGGCAGGATCAGGCTTTTCAGGCCATGGGCGAGGCGATCATCTCCTCCTATCTCAGCTCGAACTACCCGGTGAGCCGCGAAATCTTTTCCCTGCAAAACGGGCGCCTCCGCTCGCTGGGAGTGCTGCGATAAGGCCGGGTGGGCCGGGCGAAAAAAAAGACACCCCGCCGGGGCGGGGTGTCCTTCAAGTGGTTCGGCCGGGAGAAACTATTTCGAGGATTTTTCCTCGATGTATTTGATCACATCGCCCACGCTCTGGAGCTTCTCGGCATCCTCGTCGGGGACTTCCACGCTGAACTCCTCCTCAAAAGCCATGACCAGCTCGACCGTGTCGAGGGAATCTGCTCCGAGGTCTTCGATGAACGAGGCGTTCGGGGTGACCTGTTCGGGGTTGACGCCGAGCTGCTCGACGATGATGTCTTTGACTTTTTCTTCAATGGATTTTTCGGACATGGATGAGTTGTTGGTTAGGTGTTGCAGTATTTGAGAGCCGCGCGCTTTGGCAACAAATAAATTGGAAATATTTGTCGTGGGCGGACGGCGAAAATTGCGGATTGGCAGCGGAGGTCAAGCGCAAATTTTTCTTCGGGGAAGTTCCTGCAGGCATTTCGGCCGGCTGAGGCGCCTGGAGCCGGGGGCCGGGAGGGCGGGGGGATCAGGCGGCGATCTCCGCGGGGGGCTGGATGGGTTTGAACCGGAAGCGCTCGGCGTAGGCTCCGCCGCTGAACTTCCGGCAGCACTTGACGCAGGCCACGCGGCGGCGGAGCGGGCGGACCCGCGCCAGCACGGCCGAGCACTCGGGGCAGGCGTAAAAATATTTTCTGGCGACCCGTCGGCGTTTGAACGGGAGGTCATGGCAGCGGGGTTCGTTGGGGATGCCGAGGTCGGCGCAGGCCAGGCGCCACTCGGGGCCGTGGGCATCGATCCGGCGGCGCCCGGCGCGGTGCTGGGCGAGGAGGTGGGCGAGTTCGTGGCGCAGAGTGCGCTGGACCTCGGAGGCGGAGACCTCGAGGAGCTTCGGGTTGAGGACGATCCGGCGTTCCCTCCAGCAGGCAAGGCCGGCTGTCGTGCGCAGCGAGGGATTCCAAAAAACCGAGACGGTGAGACCCCTGCACTTTGCGGCGGCGAGCAGCTGGTTGGCAAAGTCCTCAAGCAGGGGGTCCTCCCGCAGCCGGGTGTTCCGGCGCGGCGCTTTCAGGTCATCCGGCGAAAGCCGGACCCGCCGCATGACCGAGCGCCCGAAGTTCAGGAGCAGTTGCTGGTATTTCATCGGGAGGGCTCCAGTTGGATGGAGAGAACCTTTTCAAGGGCGGAGTGGGTGAGGCGGATGTGCTCGGGGGTGGTCTCTGGGCCCAGGGAGAAGCGGACGGTGGCCAGGGCGGTCGAGGCGGGGACGCCCATGGCGAGGAGGACATGGGACGGCTGAATCGATCCCACCATGCAGGCGGACCCGCTGGAAACGCAGATCCCCTCCAGGTCCAGCCCGATGAGGAGCGCTTCGCCATCCGCTCCCGGAAAGCTGACGTTGAGGGTGTTGGGCAGGGTGCGGTCCGGGTCGCCGTTGCGGATCGCGGTCGGCGAAATGGTGCGGATGCCTTCCCAGAGGGCTTCGCGCAGCGGGAGCAGGCTCGCAGGGTCTTCGTGACGGGCGGCGGCTGCAGCGGCCATGCCGGCGATGCCGAGAACGTTCTCCGTGCCGGGGCGCCGGGAATTCTCATGGGCCCCGCCATGGGCGGTTCGCGAGAGAGCGACTCCGGATTTGAGCCACAGCGCACCGACGCCTTTCGGGCCATGGAATTTATGTGCTGCAATCGAGAGGGCGGAAACGCCCAGCCCGGAAGGGCTCATGGGGATTTTTCCGAAAGTCTGGATCGCATCGGTGTGGAAGAGAACCCCCTTCTCCTGGCAGGCGGCAGCGAGTTCGCGGATCGGCTGCAGGGCGCCGGTCTCGTTGTTTGCATGCATGATGCTCACGAGGGTGGTGTCGGGCCGGAGGCGCTCACGCAGGGTCTCCGGGCGCACGGTCCCGCTCTCATCCACGGGCAGGATATCAACTGAGAAGCCCTCGAAGTGCCGGAGATACTCCATGGCGTGCAGAACGGCATGGTGCTCGATGGCCGAGGTGATCAGGCGGCGCCCCATCGGGGCATGAGCGCGCGCGAGACCGATGACGCCCAGGTTGCAGGACTCCGTGCCGCCTCCGGTGAAGATGATCTCGTGGGGCCGGGCCTCCAGGGCGGCAGCAATGGCATCGCGGGCATCGTCCACGGCCGCCCGGGCGCGGCGGCCCTCCGCGTGGATGGAGGAGGGATTGCCGTGGACCCCATCCAAAAATGGCTGCATCGCGGCGCGGGCCTCCGGGCCAAGCGGGGTCGTGGCGTTGTAATCTAGATAAACCATTCGATCTCGGGCGCCGTGGCGTGCTGCGCCTTCTCCAAAATCTTCAGCTGTTTTTCCTCGTAGACCACAAGAGATCCGGAGGGGACGCTGTGCATCAGGAAGACATTCGCGCCAATCGTCGAGCCCGCCCCGACCGTGGTTTCCCCGCCGAGGATCGTGGAGTTCGGGTAGATCGTCACCCGCTCGCCCACATTCGGATGGCGCTTGCCCCCCTTGACGATGTGACCGGCCTCATCCTTCGCGAAGCTGCGCGCGCCCAGGGTCACCCCGTGATACAGCTTCACGTGGGCACCGATCCGGCAGGTTTCCCCCACAACCACCCCCGTCCCGTGGTCGATGAAAAAATATGCGCCGATCCTGGCTCCCGGGTGGATGTCAATTCCGGTGCGCGCATGGGCCCACTCGGTCATCATCCTTGGCAGCAGCGGGATCTCTTCAAGATACAGAATATGCGCAACCCTCTGGATGGCAATAGCCTCTAAAAACGGGTAGGAGAGGATAATCTCCTCGTTGCTCAGCGCGGCTGGGTCCCCCTCGTAGGCCGCTTCGATGTCGGTGCGCAGAAGTTCCCGAACCCCGGGAAGCGCCTGCAAAAAGCGCAAGAGCACCACGCGGGCCCGCGCCTTCGGGCAAGCGGGGTCAATCACCTGCAGGCTCTTCGCGATCTGGTCCTCCAGGGAGGCCGACAGCTTGCGGATGCGGTCCTCGGTAAGGTCAGCTAACTCGCTCTTATGGATCGGCTTATCGTCATGAAATCCCGGGAAGAGCACCTGCAGCAGGCGGTGGCAGATGCGGTCCAACTCCCGCTTCGACGGCAGGTTATGCCCGTCTGTATTGTTCAGGCCGCCCACGTCCTCGTAGGACTTCAGAACGTCCTGCACCACCAAATTCAAGCCGCTGTTCATTCCGGGCAGAAATATGCCCCCTCCCTGCCAGTTGTCGAGAGGCAGGTTGCCGGGCCGATAGAAAATTCCGCCCCCTTCACCCCCCACCCGCCCTCCAGGGCCTCCCGGACGCAATTGTAAGAAGCGGCTTTCCCACGAAAACGGCCGATGCGAAGCCATCCTCCACAAGCCTTGCCCCCTCACAATAAATGTCACAGGTGTGACATTAAATGTGAATCGCCACCTCCCCTTTGAGTCGATGAATGGGTGGGATCCGGCGGGGCATCAGCTTTTGGCTTGCCGATCGCACAAGGCCGAAGGGAGGGATCCCGTTGGGGGGGGTGCCGGTCGGGCTTGCCAACTGCGGGGGTAAAGGGGGAGGATAGGAACAGGATGAACATTTTGATCCTTGGGGCGGGGGAGATCGGTTTTTACATGGCCGAGGAGCTGGCGGAGCGGAACCACAACATTTGCGTGATTGAGGCCGACGAGGCGGTGGCGGCTGCCGTGAGCGACAAGCTGGATGTGCGCGTGGTGATCGGGAACGGGGCGGCGGTGAGCGTCCTGGAGGAGGCCGGGGTGTCGGAGTGCGATGTGTTCTATGGCCTGTCGAGCTCGGATAACACGAATGTGGTCGCGGCGTCGATTGCACGCCCGCTCGGGGCAAAAAAAACGATTGCGCGGGTCCACGCCGACGTGCAGCAGGACCAGTGGCTGTTTGATTTTCGGACCCATTTTGGGCTGGACTACCTGTTCAGTTCGGAGCGGATTGCGGCCGTTGAGCTGGCGAAGCACATCCGGAATCCCGATTGCCTGGTGGTCGAGGAGATCGCCCGGGGAAGGATCGAGCTCCAGCAGACCAAGATTTTTCCAAGGAGCCAGGCCTGCGGCAAGGCGCTGAGGGAGCTGGGGCTTCCGGCGCGCGTGCGCGTGGGCTCCGTGCAGCGCGGCCGCGAGGTCTTTATTCCCGACGGGAACGAGGTGCTGGTGGAGGGGGACGTGGTGACGCTGTTCGGTGCCACCAACCTGCTGGCCGAGGCGGCTCCGCTTTTCCGTCAGGAGGGCGGGTCCGCCGAGGAGACCCGCGTCGTCATTTTCGGCGGGGGCCAATACGGGTTGGCGCTGGCGCAGATGCTGGAGGGCGGCCGGTTTCGGACACGGATCTTCGAGGCGGACGCCAAGCGTTGCGCCCAGCTCTCGAAGCTGCTGCAGCGGACCACGCTCATCCACGCGGATGGCACGTCGCTGGCCCAGCTGCGGGAGGAGCAGGTCGGCGAGGCGGATTTTTTCGTGGCGGCCACCCAGTTCGATGAGGACAACGTGATGACCTGCCTGCAGGCCAGGGACCTGGGCGTCCGGCACTGCGTGACCCTGATCCACCGCGCGGACTATGCCGATGCCGTGACGCGGGCGGGAGAGCGGCTGGGGATTCTTGGGGCGGTGAGCCCGCGCGTGGCGACCAGCCGGGAGCTGATGCGATTCACGGCGGGCGACCGCGCGGATACGCTGGTGACCTTGAACGGGGGCCTGGATGTGATCGAATTCACAATCGGGGAGGGGAGCCCCCTTGCGGGCCGCACGGTCCTTGAGATCCAGTGGCCGAAGGGGAGCCTGCTGGTGTCGATGACCCGCGGGTCGTCCGCCTCCGTGCCGGCGGCCGGAGACACCCTGAAAGCGGGAGATGTCCTGGTGGCCATGATCGCCCCCTCTGCCCGCAAGGCGTTCCATCAGCTCCTCCGGTGAACTACCGACTTCTCTGCAAGGTTCTGGGTCTGCTGGTCCTGCTGATGGCGGTGTCCCTTCTCATCTGCGAGGTTTACGGGTTTTTTCTGGATCATCCCGGCCAGAGCGGCGCGCATGATTTTGCGCTGGCGAGGGCGTTTGCGGTGGCGCTTGCCCTCGGGGGGGTGCTCGTCTGGCTTGGGCGGAGCACGGGTCGCGAGATCCTGCGCAAGGAGGCGATTGCGATCGTGGGGCTCGGATGGCTGCTCTGCACGGCGGTCGGCGCGCTGCCCTATATTTTTTGCATGCCATCCCTGAACCCGGCCGCAGCATTTTTTGAATCCGCCTCGGGGTTCACGACGACGGGATCGACGGCGATTGCGGATTTGAATGTGTATCCGAGGTCGATCCTGCTGTGGCGTGCGACGACCCAGTGGCTGGGAGGCATGGGGATTCTGGTGCTGTTCGTGGCGCTGCTCTCCTCGCTCGGTGTGGGGAGCAAAGCGCTGTTCCGGCACGAGTCGACGGCGCAGATCGGCTACGGGTTCCACTCTCGGATCCGCCAGACCGCCCTCGGGCTCTGGCAGCTCTACACGGCGCTGACGGTTGTCTGCGTGGCGGGTCTGGCGGCCATGGGGATGAGTTTTTACGATGCGCTGCTGCACAGCTTCGCGGCGATTTCCACGGGTGGATTCAGCCCGCGCAACGAGAGCCTGATGTTTTACAGCAACGCGGGGTTCGATGCCTGGCTGTGCATCTTCATGTTTCTCGGCGGCGCGAACTTCCTCCTGATGGTCCGCGTGCTCCGGCGCGACATGGCCGGGCTGCGACGGGAGGAGGAGTTCCGCACGTATTTCGGGATTCTCCTGGCCGCGACGCTCGTCGTGGGGGCTGACCTGATCATCAGCCAGGGCGCCCCGGTTTTTCAAAGCCTGCAGTGGAGCGCGTTCCAGGTGATTTCGATCATGACGACGACCGGCTTTGTCTCGGCCGACTTCGACCTTTGGCCCCATCTGTCGCAGGCGGTGCTGGTGCTCCTGATGTTCATTGGCGGGTGCACGGGCTCGACGTCGGGGGGGATCAAGGTTGGGCGGACGCTGACGTTCTTCAAGACTGCGGGCCAGCAGCTCATCAACGCGTTCCGGCCCAGCCAGGTCATCCCGGTGCGCATCAACGGGAACATCCTGGAGGAGACGCAGAAGACCTCCGCCCTGTTCTTCATGGCGCTGACGGGGGCCGTGGTGGCGGCGGGGACGCTCCTCATTTCTCTGCTGGAGCCGCAGGTTTCGCTAGTCGGCAGCTTCACCTCGGTCACGGCCACCCTCTTTAATATCGGGCCGGGCCTGGCTGAGGTCGGCGCCACAAAAACCTTCGCATTTTTTTCTCCCCCTTCCCACCTGATCCTCGCGTTTCTGATGCTGCTGGGCAGGCTGGAGTTCTTTGCCCTGCTCGTATTGTTTCTTCCCTCGCTCTGGCGGAGGTATTGACGGGGGGGAGGGTCATTGGCAATGGTGAGGTTGCCGCGCTCCCCGAGGATGCGCGACTGCTTCTCCGGTGCCAAAAGCGCGGGGATGGCGGCGGCCCTGCCGCTGCGAAAGTCTTGCGGATTCCGGATCGCCGCGTAGAGTCTTGCGGATGCCTCGAAGACCCGTCGTAACAATTGGCCGCCACCGTTTGGGCGGGCGCGACCTGCTGTTCTTCCTCGGGCCCTGCGTGATCGAGTCTCCGGCGTTTGTCCGGCGGATGGCAAAAAAGCTGAAGGCGATCTGCGAGGGGGAGGGGGTCGGGCTGGTTTTCAAGGCGTCGTATGACAAGGCCAACCGGACGTCGCTGAAGTCGTTCCGGGGCTTCGGGGTGAGGGATGGCTGCAAGCTGCTTTGGGAGATCGGGGGCGAGCTGGGCGTTCCGGTGACCACCGACGTTCATTCCCCCGAGGAGGCTTCGATCGCCGCGGAGTTCGTGGACGTTCTGCAGATCCCCGCGTTCCTTTGCCGGCAGACCGACCTGATCGTTGCGGCGGGGTCGACCGGGCGCGTCGTCAACGTCAAGAAAGGCCAGTTCCTCGCTCCCTGGGACATGAAGAACGTGGCCGCCAAGCTCGAGGCGGCGGGCTGCGAGCAATTCTTTTTCACCGAGCGGGGCACGACCTTCGGCTACAACAACCTGGTTGCCGACATGCGCTCGATCCGTTGGATGCAGGACCTTGGCTGCCAGGTCGTTTTCGATGCGACCCACTCGGTCCAGCGTCCCGGCGGAGCCGGCGAGACGACCGGCGGAGACGGCAGCCTCGCGCCCGTGCTGGCCCGCTCGGCGGTGGCCGCAGGCTGCGACGGGGTCTTTATCGAAACCCACGAGAACCCAGCCAAGGCCCTCTCCGACGGCCCAAACCAGATCCCCCTCCGCGAGCTTGCCCGGCTTCTCGCCCAGCTGAAAACCATCCGAGATGCGATTCTTTAGCCTCCTTGCCCCTTTCGCCCTTCTGGGGGTTTCCGCCGCGTTCGCGGCAGACCCTTCGCCGACCGCCTCCCCGACGCCCGAGGCCGCAGCAGCAGAAGGCTTTGACCTGCCGGTCCCGATGGGCATCCCGGTCAAGGGGATCAAAATCCCGCACCGGAACGAGGAAGGAAAGCTGGTCATGACGATCGAGGCCGATGTGGCCAAGAAGATCGATGAGACCCACGTCGAAATGGAAAACATGAAGATCGAATCCGTGGACGATGAGGGAAAAACCATCCTCATCACCCTCCCGCAATCGGTCTTCGACCTGGAGACGCGCATCCTCACCGGCGAGTCGAACGCATTTATCCAGCGCGACGATTTCGAAATCACCGGAGACGCGGTGGAGTTCAACACCAAGACCCGACACGCCACCCTGCGGGGAAAAATCCGCATGGTCATCCAATCTGCCTCGATCGAACAATGACAACACGCACCACCCTATTTTTCCTGCTCCTTGCCCTGGCCCGGCTGACCGCCCAGACCGGTCCTTCGATGGACCTGGGCGAGAAGCCCGCCGCCGCCGCCCCGGCCAACGCATTTGCCGGGCTGGGAAAAGACCGCCCGGCCGATGCCAAGACCGAGATCACCGCCACCAAAGAGGCGACCTTCGACAACGCGGCCAGCGTCGCGGAATTCACCGGCCGGGTGATCGTCCGGGACCCCCAGTTCACGCTGAGCTGCGACCGCCTGAAGGTGACGCTCAGCAAGAGCCGGAAGGGGATGGAGGTCGCCGAGGCGATCGGCAACGTGGTGATCGTCCAGGAAAACGTGGACAAGAGCGGCCAGACAAGCAAGGCGATCGGCAAGGCCGAGATGGCGACCTATGTTCCGGCCACCGGCGAGGTCACGCTCAAGGGTTGGCCATCCGTCCAGCAGGGGATGAACAACCAGGTCGCCACCGAGCAGGGCACGGTTATGGTCCTCAACCGGAACGGGAAATCCCGGACGGTCGGAAGCAGCAAGACGATGATTTCTGAGACAAGCGAGGGAGCGGCCGGGCAATGACGGGCGATATCGACAGCACGAACCGGAAGCCGGTCGCCGACGGGGACCCGCTCCTCCGCACCGAGGGGCTCGTAAAAATTTACAATGGCCGCTCGGTGGTGAACGGGGTGGACATCAACGTGAAGCGCGGGGAGATCGTGGGCCTGCTGGGTCCGAATGGGGCGGGCAAGACGACGACGTTCTACATGATCGTGGGCCTGATCCGCCCGAACGGAGGTCGCGTGTTCTTCCAGGACGCCGACGTGACGGACATGGCGATGTATCGCCGCGCCCGGCATGGCATGGGCTACCTTCCGCAGGAGGAGTCGATTTTCCGCAAGCTCACGGTCGAGGAGAACATCCTGGCCATCCTCGAGGTGACCCAGTCCACAAAGGCTTCGCGCAAGGCGCGCTGCGAGGAGCTCCTCACGCGCTTCGGCATCGAGCACCTTGCCAAGAACCAGGCGCTCACGCTCTCCGGCGGCGAGAAGCGCCGCCTGACGATCGCCCGCTCGCTCGTCACGAACCCCTCCCTGCTGATGCTCGATGAGCCGTTCAGCGGGGTCGATCCCATCGCCGTCCACGACGTCCAGCAGATTGTCCAGGACCTCCGCGAGCAGGGGCTTGCGATCCTGATCACCGACCACAACGTGCGGGAGACCCTCAACATCGTCGACCGCGCCTACCTGATTTTCGAGGGTCGGGTGGAGAGCCAGGGGAACAAGGACTTCCTGCTCAACGACCCGATCAGCCGCAAGCTCTACCTCGGCGAATCCTTCTCGATGTAGCCGCCTGGCCCGCCGCCTCCGACCCCATGCCGCAGAAGCCCTCTCCCGCCCGCACACCGGACAACCGCGTCCCGCACATCACGGTCGGCCACTTCTACGCCAACCACGCCGAGAAGCTCGGCCTGCGCCTCGAGGGATCCTCCCGGGGGCTCAACCGCCTGATCCGCGAGCCAACCGTCAACCGCCCGGGCCTCGCCCTCTGCGGGTTTTTCAACTATTTTGCCGTCAAGCGGATCCAGGTGCTCGGCGCGGCGGAGCTCAGCTACCTGAAAAGCCTCAAGTCGCCCGAGCTCAAGGAACGCCTCAGCGGGCTCTTCGCCAAGAGCATGCCCTGCCTGATCGTGGCCAGGAACGCCCCGGTGCCGGACGTCCTGCTCGAGGTGGCCGGGGAATTCGAAACCCCCGTCTTCCGCACGAGCATGATCACGATGAAGTTCATCAACGCCGCAACGATCTCGCTGGAGTTCGACTTCGCACCCTCGACCTCCGAGCACGGAAGCATGGTCGACATCCTCGGGGTCGGGACCCTCATCCGGGGCGCCAGCGGGATCGGCAAGAGCGAGTGCGTGCTCGGGCTCATCGAGCGCGGATACAGCATCGTGAGCGACGACCTGACCCGGTTCCGCTCGATCGAGGGCCGCGAAATCCTCGGAATGTCCGACAACCTCTCGCGCTACCACATGGAGGTTCGCGGGATCGGCATCATCAACATCGCCTCGATGTTCGGCGCCGGGGCGGTCCGGTCCGAAAAAACGCTCGATTTTGTTGTCACATTGAAAGATTGGCATGAGCTGGAGGATGTGGATAGAATCGGCCTCGACCGCGAAACCTATGAGATCCTCGGGATCAAGATCCCTCACGTCACGCTGCCGGTGCGGACCGGAAGGGACCTGTCCCGGCTCGTGGAGGTCGCGGCCCTTGACCAGAAACTTAAAGACATGGGCGAAAACAGCGCGGTGGAATTTAATCAAAGACTGCTTCATATGATCAGCGAACGACGGACCAGATGATGGGAATCCTCTCCAAAAAAAAATCGGGTGATGACGCGATGCGGTCGGTGGCCGAAGTCGTCATTGAGAACCGCAACGGCCTGCACGCGCGGCCGGCGGCCATGTTTGTCAAAATTTCCAGCCGGTATCGTGCGGAGGTCTGGGTGGAGAAGGACGGCGAGCGGGTGAACGGCAAGAGCATTATGGGACTCATGATGCTGGCGGCGGGCAAGGGGTCCCGCCTGGCGATCATCGCTGAGGGGACGGATTCGGAGAAGGCGGTCGCGGAGATCAAAAATCTTGTGGAAACCCGCTTCGGCGAGGAGTAAGCGCTATTTACGCCGGGGAATTTCTCTGGTAATGGTGGCTCCGTTATGGAGTCACCCACACCCACCGCCGGGGAGCAGCGCTTCACAGGAATCCCCGTGGCGCCGGGCATCGCCCATGCCACGGTCCTGGTGCAGTGGGAAGAGGATGAGGAGATCGCGCGCAGGAGCATCACGGCGGAGGAGCTGCCGGAGGAGATCGCGCGGTTTGAGTCGGCCCTCATTGCCACGCGGGCCGAGCTCCTGGAGATCCAGCAGCGGATCGCCTCGGCCATCGGATCCAGCGACGCGAGCATTTTTGATGCGCACCTCCTGGTCGTCGAGGACCGCACGCTGATCGACGAGGTCCTGCGCCGCCTGGGCACCGAGCGCATGAGCGTGGAGTATCTCTTCCATCAGGTGGCTGAAAAATACTGCCGGACGCTTTCGGAGATCGATGATCCGTATCTTCGCGAGCGGGTGGTCGACATTGAGGACGTCGCCCGGCGGATCATCCGCCATCTTCTTGGCAAGGCCCCCCGCAACTCCGCGGCCCCGGACCAGCCGCATATCATCGTCGCCCACAACCTGACGCCCTCCGACACGGCCCAGCTCAACAGGGACCTGGTTGTGGGGTTCGCCACAGAGATTGGCAGCAAGACGTCGCATACGGCCATCATGGCCCGCTCGCTGGAGATTCCTGCGATTGTCGGCATCCATGGCATCTGCCAGCTCCTGACCAGCGGGGACGACATCCTCCTGGATGGCTACACCGGCACGATCATCCTGAACCCCTCGGAGCAGACGCTGGAGGAATACGGGCGGATCGCTTCGGAAAAAGAGCAGGTCACCGAGAGCCTGGAGCTGATCCGGGAAACGGCCTCCACGACCCTCGACGGGCGCCACATCGTCCTTTCGGCCAACGTGGATCTTCCGGAGGAGCTCGACGAGGTGGTGGCCTGCGGGGCGGAGGGCATCGGGCTTTATCGCACCGAGTTCCTCTACCTGAACCGGATCGCCCCTCCCGACGAGGAGGAGCAGTTCGGGCACTACCGGGCGGCTGCTGAAAAGGCCCGCCCGCATGGGGTGATCATCCGCACCCTGGATATTGGCGGTGACAAGTCTACGCAAAGCCTCCACCTCCCCGAGGAGCTCAACCCTTTTCTTGGCTGCCGCGCCATCCGGTTCTGCCTGCAAAATCCGGAGATCTTCAAGACCCAGCTCCGGGCGATTCTGCGCGCGGCGACGTTTGGTGATGTGCGGATCATGTATCCGATGATTTCCGGCCTGGAGGAGCTCCGGCAGGCGAACGCGGTCCTGGAGGAGGCCAAGGCGGAGCTGGCAGCCCGCGGGGTCCCATTCCACCCCTACATCGAGGTGGGGATCATGGTCGAAATTCCCAGTGCGGTTCTTGCCGCCGACCACCTGGCCCGCGAGGCACGGTTCTTCAGCATCGGAACGAATGACCTGATCCAGTATACGATTGCGGTCGACCGCGTGAACGACCGGATCGCCCACCTTTACAACCCGACCCACCCTGCGATCCTGCGAATGATCAAGATGGTCGTCGATGCGGCGCGCTCGAACGGCATCTGGACCGGGGTCTGCGGCGAGATGGCTGGCGACGTCCTCCTCACCCCCCTGCTCCTGGGCCTCGGAGTCGATGAGCTCAGCGTCACGAATGCGATCCTTCCCCGCGTGAAAAAGGCCGTGCAGTCGCTGGACCTCGGCCGCTGCGAGGAGCTCGTCCGCCAGGTCCTCCCGATGGAGGAGTCCGCGGCCATTGCCGGGCTCAGCACCCAGCTGGCCAGGGAGTGCTACCCCGACATCGCGGACTGATCCCGGCTGCGCCCGGGATCGCGCCACAGCGCAATATTCTCTGGCCATGCGGGGGATTGCGCCTACGACGGCGAATCCGCCAGGTTCTGAAAGGCATCTCCGGCGGCCGGGATGTCTGCGAGTCGCCGGACCTGCGGGGGCGGATCAGAGAAGCTCGGCGATCTGGATGGCATTCAGGGCTGCGCCTTTGAGGAGCTGGTCCCCGCAGACCCAGAAGGCAAGGCCGTTGTCCATCGCGCAGTCAGGCCTCAGGCGGCCCACAAAACAATCGTCCTTTTCGGCGGCCTGCAGGGGCATGGGGTATCCGTCTGTCATCAGCTGGATGCCCGGGGCCTGGCGGATGGCCTCCTCCGCCTCGCTGATCGAGATCGGCAGCTCGAACCCGGCGCTGACGGCCACGGAGTGGGCGCGGTAAACCGGCACCCGCACGCAGGTGACGGAGGCTTTGAACGCGGGCAGGTGGAGGATGCGGCGGCCCTCGTTCTGCATCTTCATCTCCTCCTTCGTGTAGCCGGTATCCAGGAAGGAATCGACCTGCGGGATGACGTTGAAGGCAATCTGGTGCGGGAAGACCTCGGGCTCGACCTTGCGGTGGCGCGCCAGGGCCTCGACCTGGTGGCGGAGCTCATCGATGGCCCGGGCTCCGGCCCCGGACACCGCCTGGTAGCTGGAGGCAAAGATCTTCTTCACACGGAATTTTTTGTGGAGGGGGCTGAGGGCCATGAGGGTGATGGCGGTCGTGCAGTTCGGGTTGGCGATGATGCCGCGGTGGCCGGCGATGTCGGCGCCATTGATCTCCGGCACGACCAGCGGCACGTGCGCGGTCATGCGAAAGGCGGAGGAGTTGTCCACGACAATCGCACCGCAATCGACCGCGACGGGACCGAACTCCTTCGAGATCGTGGAGCCCGCGCTGAACAGCGCGATGTCGATGCCCTCGAAGGAATTCATCCCAAGCGGCTCGATGACGACATCCCGGCCATGAAACTTGAGGGTGCGCCCGGACGAACGGTGGGAGGCGAGGAGGCGGAGGCTGGAGGCCGGAAAGCCTCGGCGCTCCATGACGCGGAGCATTTCGACCCCGACGGCACCGGATGCTCCAACGATTGCGACACGATAAGATTTGGACATAGGATAAGGAGAGTATGGAAACCGAACAGCAATCCAACCCGCAGTTGAGCCTGCGGGTCGACGTGGCCGGCCAGCGCATCCATTTTCTCTCAGATGGAGCGCTGGTCAAGTCCTGGCCGGTGTCCACCTCGAAATTTGGCGTGGGCACCCAGCCGGGAAGCTTCCGGACCCCCTGCGGCCGGTTCCGGATTTTCCGCAAGATCGGCGAGGGTGCGCTTCCCTGGGCGGTTTTCAAGGGAAGGGTGGAGACCGGCGAAGTGGCCACCCCGGGGGGGGAGGAGGATGGGATCCTCACCCGGATCCTCTGGCTCGAGGGCCTGGACGAGGACAATGCCAATACGCGGGACCGCTACATCTACCTCCATGGAACCAACCAGGAGGACCTCATCGGGACACCGGCCAGCCACGGGTGCATCCGCCTCCGGAACGACGACATCCGGGAGCTGTTCGACATGGTGCCCGAGGGGGTGGCGGTCGAGATCGCCTGAGCTCCCACCCGCCCTATGGCTTGAGGATGGCAAACGTCCGCTGGTTTCCGCGCTCCAGCAGGAGGAGGATGCCGCGGCCGGGGTCGAGGTCGCTCAGGATGGCATCGAGATCTTTTTTGGCGGAGATCGGCCGCCCGCCGGCGTCGGTGATGACATCCCCCTTTTCGAGGCCGGCCACGGAGGCCGCGCTGCCGGGCTCGACGTCCGTCACGATGACCCCGCCCGAGGCGGCGCGGTCGATGCCGAAGGGACGGAGGGCCCCCGGCGTGGCGGACTCGTAGGAGAGGCCGGCGGGGCCCGTGGAGCCAGGCGGCCGGGGAGCGCTCTGTGCGGGCGGGTGCGCGGGCGATGTCGAGGCGCGGACGTAGGGCGAGGGCTGCTCGCCGGTCCGGATGTCCAGCTTGACAACCCTCCCGCCGCGCCAGACCTCGAGCGCCACGCGCTGGCCGATCTCTTTGGAGAGGATTTCATGCTGGAGCTCGACGGCGGCCCCGACCTCGCGGCCATCGACGCGCAGGATGACGTCGCCCGTTTTCAAGTCGCTGCTCTCGGCCGGCGCCCCGCTTTCGATGCCGCGGACGACGACCCCCTTGGAGAGCCCTGGAAACAGGCTCTGGAGGTGGGAGGCCTCCTGGAGCCCGGCGATGACGATGCCGAGCCAGGGGCGGGAGGCCCGACCGTTTTCGACGAGCTGGCCCGCAATTTTTTTGACGGTGTTGATGGGGATCGAGAACCCGAGCCCTCGGTTGGTGCCGCTGATGAGGGTATTGATCCCGATGACGTTTCCATCGATGTCGCAGAGCGGGCCGCCGCTGTTGCCGGGGTTGATCGAGGCGTCGGTT